>Ga0081540_1001985_pt1 | contig 17074 bp, 10 predicted proteins | sample TabmetS2T1R1_FD_71024 | JGI IMG/M metagenome (GOLD analysis project Ga0081540, IMG submission 71024) | Tabebuia heterophylla rhizosphere microbial communities from the University of Puerto Rico - S2T1R1 | ecosystem: Host-associated > Plants > Roots > Rhizosphere ... | reverse complement strand
CGGGCTGGGTGCAGCCGCCGGCCCACTGGCAGTGCCGGTCCCGCAGCAGCACCGCGTTGCGGATCCCGGCCGGGACCGTCTCGGCGTACCCGATGTCCAGCGGCAGGCTCGGCCCGCCCAGCCGCGCCCCGAGCTGCCGGCGGCGCAGGAAGCTGGCCAGCCCGCCCGGACCCGACAGGAGATCGACGGCCTTACCGATCACCGCCTGCTCCAGCGCCGCCCACGCCGCGTCCCGCGCCCCATCCCGCCGCCGCGCGTCGAGTTCGACGCAGAGCCGGACCAGGTCCCCGAGGGCGTCGACGTTGACGTCCCCGGTGACGACCGGGGCCATCGCGGCGTCGCAGGCAATGGCCGCGGCGGCGTCGCCGTCCAGCCAGGCTCCGTCGCTGGCGCCGGTCTCGGCGGCGTGCGCGCGGCGGGCGGCCCACTGCTCCCGTACGCGGGCGGTCCACTGGTCTTGGAGCGCGGAGTCGGCGTCGAGCAGGACCAGGTCGGCCAGGGAGATGTGCGCCCAGGCTTTGACCGGCTGCCCGGCCCGCTCGGGGAGCAGGCCGCTGGCGGCCAGCCTGCGCATGGCTTCTTGCAGGGCGTCGTGGTACCGCTGCTCCTGGCTGCGGTCATCCTCGGCGCCGGCCGGAGCGGACAGCGCGTCCAGCACCCGGCCCACCATCTCAGCGCACTCCGGCGTGAGGTCCCCGTGCATGACGCCTGCGCCGCCGAAGGTCATGGCCAGCTTGACGCTGCGGTCGGTGAAGTCGCGGTCCGGGTCCTCGTCTGGCAGATCCCCACGGGCCCGCTCGTACATCTGCGCGAACAGCGCGGCCAGATCCTCCAGCCCCAGCCCCGCCGCCGCGGCCGCGACTAGGACCTCGTCGGCGTCGTCCCGGTACTTCTCCGGCAGCTTGCCAGTCCACAGGCAGATCAGCCGCCCCGTCGGCTCGGAGATCTGCTCCGCGGCCATCGCCGCGACCACCCGCGGGTGGGTAGCCGTACGCTTGGCCCAGGCGGTGTACCCGACGGCGGCGCCCTTGGTAATCCCGGTGCGGTGGATCAGCCAGGACACCGCGCTGTAGTCGGCGTCGTCGGCGTACCCCTGCCCGGCGGTGAACCCGGCCAGGATCCAGGCCCGCGCCGCCGTCAGGACCGCGGCGTCCCGTTCCAGCTCGCGCAGGCATTCGGCCTGGGTCGCGGCGGGGAGCTGGGCGGCGTCGGCGGCGGCCAAGTAACCCAGTCCGGCGCGGACCATGTCCAGCGCCTCACGGGCATTTGCCGGGGCAGTACCCACCTGGGTCACCTCCCTCCACGAGGACTGGTCGCCGCTGGCGCTTCTGTTTCGTCCCGGGGAGGGCAGGTTTCTAGGATCTGAATTCGATTCTACCGCTCAGCTACGACATTTCGGCTCACCGCCACGCCGATCCGCCGAATTGGTACGCATGGTTGAAAAGAGATTTGTGGTGTCACGAGGAGCCCGCCAAGCAGGGGTGCCGGGCTACCGGAGCCGGGAACTAGAACCATAGCCGTTCGGGGCAATGAAGCCGAAGTACTGGGTCAGCTGGTTACGCGGGCCGAACCGCTGCTCCAGCAGGTGGGGTTCCGCTACGGACGCCGTTGCGTCCGGTATCGCCTCGCGGCCCGGCTCGTCCCGGCGCAGCAGCCCGAGCGCGAGCAGCGGAAGATGAGCACCGACAGCAGGCCGGCGCAGACCAGGGCGGCGGCGGTCACCGAGCTGAGCTTGCCCAGCGCCACCCCCGATCCGGGTGGCGGTAACGATGAACGGCAGCGACGTCGCCTGCAGCAGCCCGAGGGCCAGCGTCGGCCGGGTGCCGTTGGCGCGCAGGCCGAGCAGCGCGGGCAGGCCGCGCACGGCCAGCAGCGCGAGCAGGAACAGCGGAACCCGGGCCAGCGCGGACGGGCTGTGCAGCAGCCCGGTCAGGTCGAGCCGGATTCCGCTGCTGACGAAGAACACCGGTATCAGGAAGCCGTAGCCGATCGCGTCCAGCTTGGTGCGGAAGTTCGGATGCGAGGACGAGTCCCGGTCCACCAGGCCGATGATGGCCCCGGCCAGGAAGGCACCCAGGATGGATTCCAGGCCGAACCGCTCGGCCAGCACGGTGAACGCCACCAGCAGCAGGACGGCGAAGCGGACCCGGATCTCGGCGGTGGTGTCCTGCAGCCGGACGAGCACCCGGCCCAGCCGCATCGACCGGGCCGCGCCGGTGACCACGATGCCGGTGACGGCGACCAGGCCGGCGAACGCGCCGAGCACCACGACCCTCGCGCCGGTGCTCCCGCTGGAGGAAGAGAAGAACAGGGACAGCAGCACGATCGCCGCGAAGTCGGCGATGCTCGCCGCGGCCAGGGCGGTCTGCCCGACCTCACTGTGCAGCTGGCCGGCGTCCTTGAGTACCGGGACGACCAGGCCGAGCGAGGTGGCCGACAGCGTGATCGTCAGCAGCAGCGGCTCCGACACCCAGCCGGCCGCGGCGAACGACGCGCCCGCCCCGTAGCCCAGCACCAGCGTGGCCAGGTAGCCCAGCACGGCGAAGCGAAGCAGGCGACCGCGCAGTTGGTGTACATCGATCTCCAGGCCGGCCAGGAACAGCAGGAACGCCAGGCTGAACAGGGCCAGGATCTGCACCGGCAGGTCCGCCCGTACCCAGCCGAGCCCGGAGGGCCCGATGATGATCCCGGCGCCGAGCCGGCCGCCGATGTGGTTGAGCAGTGCCATGTCGGTTGTGTCCCGCCACCTCGCTGAACGTTTCACTGCAGTGCCACAGTGGGGTGGTGACGGCGTTCGGACTCGTGCGGCGGTCTCCTGGGCTGGCCGGGCTACTGGCGGCTCAGACCATCAGCCCGCTCGGCGACGCGATGGCGACGACGGCCCTGATCCTGCACGTGCAGCGAACCACCGGCAGCGCGACGGCGGTCGGGCTGCTGCTGTTCGCGCAGGCGATCCCGCCGCTGGCCGCGCCGTTGGCGGGCGTGATCGCGGACCGGTTCAGCCCGGGCCGCCTGCTCGCCGTCGGCTGGCTGGCCCAGGCGGCCCTGGCCGGGCTCGTGGCGCTGCTGCTGCCGCCGCTGGGAGGCCTGCTCGCGGTGGTCTTCGCCCTGGCCCTGGTCGACACGCCGCTGTCCGCGGCGGTCGGCCGGTGCATCCCGGCCGTGGTGGCCGACGACGATCTCGTCGCGGCCAACGCGCTGCGAGGCGCGGTGGCGGAACTGGGGACGGTGCTGGGCCCGCCGCTGGCCGGGTTGCTGTTCGCCGTATCCGGTACCCGGCTCGTGCTCGGCCTGGATGCCCTGACGTTCCTCGCCGTAGTCCCCCTGGCCCTGCGGCTGCCGACGCTGGAACGCGACACCGGCGGCGGGTCTCGTCCCTCGTTCCTCCGCGACGCCCGCGACGGGCTCGCGTTCATCTGGCGCACGCCCTACGTCCTGGCCGTCGCCGTCGGCTTCTGGATCGTGGTGCTCTTCAGCGCGCCCGACGACCTCATCCTTCCCTTCCTGGCCACGGTGACCTTCGCGGCCGGCCCGGTCGCGGTCGGCGTGCTGCTCGCGGCGGCATCGGCGGGCCTGCTGGCCGGCCTGCCACTGGTCGGTCCGGTAGGCCGGCGGCTGGGGGTGACCGGGGCCATCGTGGCCGGGTTCGCCGTTATGGCCACCGGCAACCTGCTGACCGCGGCGGCGCCCTGGCTGATCGCCGCTTTCGCCGCCCAGGTGCTGCGCGGTCTCGCGATCCCCCTGGCGGACAGCCACGTGACGACGTACCTTCAGCGCACCACGCCACCGGCGATGCTCGGCCGGGTCCTGGCTAACGTCTACGGCGGGGTGGGCGTCGCCGCGGCCGTCGGATACCTCCTCGGGGGCCCGGTGCTGGACGCCACCTCCCCGCGCATAGCGTTCGTGATCGTCGGCTGCGGCGGGCTGGCGGGCGCGGCCGCCACCGCGGTGCTGCTCCGCAGGGCGCGGCGCCGGCCAGACGCCGGATCTAGGGCTGAGGCGGCGGGGCCAGGATGGTGATGCCGTACCGGGCGGCGGCCTGGGTCAGCGCGGCGAAGTCCGGCGGTCCGGCGGGTGGCGGGGGCAGGGTGAGGGCCTGGGCGGGCTGGCCGGCCTCGGCGGCGAACTGCTCGAACCCGGCCGCACCCGTACAGCCCCGCGAGCAGGTCATCGTCATCCCCGCGGACGGCCACGCTCAGCATGCGGCCGTCGTGGTAGCCGGTGACGGCCGCGTTGAACGCGCTGATCTCCTGATCAAGGCGTTCGGCGAGGCTAGCGTCGGTGTCGCCGACAGCGATCCGGACCTCACTCATCAGTGTCTCCTTCCCCGGGACGTACTCCAGGAACCGGCCTGACACGTAGAGAGTCCGGTGCCGCTGGCGCCGGGACCGTCCGGCCAGCTGACGGTCGCCCTGCCAGAATGGGGGTGTGCCTGCAGACATGCTGGTCGGGAGGCGGCTGGCCACCGGCGCGCTGCGGTCGGCGGTCGACGCCGCGGCCGGGGGTGCGGGTGCGGGCGGGGTCGTCCTCTTCGCGGGTGAGGCCGGCATGGGCAAGACCGCGCTCGCGGCCGAAGCGGTGGCCTACGCCAAGGCGCGCGGCGCCGCCGCCGTGTGGGGCACGTGCTGGGAAGGCGATGGCGCGCCCGGTTTCTGGCCGTGGATCCAGGTGGTCCGGGCGCTGGCCATGGAGGGCGACGGGGCGGGTGAGGCGATGCTGGCCGAGCTCACCGGCGGCAGCGGGGAGCGGGGCGGCGTCCTGGGCGACGAGTCGGCGGTGCGCTTCCGCACCTACGACCTGGCCGCGACGTACCTGCGGACGCGGGCGGCGCAGCGGCCGCTGGTGATCGTCATCGACGACCTGCACTGGGCGGACGTGTCGTCGCTGCGGCTGCTGGTGTTCCTCGCCCGCCAGCTGCATGACGCCGCGGCGCTGGTGATCGGGACATACCGGGACGTAGAAGTGACGGTCGGCGATCATCCGGCCCGCCCGCTGCTGGCCGAGCTGGCCGGGCAGGCCGAGCTGATCCGGCTCACCGGGCTGACGGCCGACGAGGTCGGCCAGCTGATCGAGAAGGTGTGCGGCGAGCGCCCGCAGGCAGCGCTGATCCAGGCCGTGCACGACCGTACCGCGGGCAACCCGTTCTTCGCCCAGCAGATCGCGCGGCTCCTCGCCGCGCAGGGCGCTCCCCTGGACCGGGCCCTGGTAACCGGCGTACCGCCCGCCGTGGGCGACGTGCTGGCTCGTCGCCTGGCCCGGCTGCCGCGCCCGGTCGTGGACCTGCTCGCCGTGGCGTCGGTTGTCGGGAAACGGTTCCCGGTCGCGACGGCGGCCGCCATCGGCGGCGCACCCGCCGAGGTGGCGGTGCCGCTCCTCGACAACGCCGTCCGCGCCGCGGTCCTGGAGCAGGACGAACCCGGCCACCTGCGGTTCAACCATGACTTGTTCCGCGACGTCCTGTACGACGGGCTGCCGGCGCAGAGGCGGTCGGAGCTGCACCTTTCGGTGGCGGAGCGGCTAGAGCAGCAGGCCGGCCCGGTGGAGACGGCGGCGGAGATCGCGTACCACCGCAGCATGGCCTGGCCGCTAGGTGACCGCGACCGCGCGGTCGCCGCGCTGATCGAGGCGGCCAGGCAAGCGACCGTCAGGACCGCCTTTGACGAAGCGGCCGCCCACCTGCGCCGTGCCGTCGACGTGGCCGGCGGCCCGGCAGCGGTCGACCTGGCGACCTTGTGCGAATACGGGGACGCGCTGCGTCGCGCCGGCCACGGCGAGGAGGCGCAAGCCGCCCTGGCCGGGGCGGCGGCGCGGGCTCGCGCGGCCGGCGAGGTGGCGCTGTTTGCCCGCGCGGCCTTCGGCGCCCACCGGATAACGACGCTGACCGAGTCGCCGCGGTCTGAGGTGATCGCGCTGCTGAAGGAGGCGCTCACCGCGCTCGACGCCGACGCGACGGCCGGCGGGGGGACGGCCGGCGGCGGGACGGGCGGCGGCGGGACGGGCGGCGGCGGGACGGCACGGTGGCTGCTGTCGGCGTCGCTGGCGCGCGAGCTCGCCGACGGCCCGCATCGTGATCTGCCCCGGGCCGCCGGATTGGCCAGCGCCGCGGTGGAAGGCGCCCGGGTGGCCGGCGATCCCGGCGTGCTCGCCTACGCGCTGTTCGCGCTGGCCGACGTGCGCTGGGCGCCCGGCACCGCGGCCGAACGGCTGAGGATCGCCGGGGAGCTGGCCACCGCCGCGGCCACCGCGCACGAGACCGAACTGGTGCTCGAGGCCCACCTGTGCCGGCTCTCCGCGCTGCTCGAGCTCGGCGACCCGTCCTTCACCGTGGAGCTCGGCACCTTCGCCGGGCTGGCCGAACAGGCCGCGATCCCGCGCTACCTGTACCTGGCCCGCTCACGTCAGGCCACGGCCGCGTCCCTGACCGGGCCGCTGGAGAGCGCGGACGAGCTCATCACCGCGGCGGCCGCCTACGGCGAGCGGATCGGCGAGCCGGACACGTGGGGGGTGCAGGCGAGCCAGCTGGCTGGCCTGGCGTACGTCCGCCACGACTGGACCCGGCTGAGCGAGCTGGCCGCGGCGCGCGGGCAGGCGGCCATGCCGCCCGAGTTCGGCCTGCACATGCGGGCCTGGCTGCTACTGGAGGCCGGTGACCAGGCCGCGGCGGCGGCCCTGGTGGCCTCGATACCCGACTGGACGACGACCTACCGGTGGCGTCATACCGCGATGATGACCAGCGACGCCGAGCTGGCCGCGGCAGTGGCCGACCGGCACCGGTGCGCCACGCGGTACGAGCAGTTGCTGCCGATGGCGGACGAGTTCGCCGTGGTCGGCGCGGCGGTGTTCACCACCGGCCCGGTCGCGCTGCAGCTGGGCATGCTCGCGGCGGCGCTGGGACGGTGGGACGACGCCGCCGCCCACCTGGAGGACGCGGCCCGGCGGTGCGATCGGCTCGGCGCGGCCCTGCTCGCCGCCCGGGCCCGGACCGAGCTGGCCCGCGTCCGGGCGGCGCGGAACGATCCGGCGCCGGACGACGGCGGCAACGTGTTCCGCCGCGCCGGAGACACGTGGACCCTCACCTTCGCCGGCCGCAGCGTGCCGGTGCGCGACGCGAAGGGCCTGCGCGACCTCGCGGTCCTGCTCGCCGCCCCCGGACGGGACGTGGCGGCCACCGACCTGGCCGCCGGCCTCGCCGGCGCGGCGGCGCCCGGCCTCGCCGCGCCCAACCTCGCCGCGCTTGGCGCCGACCCGGTTCTCGACGACCGGGCCCGGGCCGCCTACCGGGCCCGGCTGGCCCGGCTCGACGAGGAACTGGCGGAGGCCGACACGCACCAGGACGTGGAACGGTCGGCCCGGCTGGCCGCCGAACGCGATGCGCTGATCGGCGAGCTCGCCCACGCCACCGGGCTGGGCGGCCGGCCCCGGCGGCTGGGAGATGTCACCGAGCGGGCGCGTAGCACCGTCACGGCCCGGATCCGCGATGCCATCGGCCGCATCGAGCGGGTCCATCCCGAGCTCGGCCGGCACCTGCGGGCCAGCATCGTGACCGGGGCCCGGTGCTCCTACCGGCCGGCCGAGACCGTGCGGTGGAGCATCTCACGATCGTGAGGCCCGATCTCACGCCATCGGGGCAAGGAAAGGAGACCCTGATGGCAATCGACGAACAGAAGATGGAAGAGGCGGTCGGGAAGGTGTTCGGTGAGCTGGGCGTGGCCGTCACCGGGCCGCTGGTCGTGCTCGGGGACCGGCTGGGCCTGTGGGCGGCGCTGGCGGGGGCCGGTCCTATGACGCCGAACGAGCTGGCGAGCAGGACCGGGACGGTCGAGCGCTACGTCCGGGAGTGGCTGCGCGGGGTGGCCGTGGCTGGCTACGCCGGCTACGACCCGGCCACCGGCGCGTTCACCCTGTCCGACGAGATGGCCCTGGTGCTGGCCACCGACGACAGCCCCGCCTCGCTGATCGGCGTGTTCGAGGGGTTCGTGGGAATGTGGAACGACCTGGCCACCATCGAGGGGTTCTTCCGCACCGGCGGCGGGATGAGCTGGGGCGACCACCACCCCGCGCTCAACGACGCCCAGGCGCGCTTTACCCGGCCGATGTACCGGACGGCGCTGGTCGACGGGTGGATCGGCGCACTGGACGGCGTGACCGGCCGGCTGCAGGCCGGCGGCACGGTGGCCGACATCGGCTGCGGCCAGGGCACCTCGACGATCACGATGGCCGAACGCTTCCCGGCCTCGTCGTTCACCGGATTCGACCACAGCGACGCGGTGATCGCTGCCGCCCGCAAGGCGGCCGACGACGCCGGCCTGGCCGGCCGGGTCAGCTTCGAGGTGGCCGACGCGGCCTCGTTCCCGGCCGCGCCCGGACAGGGTTACGATCTGGTCTGCTTCACCGACTCGCTGCACGACCTCGGCGACCCGGTGGCCGCCGCCGCGCACGCCCGCTCGGCCCTGGCGCCCGGCGGGACCGTGATGGTGGCCGAGCCGCTCGCCGCCGACCGCTTCGAGGACGATTTCACCAACCCGTACGCCCGCGTCGGCTACGCGATCTCGACGATGGTGTGCACGCCCTCTTCGCTCGCCCAGCCCGGCGGCGCGGCCCTCGGGGCCATGGCGGGCGAGGCCAGGATCCGCCAGGTGCTGGCCGACGCCGGCTACACCCGGGCGCGCCGGGTGGCCGCCGAGGCCGCGCCGTTCACCATCGTGCTGGAGGCCCGCCCGTGACCGACGAACTCGCGCTGCTCGACGCCACCGCCCAGGCCGGACTGGTGCGCACCGGCCAGGCCAGCCCGGCCGAGCTGGTCGCGGCGGCCATCGAGCGGATCGAGGCGCTGAACCCGGTGCTGAACGCCGTGATCACGCCGGTCTTCGATCGGGCGGCCGAGGAGGCACGGGCCGGGCTCGCCGGCCCCTTCGCCGGGGTACCGTACCTGATCAAGGACCTGGCCTGCGAGATGGAAGGCGTGCGCTTCACCGAGGGGTCCCGCTTCCTGGCCGACCACGTCTCCGCCTTCGACTCCGAGCTGGTGCTCCGGCTGCGCCGGGCGGGCCTGGTCATCCTGGGCAAGACCAACACCCCGGAGTTCGGGATGGCGCCGGCCTGCGAGCCGGTGCTGTTCGGCCCGACCCGCAACCCGTGGGACACGCAGCGTTCCACCAGCGGGTCCAGCGGCGGCTCGGCGGCGGCGGTGGCGTCGGGCATGGTGCCGTTCGCGCACGGCAACGACCTGGGCGGCTCGCTGCGCTACCCGGCGTCCGCGTGCGGCCTGTTCGCCCTCAAGCCGACCCGGGCGCGCAACCCGCTCGGGCCCGAGTACGGCGACGTCGCGGCCGGCGGGGCGGCCGAGCACGCGCTGACCCGTTCGGTCCGGGACAGCGCCGCGCTGCTCGACGCCACGTCAGGGCCCGACCTGGGCGACCCGTACTGGGCGCCGCCGCCGGCCCGCCCGTTCGGCGCCGAGGTGGGCGCCGATCCCGGACGGCTGCGGATCGGCTACACCACCCGTACGCCAGAGGGCGACCCCGGCCATCCCGACTGCGTCGCGGCCGCCGAGCACGCCGCGCGGCTGTGTTCCTCGCTCGGTCACGAGGTTAGCGAGACGGACTGGCCGGGCTTCAGCCCGGAGACGCCCGAGGTCGGCGCGGCCATCGGCACGATGCTGAGCGCCGCCGCGGCGTGGATCATGCGGTACTGGATCCGGCACCTCGGCCGTGAGCCGGGTGCCGACGAGATCGAGCCGCTGAACCGGGCGCTGTGGCAGGCCGGCGAGAAGGTCACGGCGGCCGATTGGCTGCTCGCCGTCGGGGACATCCAGCGTTTCAGCCGCCGGGTGGCCCGCTGCTTCACCGGCTTCGACGCGTTCTTGACGCCGACGATGTCGGCGCCGCCATTGCCTATCGGCGAGATGGTCTCGACGCCGGATGACCCCTGGCGGTCGCTCCAGGTCAGCGGGCCGACGGTGCGCTACGCGGGCATCGTCGCCAACCTCACCGGCAACCCCGCGATGTCGGTCCCGCTGTGGTGGAACGACGAGGGAATGCCGGTCGGCGTGCACTTCCTCGGCCGGTTCGGCGACGAGGCCACGCTTATCCGGCTGGCTGCGCAGCTGGAGGCGGCGCAACCGTGGGCCGGGCGCCGTCCTGCGGTGCACGCGGCGGGGCCGCGGGAACCGTAGCGGTACCCAGGATGGCGGGGCGGACGAACGGCGGGGCCTTCGGCAGCTCGGTGTGCTCTACTACGGTGACGGTGAAGCCGGTCGCGCGGATGGTGTCGAGCGTGGGGCGGTTGCAGTCGCAGCACACCACCAGCCGGTTCAGCCAGTTCAGCCGGTCCTGCAGGCGGGCTGTGGCGGGGTCACCGGCCCGGAGGTGCTCGATGAACAGCAGGCGGCCGCCGGGGCGCAGGACCCGGCGCAGCTCGCGCAGCGCCCGCGGCTGGTCGTCGACGCCGCACAGGACCAGCGTGGACACGGCCACGTCGAAGCTGTCGTCGTCGAAGGGCAGGTCCTCGGCCGGCGCGCGCAGGACCTTGGCGTCCGGCCGCCCGGCCCGGACGGTGCGCTCCAGGCGGCGCAGCATCGGGGGCTGCGGCTCGGTGATCGTGAGCGAGGTGACAGCCGCGCCGTAGCAGGGCAGGTTGGCCCCGGTCCCGCCGCCGATCTCGAGGACGTCGCCGCGCGCCCCGGCGAGCAGGCGCTCCCGGAAGGCACGCAACCCGGCCTGCTCGGTCTTGGCCATCTGGCGGTCGTAGGTCAGGGCGAACAATCTGGTTCGTAGGCTCATGACGCCAACGTAAGGAGGAGGCGGTGCCTGGCGCATGAGGCGAACACCCCATCTTCGAGGGCTGTCGGGGCCGAACACGGAAGGTTAAGCTGGCCAGGTGGGAGGGGGTAGCGGCACACCGCGCGCCCGGCTGGCCGAGCTGGTCGCGGCGCTGTCGCTCGGCGTCGACCTGGGGTTCGGGCAGCCGATGGAGCACGTGCTGCGCCAGTGCCTGATCGCGCTGCGGCTGGCCGACGTCGCGGGGCTCGGCGAGCAGGACCGGATGGCGGTCTACTACACCGCGCTGCTGGTCAACGTGGGCTGTCACGCCGACGCGCACGAGCAGGCCAAATGGTTTGGCGACGACATCACGCTCAAGTCCGGCAAGTACGCGCACGAGCTGGGCAGCGTGCGCGGCGCGCTGGCGACCATGCGGCTGGTCGGCGCGGGCAACCCGCCGCTGCACCGGTTCCGGGTCGGGCTCGAGTTCGCCCTGTCCGGGCACCGTGAGCTGGACGGGATGATCGCCCAGCACGCCAGGCTGGCCCGGAGCCTGGCCGAGCAGCTCGAGCTGCCCGGCATGGTGCGCGAGGGGGTCGGCGCGGCCTACGAGCAGTGGGACGGACGTGGCTGGCCGGGCGTGCTCAAGGCCGGCGCGATCCCGGTCGCGGCCAGGATCGCCCAGCTTGCGGAGTTCATGGAGGTGGCGCACCGGGTCAGCGGCGTGGCGGGAGCCACCGCGCTGGCCCGCAAGCGGTCGGGCCGGCAGTTCGACCCGGCGCTGGTCGCGCTGCTGTGCGCCCGGGCGGAAGAGATCTTCGGCCGCCTGGAGGCGGTGCCGGCCTGGCGGACCGTGATCGCGGCCGAGCCCGCCCTGGCCGTAGAGCTGTCGCTGGACCAGCTCGACCGCGCGCTGGCGGCCATCGCGAACTTCGTGGACCTGAAGTCGCCGTTCGCCCTGGGGCACTCGGTCGCGGTCGCGGAACTGGCCGAAGAGGCGGGACGCCGGCTCGGGCTGCCGCCGGAGCAGGTGCTGGCGCTGCGCCGGGCCGGGTTCGTGCACGGGTTCGGGCGGCTGGGCGTGTCCAACTCGATCTGGGACCGGCCCGGGCCGCTGAGCGCGGGCGAGTGGGAACGGATCCGGATGTACCCGTACCTGACCGAGCGCATGCTGCACCAGTCGGCGGCGCTGGCGCCGCTGGGCGAGATCGCGGTGCAGCACCGTGAGCGCCTGGACGGGAGCGGGTACCCGCGCGGGCTGTCCGGCGGTGCGATCTCCCGGCCGGCCCGGGTGCTGGGGGCGGCCGACGCGTACGCCTCGATGCGCGAGCCCCGGCCGCACCGGGGCGCCCGGCCGGCCGAGGACGCGGCGGCGGAGATGCGGGCCGAGGTGCGGGCGGGCCGCCTGGACGGCGCGGCCGTGGACGCCGTGCTCGAGGCGGCCGGGCACCGGGTGCCGCGCCGCCGGGAAGCCCTGGCCGGACCCGCAGCCCTGACCGCCCGCGAGGTCGAGGTCCTGATCCTGCTCGCCCGCGGCCTGTCCAACAAGCAGATAGCCGAACGACTGGTGATCACGCCCAAGACGGCGGGCAATCACGTGGAGCACATCTACGCCAAGATCGACGCCTCGAGCCGGGCCGCCGCCGCGCTGTTCGCGGTGCAGCACGGCCTGCTCCCCGAGGAGAAGATGAGGCAATCGCCTCATGCCCCGGCGGTCGGCCCGCGGTTACCGTCGTGTCTCCGATTCGCTTAGGAGGCACCATGCCCAGTCTCAGCAAGGACAGCGCGCCGAACGTCCAGGACGCCGGCCCGGCGGTCGACCGGAACGGCGACCTGGACGACACCACCGTGAACTTCGTGACCATCAAGGAGACCCATTCGCTGGCCCCGCTGCTGCGCGGGCTGCCCGGCGACAGCTGCCAGTGCCCGCACTGGGGATACCTGCTGGCCGGAAAGCTCACCGTCAGCTACGCCGACCGGGAGGAGACCTACCAGGCCGGCGACGCCTTCTACATGACGCCAGGGCACGTCCCCGCGGCCGAGGCCGGCACGGAGTTCATCCAGTTCAGCCCCAAGGAGCAGCTCGCGGAGACCATGGCGGCGATCATGGCCAACGCCCAGCGCGCGATGGCGGGCGGATAGCTAAGCCAGCGCCGGCGCCGGTGCTGGCCGGCTCGGCCGGATGTTCTGGTTGAGCCGGAACAGGTTGGCCGGGTCGTAGGCGTCCTTGAGCGCCGCCAGGCGGGCGTACGTGGCGTCGCCGTAGGCGTCCCGGACCCGGTCGGCCTCGGGCGTGAAGTTGAGGTAGGCGGCTCCGGTGCCGAACGGTCGCATGGCCGCGGTGAACGCGCGGTTGGCCGCGATCATCCGCTCGTCGTCGGCCGGGTCGGCCCAGATCGAGATCGGGTGGAACAGGTAACGGGCGTCGCGGTGCGAGAACGCGGTGGCGTCGTCGGGCACCGAGGCCACGGCCTGCCCGATCCGGAACACGACCATCTGACTCAGCGGCGCGCCGGTCGCGGCCAGGCCGGCGGCGTGGGCGAGGAAGGTGTCGATCGCGGCGTCGCTGAACCCGGGCATGTACTCGCCGCGCGCGTAGCTGCGGAAACCCCGCGGGGCGAGCGGGTCGAGAGCCGCCTGGAAGGCGGTGTAGGGCATCGGGCCGATGTGGTCGACGGCGGGGCCGAGGTCCTTGAGCGGCTGCACCGCCGCCGCCCCGTCCTCCGGGTCGCCGACGTAGAGCACGGGTATGCCGAGCACCGGCTGGCCGTGCAGGTCGGCCGGGACGAACGGCTCGGGCGGCGCGGTGATCACGGCGCAGCCGGTGGACACCTCATCGGGCGCGCCGTCGGCCCAGTCGCGCCAGCGGCGCAGGACATGCGGGGCCCGGTCGATCGGGAACAGGGCCAGCCCGGCCAGCACGGCCGGGCCGAGCGGGTGCAGGCGGAACTCGAACTCGGTCACGATGCCGAAGTTGCCGCTGCCGCCGCGGATCCCCCAGAACAGGTCGGGGTGCTCCTGCTCGCTGGCCCGCACCACCCTCCCGTCGGCCAGGACCACCTCGGCGGAGATGAGGTTGTCGCAGGCCAGGCCGTACTTGCACGAGGTCCAGCCGTAGCCGCCGCCGGTAGTGAAGCCGCCGAGACCGGTCGTGGTGACGCGGCCGCCCGGGGTGTGCAGTCCGTGGACCTGGGTGGCGGCGTCGAACTCGCCCCAGAGCACGCCGCCCCCGGCCCGCGCGGTCCGTGCCCGCGGGTCCACCACGATTGACTTCAGGCCCCCCAGGTCGATCAGCATGCCGTCGTCGCAGGTGCTGAGTCCGGAAAAGCTGTGGCCGCCGCCGCGGACCGCGATCACGAGCCCTCGCTCACGGGCAGCGTTCACGGCGGCAGCGACATCCGCGGTGCTCGCGCAGCGGGCGATCAGCGCGGGGCGGCGGTCGATCATCGCGTTGAAGACCCGGCGTGCCTCGTCGTAGCCGGGGTGCTCAGGTTCCAGGACGTGCGCTGGATAGGTGGTGCTCATCGCTCCTCCTCCGGTCGGTCATCTCTGGGCACCACCCTGACCAGGAGAGCGTTCCGTGAGCGTTTCGCGGATCCGTTCCTCGAACGCGCGCGCCCGCTGCCGGCGGGCCACCGCGAGCGCGCGCCCGAGTTCGGCTTCGACTTCGCCCGCGGGGGCGCCGCGGGCCGCCAGGAAGGTCGCGCGCAGCCGCCTGATCTCGGCCTCCCACAGCTCGGCGCCGCGGCCCATCCCGAGCGCCTCGCTCGCCAGCGCGAGTCCGGCCTCCGGCCGCGCGGCCAGCGCGTAGCCCTCGAGCAGCAGGCGGGTGGCGACGCCGGGCATACCGGGCGCGGGCGCCTGCCCGCTCAGGAGTTGCGCGTGGACCGTGCGCATGCGCGTAAGGCCCTGGTCCGTTCGGCCCTCAAGGACGGCCAGGCGGCCGGCGAACAGCTCGGTCGCCAGCCGGACCTGGGCGGGACCTTCGTCCGCCGCGGCGGCGAGCGCCCGGGCGTGGCGGCGGAACCCCTCGACCTCACCACGGTCCATGGCGACGATGGCGGCCCAGACCCAGACGACCGCGCGGCTGTAGGCGTGGCTCGATTCGCTCGCGGCACGCAGGGCGAGGTCGCGCTGGCGGTCGGCTTCGGCGGGGTGCCCGAGCAGCCAGAGCGTGTGAGCCAGGCGCAGCCGGACCAGCAGTTCCGGATCCTGCCCGTAGCGGAGCACGTGGGCCCGGCGGCGTTCGGGCCGGAAGCGGTCCATGGCCGCCTCGAAGTGGCCGCGCGCCTCGGTCAGCCGCCCGGGCCAGTAGGCGGCGATGCCCTGGAGGTAGCCGCTTTCCACCCAGAGCACCTGGTCGTCGTCGCGTTCGGCCCGGGTGCGGAGCCGCCCGGCGAAGCCGCGGGCCGGCTCCCACTCGCCGCGGGCGAGCGCGGCCATGGTCAGCGACCAGACCAGCGGCGGCTCGGGATCGCGGCCGAGCTGCCCGGCCAGGCGCAGGGCCTGGGCCTGCACCTGTCCGATCCGGCTGGACTCGTAGCCCTCGCAGGCCAGCAGCGGCGCGGGCAGCGCGGTGAGCAACCGCAGCTGGAGTCCGGCGGTGCCGGGACCGTCCGGCAGGTCCCCGGACAACGCCAGCGCGCGCTCCAGCGCGCGGACCGCGTCGGCGTGGGCGTGCAGCCACTGGGCGGCCTCCGCCGCCCGCTCGTACCAGCGGACCGCCTCCGCGGTCGCGCCTGCCTGCTCGTAGTGCGGCGCGACCGCCGCCGCGGCCGGGTGCTCGCCGCGCTCGAGCGCCCGCGCGACCGCGAGGTGCACGTGCCGCCGGCGCGGCGGCCCGAGCGCGGCGTAGGCGGCATCCCGTAGCCGGCCGTGGCTGAAGTCGTAAGCGTTCGGCCCGTGCGCGCGGAGGATCCCGCGGCGCCACAGCTCGTCCAGCGCGGTCACGAACGCCTGCTCGTCAAGACCGGCCGCGGCGGCCAGCACGTCCGCGGTGAACGCCCGCCCGACGGCCGCGCCGACCCCCGCCACGGCGGCGGCCTCCGGTGAGAGCCGCGCCAGCCGCCCGGCGATCACCGCCTGCACCTTCGAGGCGGCCGCCGGGGCGTCGGGCCGCAGTGCCTCGACGACGAACAGCGGGTTGCCCTCGCTGTCGGCGTACAGGCGGCCGAGCCCGGGCTGGTCGAGCGGCGCGCCGGTGACGTGCCCGGCCAGCCGCGCGGTGTCCTCGCGGCTGAGCCGGGCCAGCTCGATCTCGGTGAGGTGGCCGAGCGCGGCCAGGGCCGTGGTCAGGGCGGTGAGCGGGTGGTGCTCGTCGAGTTCCTCACGCCGGGCGGTGGCCGCGACGAGCAGCCGGGCCGGCGGCGCCGAGCGGATCAGGTAGTGGATCAGCCGCAGCGACTGGGCGTCGGCCCACTGAGCGTCGTCCACGATCAGCAGCAGCGGCACGCCCGCGGCCAGCAGCGCGCGGCCGATCGCACCGGGCAGCCGGTGCCGCAGCTCCGCCTCGGGCAGCGGCTCGGGCGGCGTCACCTGGCCGGCCAGTTCGGGCAGCAGCCGGGCGAGCTCGATCAGATCGGCCCGAACGAGCCGGGTCAGCCGGGCGGCTACCGGCCCGGAGCGGAGCCACGCGGTCGCGACCCCGTAAGCGAGCGGGCCCTCGCCGGGATAGCCGCGCGCCTCGGCGGTCACCGCGCCCGCGTGCGCGCGCAGCTCCTCGACCAGGCGGGTCTTGCCGATGCCCGCCTCGCCGGTGACGAGCACGAGCCGCGGCTGCCCGGACGCCGCCGCCTGCCAGGCCGCGGCCAGCCGGGCCCGCTCGTCGTCGCGCCCGACCAGCGGCGGAGTGCCGGGGACCTTGCTGGCTCCGTCGGCCTGCCCGCCGGCCACGAGGGACACGTAGAGGACCCGGGTTTCCGGCGCGGGCTCGATGCCGAGCTCGTCTTCCAGCGTGGTGGCGCACACGTGGTAGGCGCGCACCGCCCGGGCCCGGTCCCCGGACGCCTGGCAGAGCCCGATCAGCAGCCGGTGGTAATCCTCGCGGAGAGGATCGCGCGCTATGAGGCGCTCGGCGCAGCGGATGGCTTCGGGCCAGCGGTGGTCCTGCTCGTGCTGTCGGGCGAGCCGATGCAGCGCGTCGGCGTGCAGCCCGGCGAGCCGCTCGCGCTCGGCGGCCAGCCAGTCGTCGTAGTGGCCCTCCAGCAGGTCGCCGGCGTAGAGCCCGACCGCTTCGGCCGGCCGCCCGTCGGCGACGGCCCGCTCGAACCACCCGACATCCACCCACAGCGGCGCGCCCCGCCCCCCAACCGCCC
>Ga0081540_1001984_pt1 | contig 17080 bp, 17 predicted proteins | sample TabmetS2T1R1_FD_71024 | JGI IMG/M metagenome (GOLD analysis project Ga0081540, IMG submission 71024) | Tabebuia heterophylla rhizosphere microbial communities from the University of Puerto Rico - S2T1R1 | ecosystem: Host-associated > Plants > Roots > Rhizosphere ... | reverse complement strand
CCGCCTTTTTTTTCTGTTTTTTCATCGTCTCTTTCACTTCCCCCGCCTTATTCGCGTATCGGGGGGGGCAGGAGCCGATCGAGAAATTCGTGCTGGCGATGCAGCTGTCGTCCACCGGCTTCCTCATCCTGGCGCAGATCATCATCTTCCTGCTCGGCTGGCCGCTGGAATGGACCGAGATCATCGTCATCTTCATGCCCATCTTCCTGCCGCTGCTGAAGACCTTCAATGTCGATCCGCTGTTCTTCGGCCTGCTCGTCGCGCTCAACATCCAGACCTCGTTCCTGTCCCCGCCGGTGGCGATGGCGCCATTCTATCTGAAGGGGGTGGCGCCGAGCTGGGTCAACATCAACGACATCTTTCGTGGCGTCATGCCGTTCATGATCATCGTCATCATTTCGATGGTCATGCTGTACACTTTCCCGCAGATCGGCCTGTGGCTGCCGACCTACATGTACCGTTGACCGTTTCGCGATGGATCGGAGAATACGATGGGAGTGCTGATCGCGGGTGTCGCGACGTTCTTCGTCACGGGAGCCATTTTATGGTTTCTGCTGCCGCGGCACGGCAAGATGCACCGGTGGGTCAATACCGAGCTGGAACCATACATCAGCGTCGCCCTCTGCTCGGGCTTTGCGCTGGCCTTCACCATGACGCTCTCGGGCGTGCTCGGGTTGCTGAGCTCGCCGAAGTAGGGTCGATGCCGGTTTGCGATGCGCGGCCAGCGTAACCTGGACGCCCTCGTCGCCGTAACACTTGGCTGCCGGCCTCGCTCTCCGGAGGCTGAGACGCCGGCATCCGGGCCACGGAGAGCTCCGTTGAGGTCGCGAGTGTTCCGCCCTTCGCAACCGGCGAACGACGCAAGTTCCTGCTGGCGGCGGGCGCGGCCGGCGCCGCGGCGGCTGGCGCCGCGACGGTCGCCATGCCGCAGGTGTCGCGCGCGCAGACGACGGCCTGGAAGTATCAGTCGACCTGGTCGACCAAGGAGATCTTCCACGAGTTCGCGGTCGACTACGCCAAGCGGGTCAACGACATGACCGGCGGACGGCTCAAGCTCGAGGTGCTCGCCGCCGGCGCCATGGTCCCGGCGTTCCAGATGGCCGACGCGGTGCATTCCGGCATTCTCGATGCCGGCCACGGGGTGTGCGCCCATTCGTATGGCAAGCACCGGGCCTATGCGCTGTTCGGCACGCCGCCGTCGCTCGGCTGGGACGCCCATAACTTCCTCGCGTGGTTCTACCGCGGGGGTGGCGAGGCGTTCTATCGCGAGCTGGTCAACGACATTCTCAAGCTCAATCTGGTTGGCCTGCTTTATTTCCCGATGCCGACCCAGCCTCTCGGCTGGTTCAAGAAGGAGATCATCAGCAGCGACGACTTCAAAACCGTGCGCTACCGCACCAGCGGTCTTTCCGCCGAGCTGTTCAAGGAGCTTGGCGCGACGGTGGTGATCCTGCCGGGCGTTGAAGCCGCGCACGCCATCGAGGGCGGCCTCATCGACAGCGCCGAAGTCAACAACCCGTCGACCGACCTGCAGCTCGGCCTCGCCGACGTGGCCAGGGTCTACATGATGGGCAGCCATCATCAGCCGACCGAGGCGTTCGAGCTCATCTTCAACAAGCAGAAGCACGATGCGCTGCCGGACGAAATCAGGGCCATCCTGCGCAATGCCGCCTTCGCGGCCTCGAGCGACCAGCTGTGGACCGCGTACGATCGCTACGCCAAGGATTTCGAGGAGATCAAGCGGCGCGGCGTCACCGTCGTGAAGACTAGCGAGAAGGTCCTTAACGACCAGCTTGCCGCGTGGGACAAGCTGATCGCGACGCAATCGCAAGACCCCTTCTTCAAGAAGGTGCTCGACTCGCAGAAGGCCTGGGCGAAGCGCATCGGCGCCTACCTGCAGACCAACAATCTCGACAGCAACGCGCTGTCGGCCGCATACCGCCACTTCTTCGGTTGACGGCCGCTCCGGCCCTCTTCACCCGTCGAGGCCGAGCACCTTCGCCGGGTTCTTGCGCAGCATCAGGTCGATGTCGGCATCGGCGATGCCCTCGCGCTTCAACGCGTTGATCGCCGACTCCAGACCGTCCGGATGGGTGATATTGGCGCTCTGGCCGAGGTCGGAGGAGATGAGCAGGCTCTTGGCGCCGAACTCCTTGGCGGCCTGCGCCACCGTCTTGGCATTGACCTGCGTCCAGTGCGTGAGGAACGGCAGGAATGCGTTCGGCCCGGCCTGGAACTGGAGGAAGCATACCTCGATCAACGCGCCCATCTCGGCCACTTCCTTGGCCTGCGCCATGGTGAGGCCGGGCACGTTGGTGAAGCCATGGGTGACCACCATGTTCTTCACCCCGAGCTCGCGGGCGCGACGCACCACGGCGATGACCTCCTCGGGATGCACGTGGCCGGTGGCAAGGACGAGGTTCTCGCGCGCGATGATGCGCAGGATGGCGTCGACCTCGGGCAGCACCTGGCCGTTCGGCGCGACCACGATGCCCTTGGCGTCCGGCGACGAGAAGGTCTTGACGTGCTTGTCGGACTCGAAGGTCGGCAGCCACACCACCTTGCCGCGGCCGCCGTAGATGCGGTGCATCCATTCGACCGCATTGGGATTGATGCCGCCCACCGCGTTGTTGAGCACGATGCCGCCGAAGATCTCGATGCCCGGCACCACCTTCATGACCAGCGCGGCGCGGCTCGCGGTCTCGCTGATGTGGTTCTTGAGGACGATCCCGCGCATGCCGCGCGACTTGGCGAGGTGCGCCACGTCGATGTCGTCCATATTGCGGCCGAACACGTCCGGGTGCGAGTGGACGTGCATGTCGATCACGCCGGTGACCAGGCTGACCTTGGGCGGCGGCGGCGGAAATGCCGCCTGCGCGAGCACGTCGTCGAATGTCAGCAAAGCCAGTGCAGCGACCGACATGGCAAATGCAGTTTTGCGCATTGTTTCCTCCCCGCGCCGTCGAGATTGTCGTGTCACGGCACTGTAAAGGTTCCGCCGTCCCCGGCAATTGCCATGCGAGCTGCCCCGCTCACGCAACGCGCAAAAAAGCGCCGGCAAATCGCCGGCGCCCATGCCCCACACCCGTAGCGCTGTGCGCCTCAGGCCGCGTTGGGCGGCGCGCCGAGATTCTCCTTGAAGAAGGCCAGCGTACGGCTCCAGGCGAGATCGGCCGCCGCCTTGTTGTAGCGCGCCGCGCCGGTGTCGTTGTTGAACGCGTGCTGCGTGCCCGGATAGGTGTGCATCGTGTACTTCTTGTTGTTCGCCTTCAGCGCCGCCTCGTAGGCGGCGATTCCGGCATTCACCCCCTCGTCGTTCTCGGCGTAGTGCAGCAGCAGCGGCGCCTTGATCCTGGCCACCTGGTCGGCCGGAATCTGGCGGCCGTAATAGGCGACGCCGGCATCGAGCTCCGGGCTCGCCGCCGCGAGGCGATTGATCATCAGTCCGCCGAAACAGAAGCCGACGGCGCCGACCTTCCCGGTCGACTCCGCATGGCTCTTGAGGAACGACACCGCCGCGACCAGCGCCGCCACGGCGTCGTCCTGGTTCATCTTGGGGTGCAGCTCGCGCGCCGCATCCTCACTTGGCGGCGTGCCGCCGACGAGCGACAGCAGGTCCACCGCGTAAGCTAAAAAACCTTCCAGCGCCAGCCGGCGGGCGACGTCCTCGAGATGCGGATTGAGGCCGCGGTTCTCGTGGATCACCAGCACCACCGGCCGCTTCCCCTTGGATTTGGGGCGCGCCAGGTAGCCGTTGATCTTGCCCTTGGGAGACTCGTAGGCGAGACGCTCGGTGGCGAGCCGCGCATCGTCGGCCGGCACGATCGCCGCCTGGGCATAGTTGTTCTGCAGGAGCGGCAGCAGCGCCGCCGCCGCGGCCGCCGAGCCGGCAAGCTCGCTCAGCCGGTCGAGAAAATCGCGTCGGCTCATGCCGCCATGGGTGAAGCGGTCGTAGAGATTGATGATGCGTTGATCCATGCGTTCCTCCAAGGAGCTGACAGAATAACATGAGAGGCACCCAGGCCGTCGCGCCGTAATACCCCGGCCAGCGCCGGCTATTCCTTATCGTCGTCCGCGTCGTCGGGGGCGATGTCGGTGAACAGCTCGCGCGGCGGCATTTCGAGGACGCCCGAAATCATCGTCTGAGCACTGGTCGGCATGGCCTTCTTGCCGGAAATCCATTCCGCGAAGTCGTTGTCGTCGGCCTTGAGCAACCGCTTGACGTTGTCGGGCGAACGGTTGGCCTTGGTGAAGGCATCGTGCAGGTCGTTGCGTGCCCAGCGCAGCTGGTCGGGCACCGCTTCCGGCGCAAAGAAACGGGCGCCCTGCGCCTGCACGGCGAGGATGGCGCTCTCCGACATGAGACCGGAGATGATGGCCAGGAACGACACGTAGTACGGATTGATCGGCGCGTCGCCGCCGAGACGTGACGCGTCGGCAATCACCGGCACCCCGGCCTTGGCCACGATGAAGATGACGAGGGCCGTGATGGCGCCGACGCTCAGGCGCAGGAAATACACGCCCGCGCGCTCGATGCGATTGCGCTTGAACAGGGCGTGGGTCATCTGCAACGCACTGCCGAGCACGCCCATGAGGATGACCAGCGTCAGGGTGAGGATGTCCGACGGGGTGACGATCAGCTTGTTGAGCACTTTGGCCAGGAGGTGGTCCCCGGAAAAGAGCTCGAACAGCGCATTCTCCACCCGCGTGCGTGTCTGCGGATCCAGCTTGGGGCTGACTTGCGCGAACAAGCCATCGAGCGAGGTTTGCAGCGATTTTGCGGTATCCTGCAGGGCCGTGATTTGTATCTTCAAGGCGTCGCGCGTGCCGATCGACTCGAGTCGCTGCTGGTTGACCGGCGCGTAACGATCGTAGGAGGCGAGGATGTCCTTGATCGGCTGCTGCAGCTCCGGCCGTTCATTCAGGCGGTCGGCGGCGGCCTTGATGCGCCCGACCTGATCGGGCGGACTTTGACCGCTCATGGCTTGTGCCAGCTGTTCGTCGACCGGGCGCACTTGCCGATTGAACTGCTCGAGCAGCTGGTCGATCTCCGTGCGCGTCGATCGGTAGCGTGCCTGGATCTCGGGCAGCTTGGCATTGGCGGCCGCCTGGCCCGCCTCCGCCGCCGCAAGCTGCTTCGCATTGGCGTGGATCTGGTCGCGGACGCTCTGCCACTGCTGCCGGATGTCGTCGAGCTTCCAGATGCTGACGTTGACACCGTCGACCGCGATGCTGGCGATGCGCGTCTGCGTGAGCGTGCAGGACAGCACCAGCACGCAGGCGATCCCGACCGCGAGGGTGAACAGGATGAGGACCAGGCTCGTCGTCAGCTTGCGGAACTTGGTCGGACGCGGCTCCTCCGCCGCTACGGTATTCGCCGCATGATCCTCCGCTGCCACGCACGCACCCCCACGCTACGCCCACACGTTGAGCATACCGTGGGTTGCTGTCGGCGCAAAGCCGTGTATCGAGCGATCGCGGCGTTTCACGCGGCGCCCTACCTCGCCGCGGACCACGCCGCGCCCGGATTTTTCAGCGGGCCGCCGATTTGGGCAGCGCCACGATCATGTCGAGCTCGACGCGGGCGCCCGGCGAGCTCAGCTGGTTGATGCACACCATGGTGCTTGCCGGCCGCCAGTCGCCGAAATACTCGTTCATGGTCTTGTGCATGCCGTCGCCGTCGCGGATGTCGGTCAGATACTTGGTGACCTTCACCACGTCCTTCCACGTGGCGCCGACGCTGTCGAGGATCGACTTGATGGCGTCCATGGCGTTGCGCGTCTGCTGCTCGATGGCGTGCGGATGCACGTGCTCCTCGTCGCGATGCGGATGATCGTGATAGAGCGGCGACGCCGTGGCGCCGGAAATGAACATGAGATCGCAGGCGCCGACGATCCGCACCGCCGGCGCGTAGGGCATCCGGTGCGCCTCCTCCGGCTTGGGATGGATGGTCTCGATGGCGAATGTCGCGCGGGGATCGGCTGGCTTGTTCATGGCGGCTCTCTCGGTCGAGGCGATTGGAACGCCGGCCATCCTAATATGGTCCGACCGCGTTCGCATCAGACGGCGATGCCGCAGAACCCCGGTCGCGCGACGCTGCGCGCGCCTAGAGCGAGATGACTTTCTTCGAGTCATCATCTCGCTCTACTTTATTGTTGGAGCATGATCTTTTCCGAAAACCGGTAGCCACTTTTCGGGATCATGCTCTAGGCGGAATGCCCATGTCGGTGAGCCGCCATGCGGCATGGGCGCCCTCTTGATTGCGCAGGCGCCGGTCGCCTACACGTAAAACTGCCTGTCCGGCACACTCCCAGATTAACCACTCGAAAAAGCAGCAGAATGTCGCGCGTCCTGTCCCTCGCCGAAGCCGTCGAAGAAGTGCTGCGCGACGGTGACTCGGTTGCGATGGAGGGATTCGCCCACCTGATCCCGCACGCGGCTGGCCACGAGGTCATCCGCCAGGGGCGCAAGCACCTGACCCTGATCCGGATGACGCCGGACCTCATCTACGACCAGCTCATCGGCATGGGCTGCGCCGACAAGCTGGTGTTCTCGTGGGGTGGCAATCCCGGCGTCGGCTCCATCCACCGGCTGCGCGATGCGGTGGAGAACGGTTGGCCGCAGCCGCTGGCGCTGGAGGAGCATTCCCATTCCGCGATGGCCAATGCCTACGAGGCCGGCGCGGCAGGCCTGCCCTGCGCGATCTTCCGCGGCTACATCGGGGTCGAGCTGGCGCGGGTCAATCCCAACATCAAGCACATCACCTGCCCGTTCACCGGCGAGCGCCTCGCCGCCGTGCCGGCGTTGCGACCCGACGTCGCGGTGATCCACGCGCTCAAGGCCGACCGCGCCGGCAACGTCCTGCTCGACGGCATCGTCGGGGTGCAGAAGCAGGCGGTGCTCGCCGCCAAGCGCTCGCTCGTCACCGTGGAGGAGATCGTCGACGATTTCGGCCCGCGCAGCGCCAACACGGTAATCCTGCCGAGCTGGACGGTCGACGCCATCGTCTGCGTGCCGGGTGGCGCCCACCCGTCCTACGCCCACGGCTACTACAAGCGCGACAATGCCTACTACAAGGCATGGGACGCGATCTCGCGCGAGCGCGACCCCTTCCTGGCCTGGATGAAGGCGAACGTGCTGGAGAAGGGCCCGGACGCGTTCGCCGTTTATGCGCGGCAAAGCAGAATGGCGGCAGAGTGATGGCTGAGAGCTACAAGCCGAACGAGATGATGACCATCGCGGCGGCGCGGGCGCTGCGCAACGAAGACGTCTGCTTCGTCGGGATCGGCATGCCGTCGGCCGCCGCCAACCTGGCGCGGCTCACCCACGCGCCAGACATCACCCTGATCTACGAGTCGGGGACGATCGCCACCAAGCCGGATGTGCTGCCCTTGTCGATCGGCGACGGCGAATTGTGCGACACCGCGCTCACCACGGTCTCGGTGCCGGAAATGTTCCGCTATTGGCTCCAGGGCGGGCGCATCAGCGTCGGCTTTCTCGGCGGCGCCCAGATCGATCGCTTCGCCAATCTCAACACCACGGTGGTCGGCCCCTACGACAAGCCCAAGGTGCGGCTCCCGGGCGGCGGCGGGGCGCCGGAGATCGCCACGTCCTGCGGCGAGATTTTCATCATCATGAGCCAGTCGAAGCGGAGCTTCGTCGGCAAGCTCGACTTCGTCACCTCGCTCGGCCACGGTGAGGGCGGCGACCATCGCGAGCGCCTCGGCCTGACCACGAAGGGCCCGACCAAGCTCATCACCGATCTCGCGGTGTACGAACCCGATGCCGAGACCCGGGAGATGACGGTCGTGTCCATTCATCCGGGCGTGACGCGCGAGCAGATCGACGCCAGCACCGGCTGGCCGGTGCGCTACGCCGCCAATGTTGTGGAAACCCCGCCGCCGACCGCGCAGGAGCTCGAGGTCCTGCGTGCCCTTAACGCGCGCACCGCGCGCGCCCACGGCGAAGCAGCCTGAAGGATTCTTCGATGCGTGACGTATTCATCTGCGACGCCGTACGCACGCCGATCGGCCGCTACGGCGGCGCACTTGCCAAGGTACGGGCCGACGACCTCGCGGCGGTGCCGCTCAAGGCGCTGCTGCAGCGCCTGCCCAAGGTCGACTGGTCGCGTCTCGACGAAGTCTATTTCGGCTGCGCCAACCAAGCCGGCGAGGATAACCGCAATGTCGCCCGCATGGCGCTCCTGCTCGCCGGCTTGCCGGAAAGCATTCCCGGCGTGACGGTGAACCGCCTGTGCGCCTCCGGGCTGCAGGCGGTCGGGGAGGCGTCGCGCGCCATCCGTTCCGGCGACATCGATTTCGCCATCGCGGGCGGCGTCGAGTCGATGACGCGGGCGCCCTTCGTCATGGGCAAGGCGCAGGAAGCGTTCCAGCGCAGCAACGATATCTACGACACCACCATCGGCTGGCGCTTCATCAACCCGCTGATGAAGTCGCAGTACGGCGTCGACTCCATGCCGGAGACGGGCGAGAACGTCGCCGAGGAATTCCAGGTGACGCGCAAGGATCAGGACGCCTTCGCCTGGCGGTCGCAGCAGCGTGCCGGCCAGGCGATCGCGTCCGGCTACTTCGCCGAGGAGATTGTTCCGGTCGAGGCGCCGGGCGGCAAGGGCGGGCCGATCGTCGTCGACAAGGACGAGCATCCGCGGCCGGAAACGACCCTGGACGGTCTGGCCAAGCTCAAGACGCCGTTCCGCAATCCCGGCACGGTCACGGCCGGTAACGCCTCGGGAGTCAATGACGGCGCCGCCGCCATGATCCTTGCCTCGGCAGACGCCGTGAAGGAGCATGGCCTGAAAGCCCGGGCGCGCGTGCTCGGCATGGCCTCGGCCGGCGTGCCGCCGCGGATCATGGGAATCGGACCGGTGCCGGCGACGCGCAAGCTGATGGACCGCCTCGATCGCAAGATCGGCGATTTCGACCTGATCGAGATCAACGAGGCGTTCGCGTCGCAGTCGCTGAGCTGCCTGCGCCAGCTCGGACTTCCCGACGATGCCGAGCACGTCAACCCGCATGGCGGCGCCATCGCGCTCGGCCATCCGCTCGGCATGTCCGGCGCCCGCCTGGCGCTCACTGCCCTGCACGGCCTGGAGAAGCGCGACGGCAAGCTCGGCCTCGCCACCCTGTGCGTCGGGGTCGGGCAGGGCGTCTCGCTGGCGCTCGAGCGGATCTAAGACCGGCAAATTGGAAGGAGACGCCACCGTGGCAATGAGTGCCGGCTATATCCCGTTTCACCCCGCGCCGATCCCGGCGCTGCAGAAGGCGCTGCTGGTCGACAACCCGATGCGACTCTATTGGACTTGAGATCCGTTCGAATGAGCGGCCCACGGCACGTTGCCAACCCGGCTGACGCCGATATATCGTTTGTATACCAACTATGAGCTCCAGCTTCCTTCGTCATCGCCGTTGGTCGCAAGCCGGCACGGCGGACGACGGCCGAAGATGAGCGAAATCAGGCCCGAGTGGAGAATTGCCGATGCCACGCGCGCAGCACGATTATGACGACATTCCCGGCACGTTCGTGTTCGACGCGGAACGGTCGCGCCAGGGGTACGGCATCAACATGTTCTGCATGTCGCTGATGAAGGAGGAAAACCGCAAGGCCTTCAAGGCGAACGAAGCCGAATACCTGAAGAAGTTTCCGCTGACGGACGAGCAGCGGGACGCGATCCTCAAGCGCGACTACAACCGCATGCTCGAGCTCGGCGGCAACATCTATTTCACCGCCAAGCTCGGCGCGACCGATGGCCACTCCTTCCGCCATCTCGCCGCCGTCATGACCGGCTCCACCCAGGACGCCTACGCCGAAATGATGCTCAAGGGCGGCCGGTCGGTCGAAGGCAATCGCAGCAAGTCGGGGCGGGACAAGCCCGCCAAGGCCGGCAAATCCAAATCGAAGACGAAAAGCAAGCCGAGGTCCAAACGTGGCTAAGATCATCGCCGGAGTCTCTTCGTCGCACGTACCGGCAATCGGTGCGGCCATCGACAACAAGCAGACCGAGGAACCCTATTGGAAGCGGGTTTTCTCGGGTTTCGAGAAATCCAAGGAGTGGATGGCGAAGACCAAGCCGGACGTGGTCATCGGCATCTACAACGACCATGCATCCGCCTTCTCGGTCGAGATCGTTCCGACCTTCGCGCTCGGCTGCGCGGCGGAATTTCCCCCGGCCGACGAAGGCTGGGGACCGCGGCCGGTACCGGTCGTGAAGGGTCACCCGGAGCTTGCCTCGCATATCGCCCAGTCGGTCATTCTCGACGAGTTCGACCTCACCATCATCAACAAGATGGAGGTCGATCACGGCCTCACGGTCCCGTTGAACCTGATGCTCGGGTCGCCGACCGAATGGCCGTGCCCGGTGATCCCGCTCGCCGTCAATGTCGTGCTCTACCCGCCGCCGACCGGGCATCGTTGCTTCATGCTCGGTAAGGCCATTCGCAAGGCGGTGGAATCCTATCCCGAGGATCTGCGGGTGGTGGTGTTCGGCACCGGCGGGATGTCGCATCAGATTTCCGGGCCGCGCGCGGGCCTGATCAACAGCAAGTTCGACAAGGCTTTTCTCGATAATCTGACCAAAGATCCGAAGAAGCTCACGCGCATCCCGCATATCGAGTACATGCGCGAAGCCGGCGCCGAGGGGATCGAAATGGTCATGTGGCTGATCATGCGCGGCGCCCTCGACGACAAGGTGGACGAAGTCTACCGCTTCTACACCGTGCCGGCCTCGAACACCGCGGTGGGGCACATCATTCTCGAAAACAGGCCACGCGCCGCCGGCAAGAGCCGGCGCCCAGCAGCACGCAAGGCGAAGCGCGCAGGGCGTCCCAAGACCAGGCGCGCAGCGCCGGCCAAAGCCAAGCGGGCCGCCTCCCGCGCGAAGACAGTCGTACGCAGGGGATAATGATGAAAATTTGCGTTGCCGGGCAGGGCGCGTTTGGTCAGAAGCACTTGGACGCCCTGAAGCGCATTCCTGATGTGGAAGTCACCTCGCTGGTCGGCGGCAACCAGGACGCCACCGCGGAAGTCGCCAAGAAATACGGCATTCCTCACTATACCGGCGAGCTCAGCGAAGGCATCAGGCGCGCCGATGCGGTGATCCTGACCACGCCCACCAAGATGCACTTCCGTCAGGGCGAGCAGGTGATGCGCGCGGGAAAACATGTGCTGATCGAAATTCCGATAACCGACAGCGTGGAGGACGCCGAGCAACTGGTGCGGATCGCCAAGGAGACCGGGGTCGTCGCCATGGGCGGCCATGTGCGCCGCTTCAATCCCAGCCACCAGTGGGTCCACAAGCGCATCAAGAAGGGTGAGCTCAGCATTCAGCAGATGGACGTGCAGACCTACTTCTTTCGCCGCAAGAACATCAACGCCGCGGGGAATCCACGCAGCTGGACCGACCATCTGCTGTGGCATCACGCCGCTCATACCATCGACCTGTTCCAGTATCAGACGGGTGAGACGATTTCCGACTGTTATGCGGTGCAGGGGCCGATTCACCCGCAGCTGAATATCGCCATGGACATGGGCATCGTGGCGAAGGTGCCGTCAGGGGCGATCCTGACGCTGTCGCTGTCGTTCAATAACGACGGGCCGCTCGGCTCGTTCTTCCGCTACATCTGCGACAACGGCACCTATCAGGCTTTCTACGACGACCTGACCGATGGAAAGAAGAACCCGATCGACGTGTCCAAGGTGGACGTATCCATGGATGGGATCGAGCTCGAGGACCGCGAATTCATCGCCGCGATCAAGGAGAGGCGCGAGCCGAACGCGGCGCTGGCGCAGCTGCTTCCCTGCATGCGCGTGCTCGGCAAGCTCGAGCAGATCGTCGATCCGCAGCGCAAGGCGCACGCCTAACGTGTCGACCAACTGCCCGGGGCCGACGCCTGGCGCGCCGGCTGCGCGGATTGTCGCATGATTGGCGAAAGCCCATCTTTTGTGCGATGACCCGCGGTCGGTTCCGATATAGATTGGCGCAAACCAACCCTACGGAGAGGAAACCTCATGCTGCGTATCATAGGAGTTGCGTTGGCGGCGGGGACGCTGGTCTCGACCGGTGCTTCGGCCGAGGACGTGAAAGTCGGCGTCGTGCTGCCGCTCACTGGCACACTCGCGCCCGTGGGCAAGCAGGTCCAAGCCGGCATCAAGGCGTACATGGACAAGAACGGGGCAACTGTTGCCGGCAAGAAGATCGACCTCATCGTCAAGGACGATGGCAGCGTTGCCGACAACTCGAAGCGGCTGGCGCAAGAACTGATTGTCAACGACAAGGTCGCTATTATCGGCTCGGCGCTGACCCCAAGCGCCATGGCCATCGGGCCGCTCTCCACCCAGGCCAAGACCGCGAACGTCGTGATGGTGTCGGGCACCTCGGGGGTGATCAACCCCAACAACCCCTACATGGTGCGCACCAGCTTCACGCTCGGTCAGCAGTCCGGCATCATCGCGGAATGGGCGGCCAAGAACGGCAGCAAGAAAGTCGCCATCGTCCAGTCGGATTGGGCACCGGGCGCCGAGGCGACGGCGGTCTTTACCCAGGCCTTTACCAAGGCCGGCGGGCAGATCGTGGAGACCATCAAGGTGCCGCTCGCCAATCCCGACTTCGCGCCGTTCCTGCAGCGCGCGCGCGATGCCAACCCTGATACGCTGTTCGTGTTCGTGCCAGCCGGGCAGGCCGGAACCTTCGCCAAGCAATTCGCCGAGCGCGGCCTCGACAAGGCCGGCATCAAGCTCATCGGTCCCGGCGACATTGTCGATGACAATGACCTTCCCGGCATGGGCGATGCGATGCTCGGCGTGGTCACCGCCTGCATCTATTCCGTCCTGCACAATTCTCCGACCAACAAGGAATATGTCGCCGCCTTCAAGAAGGCGAATGGATACCGGCCCAACTTCATCTCGCTCGGCGGCTACGACGGCATGCACCTCGTCTACGAGGCGCTCAAGAAGACCCAAGGCAAGACCGACGGCGAGTCCTTGATCACCGCGATGAAGGGCATGAAATGGGAGAGCCCGCGCGGGCCGATTTCCATTGATCCGGAGACGCGCGAAATCGTCCAGAACGTCTATATCGGCAAGATCGAAAAGGTCGATGGCGAGCTTTACAACGTGGAGTTCGCCACCTTCGACGCCGTCAAAGACCCGTTGAAAATGAAGAAGTAGCCGAGCCCGCGGCGGCGCGCGAAGCGGGCTTGCATCGCTCCCCGCACCGCCATCAGTATACGAGAGCGTCGACGGGCGACGACGAGCGAACATGCTGACTATCCTTTTCGACGGGATCGCCTACGGCATGCTGCTGTTCGTGCTGGCATGCGGGCTCTCCGTCACGCTTGGGCTGATGAATTTCGTCAATCTCGCGCATGGCGCCTTCGCCATGGCGGGCGGCTACATCACGCTGGTTCTGGTCAACCGTGCCGGGGTGCCGTTCTCGGCGGGCCTCGCCATCGCCTTCGTGGTCACCGCGCTCATTGGGGTTTTGTTCGAGCGCACGCTCTATGTGCACGTCTATGGCAAGAGCCCTCTCGACCAGGTCCTGTTCACCATCGGGCTGGTCTTCATGTCGGTGGCCGCCGTCGACTATGTGATGGGATCGCAACAGGTGTTCATCGAGATTCCGAGCGCCCTGCAGGGCCGCTTCGAGATCTTCGGCGTCGGCATCGGGCGCTATCGGCTGCTGATCATCGTCATCTGCGGCCTGCTGACGCTCGCGCTGCAGATGACCCTTTCCAACACCCGCTTCGGCAGCCGGTTGCGCGCCTCGGTCGACGATGCGCGCGTCGCCCGCGGATTGGGCATCAACGTCAACGCCGTATTCACCTTGACCTTCGCCGTCGGCTCCGGCCTTGCCGGGCTCGGCGGCGCGCTGGGCGCGGAGATTCTCGGCCTCGATCCGACCTTCCCGCTCAAATACATGGTCTATTTCCTGATCGTGGTGACGGTCGGCGGCACCTCGAGCATCACCGGTCCTTTCGCCGCCTCGCTGGTGATCGGCATCGCCGACGTCGCCGGCAAATACTACGTCCCGAAATTCGGGGCGTTCGTGATTTACACCATCATGATCGTCGTTCTGATCTTGCGCCCGCAGGGCCTGTTCGCCCGCGCCGCCGGCAGGTAGCGGCGAGGTGGCGATGCCGTCAGCGCCCGTCGCAGAGGTTACCCACCGCCTCGCGATGCGCGCCCGCTGGGGTCCGCTCGAATATGTCTTCTGGCTGGCGGCGCTGGCGAGCGTGTTCCTGCTGCCCGGGCGGCATCTGATCCTGACCGAGATCGCCTGGCTCGCGTTGTTCGCGCTCTCCCTCGATCTCATTCTCGGCTATGCCGGCATCATTTCGCTCGGGCACGCCGCCTTTTTCGGACTGGGCTCCTATCTGGCTGCGCTGATGGCCAAGCACGCCATCATCAGCGAGCCGGTGCTCGCGCTGCTCGTGTCCGGCCTTGGCGCGGCCATCCTCGGATTTGCCACGAGCTTCCTCGTTCTGCGCGGTTCCGACCTCACGCGCCTGATGGTGACGCTCGGGGTCGCGCTCATCATGCGCGAGATCGCCAACCAGATTCCCGAAATCACCGGCGGCGCCGACGGACTGCAGGGCGTCACCGTGGCGCCCATTCTCGGCCTCTTCGAGTTCGACATCTTCGGCCACGTGGCCTACGCCTACTGCCTCACCGTCCTGTTCGTCCTGTTCCTGCTGGCGCGGCGCGTCGTGTATTCGCCGTTCGGCCTGTCGTTGCGGGCGGTGAAGGGAAATCCGCTGCGCGCCTCTGCCATCAGCATTTCAGTCAACGCGCGGCTGGTCGCCATCTACACGTTCGCGGCGTTCTACGCCGGAATCGCCGGCGCCCTCCTGGCGCAGACCACTGCCTTTGCGTCGCTCGACGTGTTTTCCTTCGAACGTTCCGCCGATCTCCTGCTGGTGCTGATCATCGGCGGGACCGGCTACCTCTACGGCGGGCTGATCGGCGCCGTGATCTTCAAGCTGATGCAGGACTGGATCGCCAATCTGACCCCGCAATACTGGCAATTCTGGATCGGTCTCGTGCTGGTCCTGATCGTGCTCGTCGGGCGCGAGCGCATCGGCGCTTGGACCTCGGCTGCGCGGGCGCTGGCCGAGCCAGTGACGCGCCGCTTCGCGCGCGGCCCGATGGCGGCGGCGAGCGGCGAGGGGCTGCCGGGGGAGGGACGTTGACCCATGCCCGTCGTGCTCGAAACCGTCGGCCTGGAAAAGCATTTCGGCGGCATCGCCGCTGTCGCCGGCGTCTCGCTCAAGATCGAAAAGGGCGCCCGTCACGCGCTAATCGGACCAAACGGCGCCGGCAAGACTACCGTTGTCAATCTGCTCACCGGCGTGCTCAAGCCCTCCTCTGGGCGCATCCTGCTCGAAGGGGAGGACATCACTTCGCTCGAGGCCTACAAGCGGGTGCAGCGCGGGCTCGCGCGCACCTTCCAGATCAACCAGTTGTTTCTCGATCTTACCCCGCTCGAGACCGTCGGGCTCGCGATCTCCGAGCGGATGGGCTCGGGCGCGCAATGGTGGCGTCTCGTCGGCACCAATCCCGTTGTGGTCGAGGAAATCGTCGAAATCCTCGGCCGCTTCCATCTCACCGACGTCATGTATGAACGCACCGGCAATTTGCCTTACGGCAAACAACGGTTGCTCGAGATCGCGCTCGCCATCGCCTGCCGCCCGCGGGTGCTGCTGCTCGACGAGCCGGCGGCGGGCGTGCCCGAGGACGAACGGCACGAGATCCTGGCCACGGTCGCCGCGCTGCCGGCTGATGTCAGCGTGCTCCTGATCGAGCACGACATGGACATCGTGTTCTCGTTCGCCGATCGCATTTCGGTGCTGGTGAACGGCGCCCTGTTCGTGGACGGGGCGCCGGAGGAGGTTGCGCGCGATCCCCGTGTGAAGGCGGTTTATCTCGGCGAGTCGCTCAATGCCTGACCTGTTGTCGATCGAGCGGCTGAGCGCGGGCTACGGCGAAGCGGTCGTGCTCAATGCAGTCTCGCTCGCGCTTGCCGAGGGGCAATCGCTGGCGCTGCTCGGCCGCAACGGCATGGGCAAGACAACGCTGATCAATTCGATCGTGGGAGTGACGCGTTTCTTCGCCGGCCGTATCCGGCTCGACGGCCGCGATATCACGCCGCTGCGTCCGGACCAGCGCGCCCATGCCGGCGTCGGCTGGGTGCCGCAGGAGCGCAACATCTTCAAATCGCTTACTGTCGAGGAAAATCTCACCGCCGTGGCGCGGCCCGGCCGATGGACGCGGGAGCGGATCTACGAGCTGTTTCCGCGCCTGAGCGAGCGCCGCCGCAACCTGGGCAATCAGCTCTCGGGCGGCGAGCAGCAGATGCTCGCACTCGGGCGCGCCTTGATTCTCAATCCGCGGCTGATGCTGCTCGACGAGCCGCTCGAGGGGCTCGCCCCGATCCTGGTCGAGGAGCTGTTGCTCGCCCTGCGGCGCATCATCCGCGATGAAGGCACCTCGGCGATCCTGGTCGAGCAGAACGCGCAGAAAGTGCTCGGCGTGACCGATCGGGTGGCGATCATCGAGCGCGGCGCGGTAGTCTACGAGGGCGCGAGCGCCGATCTTGCCGCCGACCGCGCGGTGCTGGAGAGCTATCTCGGCGTCACCGCCGCGGGGTCGCGGCGCAAGGGCCGACGCTGAGCCGCTCGGCTTGGCGGGTGTGGGATGTGTCCCACGCGCCCACCGGCCGATCCGACCATCGTTTTGTGGTTGACGGCGCCGCAGCGGGCGTGCCTTTGCTCGCGGTAAATGCCCAAGGAGCCGCATCGATGAAGAGGACCAAGCCGCCATTCCGTGCCGATCATGTCGGCAGCTTCTTGCGCCCCGCGGCGCTGAAGGAGGCGCGCGCCAAACGCGAAAAGGGCGCCATCACCGTGGCCGAGCTCAAGGCCGTCGAGGACCGCGAGATCGAGAACATCATCAAGAAGCAGGAGGAGCTCGGGCTTCAGCTGGCGAGCGACGGCGAGTTCCGTCGCTCCTGGTGGCACTTCGATTTTCTCGGCCATCTCGACGGCGTCGAAATTTACGAGGCAGAGCA
>Ga0081540_1001983_pt1 | contig 17082 bp, 16 predicted proteins | sample TabmetS2T1R1_FD_71024 | JGI IMG/M metagenome (GOLD analysis project Ga0081540, IMG submission 71024) | Tabebuia heterophylla rhizosphere microbial communities from the University of Puerto Rico - S2T1R1 | ecosystem: Host-associated > Plants > Roots > Rhizosphere ... | reverse complement strand
CGCGGCCTGGGCGGGCGCCCTGCCTCATCTCCCGGCGGCGCGGGCCGCGCCACCGGACCTGGCCGCGGGGCTACCCGCCGGCGTTCGCACCAGCGCCGTGCTGGATGCGCTGCCCGGCAAGAAGCCGCTCATCAAGTTGAGCTACCGGCCGCCGAACTATGAGACACCCATTGAGTACTTCCGCGAGACCATCACCCCCAATGATGCGTTTTTCGTTCGCTACCACTTGGCGGTGATCCCGAAAATCGACGTCAAGACCTGGAAGCTTTCGCTCGGCGGCGATGGCGCCAACCGCCAGGCGCAATTGAGCTTGCAGGACTTGCAGGCCATGCCGGCGACCGAGGTGGTCGCGGTCAATCAATGTTCCGGCAATCGCCGCGGCCTGTTCCAGCCGCACGTGCCCGGCGTCGAATGGGGTTACGGCGCCATGGGTTGTGCCCGCTGGAAAGGTGCCCGTCTCAGAGACGTCCTCGACAAAGTCGGGCTCAAGAAGGAGGCAGTCGAGGTCGTGTTCGATGGTGCCGACGGTCCGGTGGTCGACAAGACACCCGACTTTATCAAGAGCATTCCCGTGTGGAAGGCCGTCGAAGACAGCACGCTCATCGCCTACGAAATGAACGGCCAGCCGCTGCCGCACTTCAACGGCTACCCCGCGCGCCTGGTGGTGCCCGGCTGGACCGGTACCTACTGGATGAAGCATCTGACCTCGATCAAGGCGCTGCTGAGCCCCGAGTCGAGCTTCTGGATGAGTGCTGCCTATCGCATTCCACTCGGCAAATTTCCATTGGTTGCGCGTTTCACCTCGCAGGACACCGCCGCCAACACCCCGATCACGGAAATCATGGTCAACTCGCTGATCACCAGCCATAGCGATGGCGCCGAGGTCAAAGTCGGCAGCTCGCTCGGCGGCATTGCCTGGGACGGCGGCTATGGCATCCGCACGGTCGAAGTCTCCAGCGACGGCGGCAAGACTTGGGCCTCCGCCACACTCGGACCGGATCTCGGCCGTTACGCCTTTCGCACCTGGAGTTTTCCTTTGCAGGCCAAAGGCAAACAAACCGTGCTGGCGCGCGCCAGCAATGTCATCGGCGGCACCCAAACCGCCGAATTGATCGCCAACCCTGCCGGCTATCACCACAACCTCATGCACAGCATCGCCCTGACGGTGGGCTGAGGAGGCAAAGATGCGCACCAGCCTCTGCGTGCTCGCGGCGGTATTGCTCGCTGGTCCGGCGCTCGCCGAGGAAAAGCCGATTGAGCTCAAAAAGGCGCCCGGCCTGGACAAGGTCGAGACCAATTGCGCCGCCTGTCACAGCCTGGACTACATTCAAATGAACTCGCCGTTTCCCAGCGCCGCCGTCTGGGACGCCGAAGTGACCAAAATGATCAAGGCCTACGGAGCGCCGATCGAAGAGGCCGACGCGGCCGCCATCAAGGATTACCTCAAACAGAACTACAGCAATTGAAGCCGGCCCGCGCCGGGACGCCGCGCCCGGGCCTTAGAGCCGTCCGCGGCCCAGTCGAGACGGCACCTGCCTTGCTCTTTTGCGGGGCAGGGTCGCCGTGCTATGCGCGAGGCAAGCGCACACACCCCTTGCAGGGTATCAACCCATGAAAATCTGCATCTTCTGTGGATCCAGCAGTGGACATGATCCCGCCTATGCTGACGGCGCCGCGGACGCGGCCCGCTGCCTGGCACAGAGCGGCGTCGGTCTCATCTTTGGCGGTGGCCGCGTCGGTCTGATGGGTGTCGTCGCCGACGCCGCGCTTGGCGCGGGCGGCGAGGTCATTGGCGTGATGCCACGATCGCTTGTGGCCCGCGAAATCGCCCATCGTGGCTTGCAGCACCTGCACGTCGTGGAGACCATGCACGAACGCAAGACCACCATGAGCAATCTGGCGGACGCCTTTCTGGCGCTTCCGGGCGGCGCCGGCACCTTGGAAGAAATGTTCGAGCAGTGGACCTGGGGCCAGCTTGGGATTCACCGCAAACCTTGCGCTTTCCTCAACCTCAAGGGCTACTTCGACCCGATCCGGGCGATGCTGGAGCGGATGGTCGCCGAGGGCTTCCTGCTGCCGCAGTTTGCCGCCATGCTGACGTTCTCGGACAGCATGCCGGCGATCCTGGCGGCGTTTCGCGCCTATGTGCCGCCGCCGAGCAAGTGGCTGGCGCCCGACCATCGTACGGTTCAACCGTGAATGGTTCGCAGCGTCTTGTCGAACCACCAGCGCTAGCCAAACAAGGTAAAAAACAGCGCGAGCGCCCACATGCCGACGGCCACGGCCGAGGTCTTATAGGCGAACCACAAATAGGTCTCGCGCATCACCAGCGAGGTGGTCTGTTGCGCGAACGCGGCGGGGGGACGCAGCTCCTCGGGTAAATAGAGCCACATTTCGGTGCGGCGATAATTCTTGGTCAGGGCTTCCTGGGCCTTGATGAGAAGGATCGCCACCATCAGCAGCGTCAGCGTGCCGCCCGCTTGGAAGGCAATGCGCGGCTCAAAGGACAAGCCGATCATGATGCAAAAGATGGCGAGGGAACCGAAGCCGCATGCCCGTAGCACCGTCTCAAAGGCAATGCGTCGCATATCCTCCACGCCAAAAATCTCCGCCGAACCGAACCGAGTGGATGCCCAGCATAGCGAATTTCCCGCACCCGGTTGGCCGCGCGCGTTCACAATCGCGTGGGCAGCCTTATCACAAGCCAATTTTGAGAAAGTTGCCGATGGCGGGCAGCGCCAACAGCCCAGTGCCTGCGAGCCAGATCCAGAGCGAGACGGCGTTAGATTCCTCTTTTGCGCCCACGACGCGTTCGTAGATCGCGGCGGGAATGCCTGCGAGAATGATGGTTGCGGTCGAGAGCATCAGCGCGGCAAAGTAGAAGATCAGGCTCTCACTGCCGAATAAGGGAACCTGCATCAGCACTTTGCTGAAAACATAAGAGAACGCCATCAACGGATTGAAGATGCCATTGACCATGCCGAAAAACGCAATGCCGATGTAGTAGAGGGTGCGATCCATGGCGTCGCTTCAGTTGAGGCTCGGGGCTGCGCCCGCGATCAGAAAGGCATAAAGCAGCAGGACGCGCAGCCAGAACAGCCACACGAAGCCAAACAGCCAAACCACAATCGGCGCCGCGTCCTTTGGCGTAATCGCGCCAACGACCCCAACAAAGGGCTCGGTAACCTGACAAAAGAAACGCCAAATATAGTTCGACGACTCGGGCTCGACGAACAACGACAGCAAAACCCGGCCGAGCAGCGTGTACATCAGCGCGGCCAGCAGGAAGTTGGGCAGATGAAAGTACCAGTAGCTTAACACTGGGATCGTTCCGTCACGGTCAGCGCTGCCAGCATGCGACAGGGGCTACCGGCGCTGCAAGGGTGCGCGGCATGCCGCACGGCAGCGGGGCCCAAATGGGCCCCGCGCTCAGTCCTGCTGTCGGCGACGTTAGGCGGTCTTTTCTTCCAACACCGTCCGCCCGCGGGGTTTGCGGATCTCGTCGACCAGAGCTTGCATCTCCTGTGGCGGCTCCTTGCCTAACAAGCTGACGACGACCATGACCAGGAAGCCGAGCGGCATCCCGAGCAATCCGCAGTTGATGTTGTTGAGGTCAAACCAGCCCACCTTGTTGGCGAGCGGATTGGCCGCCAGCGCCGGCCACTGGGTAGCCCATTTCGGATCGGCCATCACCTGCGCGATGTTGACCAGCGGCTGCCCGGTTTCTGGATTGAGCAACGACGCCATGCCGAAATAGGTGATGCCCATTTGCGGGAAGTACCGGGTGGTGATGAGATAGAACAGGCAAATACCCCAGCCGGCAACGATGCCCCAGATGGCCGCAGCCGTGGTCGTGCGCTTCCACCAAATCCCGAGCACAATGGCCGGGAAGTTGCCGGCCATGGCGAGCGAGAACGCCCATCCAACCATGGCCAGAATGTCCGACGGCCGCGTCGATGCCAGCGCCGCGGAGCAAACCGCAACGAGCAACAACAAGGCGCGCGCCATGATCAGCCGCCGACCGACCGCGGTTGCCGCGCGCATCAGCGGCGCCACGACTACAACGAGGCCGCCAAGAGCCAGTAGCGACCACCATCGCCATTCCAGGCCGAATGGCCCTGGTACGGCCGCCAGCAGGTAGATCAGCGCCACCACGACCGCTGCAATAATGATCCCGATCAACCATTGGCCCGCGGCACGCACGGGCTGGATCATGTTGTAGTAGACGTCGTGCGACAGCGCGTTGGCGATCGCGAGCAGCAGGCCGTCGGCGGTCGACAGTGCGGCCGCCAGACCGCCGGCGGCAACCAGGCCGGAGATCACATAAGGAAGGCCCGCGATCTCCGGCGTGGAGAGCACGATCACATCCGTATTGATCGAAAAATCCTGGAAGCGGACGACGCCCGGATGCCCGGCGATCGCCTTGCAGGCAGCGAGCACCGCGTCAAGGTTGACGGCATTCTTGCCGCAGACTTGAATGAGGCCGAGTTCGCCCCAGGTGAACATCCACGGCCGGATACTATTAATGTCCCTGCCGATGATGTTTGTGTAGACCTCCAGCTTTGAGAACGCGGCATAGGCCGGTGCCGAAAAGTAGAGCAGGAAGATGAACAGCAGCGACCAGGCGACCGAGACGCGCGCCTCACGCACAGATGGCGTCGTGAAGTAGCGCATGAGAATGTGAGGCAACGACGCCGTGCCCACCATCATGCAAAAGATGATGCCAAAGAAATTCAATGGCGTGTAGTTCATGAACGGTTGAATGTGCGGCTTTAGCGTGGTCGGTCCGCAATTGGCGGCAGTACACAGCGTGGCCAGGCCCGTGCGCACCATTTCCTGTTCACGCGCCGTGATCTCCGCGATCGCCTGTCCATAGGTGAGCTCGGGGACGGGAATGCCATAGTGCTTAGTGGACAGGATCACGATCGGCACCAGGTAGGCGACGATCAGCACAATGTACTGGGCGATTTGCGTCCAGGTCACGGCGCGCATGCCACCGAGCATGGCGCAGAGCAGGATACCCACGAGGCCGGCAAACACCGCGATCTCGAACTGCATGCCAAGGAAGCGAGAGGCGATGATGCCCGTGCCGTAAATCTGTGCGGTCACGTAAGTGAACGAGCAGCACACCAGCACGATCACGGCCAGGAAGCGCGCAAAGTTGCCGCCGTAACGGAAGGCCATGAAGTCGGGTACCGTGTAGGCCCCAAATTTGCGCAAGTAGGGACCAACCAGGATTGAGACCAGCACAAAGCCGCCGGTCCAGCCGAGCACCCACGCAAGCCCGTCGTAGCCGAGCAAGAAGAGCGAGCCCGCCATGCCGACGAAGGACGCCGCCGACATCCAGTCGGCGCCCGTTGCCATGCCGTTGTAAAAGGCTGGCACGCGCCGGCCGGCAACGTAGTATTCCGACACCTGGGCCGTGCGCATCGCGATGCCGATCACGCCATAAACAGCCAGCGTGAAGAAGACAAAGAAATAGCCCAGGATTTTATTGGGAACGCCGGCCTGCTCCATCAGTGCAAGCAGAACGATGAACCCGAGAAAGCCACCCGTATAGAGCCCGTACATGCGGCCCAGACTTCGCATGAAGTCCGCGCGTTCGGACGATGTTTGAGCAACCATGGTCTAATCCCCCTCAGTCGTCTTCGGCCACGCCATGCTGGCGGTCGATGCGGTCCTGCTGCCAGGCGAATACGAACAGCATGACCACGAACACAATCAACGAACCTTGCGCGGCCATGTAGAAGCCGAGCGGGAACTTGAGGATGGGGATCGTGAACTGATTTAGGACGTTCACGAACATATGGATCACGTAACCGAAGATGAACCAGATGCAGAGGTGCGCCAACATCAGTCGGGTCGTCCTCTGCCAGTGAGCCTGGTCACTGGAGTTTTGCATGGTTTCAATGCCTCCCTGTCAGCTCGCGACCATCCGATTGGTCCTTGGAGGGAAAGCCACTGCGACATCCCCCCGGTGCCGCCACTCGGCCCCGGTCTTGCGCCGAGTCGCGAGTTACGACTAAAGTCTACACAGAAGCCTTGATCGCTGTTCTTATACTTTGGTCGAACTGGTTTGCAGAACCTGCTGAGTCATCTTTCGCTGTTTGGCGGCGCGCTGCGCGCCCGATGGGACGGATTGTTTGCGGGACCGCCGCCCATCGATGACGCCGTCACGCTGGCGGACTTCATCGACGCCCAGGCAGCGTTTCTCGTGCAAAAGGGGATCTATGAGTATTCCCGGGCGCGCGCCGGCCACTACGCGAAGGTGCTGTTCAAGGAACAGGTTTTTATCGACGCCCTCGATCAATCGCGCTGGAGCGCTTATCCGCTCGGGCTCGCCATGGTGGGAGAACTGGTCGAGGGCGTCCTGCGTCCATACGCCGGCGACGATGCTGATGGCCAACGCGACGCCCTCAGCCAGCTCGTCCTTGCCGTTTTCGATCGCTACTCGGAGCCAACGGTTTTGGATGCGGCCACCTGGAGCGCGGCGCGGCTCGAACTAGCGCGTCGGCTTGCGCTCGTCGGCCTGCACCCGACCAAGCGCGCATTCGAAATCGCCGATCCCTACCTGAAAGCCTATTTCGATTTGCTGCCGATTAATGCCACCCTCAAGCGGAGCGAGTTGCCGACCATTCACGGTTATCTCAGGGCAACCCTGTGCAATGTCCACGCCGAGCTGACACGCCGCATGCATGCCCCAGCCGTGGTAGCCTCGCTTCGGGCAGGCCAGGCCGGCGCTAAGGATTTTGCCACGCCTTGAACGCTGGGGCGTGGGGTCAATGCCCCCGGGGCTCCACCCTTGGCGCGGGACGGCGAAAGCAGCGCCGAAAGCAGCGCCGAAAGCAGCGATAGCCAGACGACGGATTGCGATCCGCGCAAGGATCGAGCTGGGGGCCTCGATGGGGTTGCCCGCCGGTCTCCGCAGCGCGCGCCCCAAGCTTGCCCTGCGCGAGGCCAGCAGCTGGCCCATGCGCTCCACTCCAATCGCAACTTAAGGCATGGGGGGTCGGGGGCGCGCCTCCTCGCGGGGCGCGCGGCGCAACCGCCGTCGCGGTCGTTAGGAATGGCGATCAACGAGCGCGCCGCGGTTGCTATCGTGCAGCAAATCGGGCCGATACTGCGCCACTGCCTGCAAGAACTGGGCAACGTTGCCCTCAAGCAAAAGCAAGCTGATTGACACCGCGGGAACGTTGTAGGCCGTCTGGCAGTAGGCACCAATTCGAATTGACCAGCGCGTATGGCCAAGGGTGAGCTTGGGCCAGCGCAAGGCGATATCGACAACGCGGGCTCGGTCGGTGTCGACCGGATAAATGGCGGCAATCTCGTGCCACGCAATGGGCCGTGGCATCAGCCGACGATCGAAAATTCCGCGCTGGTCCACCAAGAGCACGCTGGCGTGGTCGCCAACGCGCCGGCTCAGACCATGCATAACAAAGGCAATGGCGGCCAACCACGCAACGCTGAGCCAGCGCCCGACCGGGCTCGACAAGGCAAACCCCGCGACCGCCGGCATCCCAGCAACGCTGAGAGCAAGGCCGGCGATGCGGAGCTTGGCATGGCTCCACACAAAGCAAGTCTGAGCGCGCGCACGCTTGCCCGCTGCGCGTTCGACAACAGCCCCTGCGACCGAACCCGGCGGCGCGACGCCGCGCCCGGCGCTCCCTGGCAAAGCGGGGTAAGGACGCGCATCACCGACTGCGTGAGTTTTCGGCACAGACGCCCCCGAAAACGCGAAGCGAACTCACCGCCAAGCTAATACTAAAGTATAATCTCAGCGAAACAGCCGCAAGTTAAATGTCGCCTTTGTCTCCGCGCAGCAGGGCCGTTGCAGCAAGACCCTTGTTTCGCGCCCCGCAGGGCTGGTGCGGGCGCCTGCCACGCCAAATATGCCCCCTTGGCCGCGCGGGCCACCGCATGCAGTCGCGCTCGCGGAGCGCGCCCACGAGGGCCGGCGCTTCCCGCTGCACCGGAATTTTTTGAACCTGCCTTTCACGCCAGGCGCCGCCGCTTCCACCGCCACACGATTTGGCTCAAGATCCAGCACAGTCGCCTGACCTCAATCGCTGCCCCTGCACAAGGACCAGCACCCAACCACACCCAGACCTTGGCGAGCGGACATGAACTTTCCGATCACCGAACACGTCGCCCGCAGCGGGCGGCACACGTCGTTTTATCTGGCCTGCGGGGTAGAACAGGCAACGCCCATTATTTTTCTCCACGGCTGGCCCGAGCTGTCGATTTCTTGGCGGCACCAGCTGCCGGTGTTGGCGGGCCTCGGCTTTCGCGCGGTGGCCCCGGACATGCGCGGCTACGGCCGCTCCAGCAGCTATGGGCGTCAGCAAGACTATGCCCTTGAGGAAGTGGTTGGCGACATGCTCGAGCTCGCCGATGCGCTCGGCGCCGAGCGCGCAATTTGGGTGGGTCACGATTGGGGCTCACCGGTGATTTGGTCGATCGCACAGCATCATCCCGAGCGCTGCCATGGCGTGGCGAGCCTGTGTGTGCCCTATATCCCGGCGGGCTTCCGGGTCGAGACGGTCCTTCCTCTCGCCGATCGCAGCGTTTATCCGCAGGATAAATTTCCCGCGGCGCAATGGGATTACCAGCTGTTCTATCGCGAAAGCTTTGCGGCCGCCTGTGCCCTCTTCGAAAGCGACGTTCGCGCCACCGTGCGCGCGCTTTTCCGCCGGGGCGACCCGGCGGGCAAAGGCAAACCGGCGCGCACCGCTTCTATTCGTGCCAACGGCGGCTGGTTCGGCGCACAGCGGGCGGCACCGCAAGTGCCGCGCGATGCGGCCGTGCTGGGCGAGGAGGACGAGCACCGCTACGTCGCCGCGCTCGAGCGCAATGGCTTCTTCGGTCCCGCCAGTTGGTATTTGAACGCCGAGGCGAACGCCGCCTATGCCATGCGCGCCCAGGCCAGCTGGCACTTGCAGATGCCCGTGCTGTTTCTGCATGGCGCCTACGACTATGTGTGCGAGACGCTGCAATCCCGCCTGGCCGAGCCCATGCGGGCGCACGCGCGCCAACTGCATGAGGTGATCGTCCCCTCCGGCCATTGGATGGCCCAGGAGCGGCCGCTGCAGGTCAATGCCGCGCTGGCACAATGGCTTGCCGCCGCGTTTCCCGGGCTATGGATTGGAACGCGCGAAGGCGAGCCGCAGCGGCCCGCCTGATGACGCCCGAGTGGACAGGCGAGAGGCAAAGGAACGCCGCGGTGCCCCGCGGCTTAGGCCAAAACCGGCAAGTAAAGTAGGATCTCGCTCGAGCGCTTGTAGAACTCGATGGGCAAGCGCGTGGGGTCGCGGCCGTGTTCCCGGCGCATCTGGATAAATGTCGGCGCAATCTTGGCCACGATCTCGGCGAACGGCCCGCTCAGCTTGGCCTGGGCATATTTGCCACCGGCGAGTACGCCTTCGGGTAGGCCGTAGCAAGCCCCGCTTTGCCCTGGCTTGAGCGCGACGCAGGCGCGGTATTCCTGCGTGTGGCTGTCGAAGGTGGCAAAGAAGCGGTTGCCCTTCAAAGGCACCACCTGCTCAAGCCGCTGAAAGGCATCCGACGCCGAGGGATCCCCGATCGAGGCCGTATAGGCCACACGCATCGCCTCTCGCTCGATGATCGGAAAGGTCACGACGCACCGTCTCCACCCCTGAGCCAAAACGAAAAGGTTTTACGCTGCTTGCACCCGGGCTACCCTCGGCTACTTCAAGAAATAGTTCGGAATCCACGAGGAAAGGCCGGGAACGAGGATCACCAGCACCAGCACCAAGGTTTCCGCCAGCATAAAAGTCCAAACATGGCGGTTGGTCTGGTCGATCGGGGTCTTGGCGATGCTCGTGGTGATAAACAGCAGCGGTGCCGTCGGCGGCGAAACCGCCCCGATTTGATTGCAGATCACCATCACAAGGCCGACCTGAAAGGGATCGAGGGCGTACGCCTTGGTGACGCTAACGGCCACGGGAGCAAACACCAGGAGAACGATCAGCGAATCGACAAAGGTGCCGAGCACGATCATCACGCCGGCGAGAATGAAAAGGATCATCGTCGGGCTCGCCGACAGCGTTGAAACCTGCTCGAGCACCATGCCGTCAAACTGCAGATAGGACAAAACCCATCCCATTGGTCCCGACACGGCAATGATGCCCGACACCATGGACGTGGTGATGGCGGCGTCCACCAGGATGTCGGGCACTTTCTTGAGCGTGATCTTTTTCTCGACGAAGTAGCCAACGATGAAGGCGTAGATACAGGCGACGGCACCGGCCTCGGTGGCCGTGAAGACGCCCGATAGAATGCCGCCGACGATGATGAGCGGCGCCAGCAGCCCCGACCATGCCGAGCTCACCGAGTGCCACAAGGCACACAGCTCAAACCGCGCCGTCACTTGGCGCAGCTCGGGGTAGGCCGGATGATAGGTATAGAGCTTTATCGTCAGCATCAGGGCCAGGCCGATCAGAATGCCCGGAATAATGCCGCCAAGGAAAAGCCCACCGATCGACACCTGGGCGATGGCGCCGTAGACGACCATGGTCATGCTTGGCGGAATGATTGCCCCCATGGTGCCGGCGGTGGCAATCAGGGCGGCCGCGAATCCCGGCTTGTAGCCCGATTGCTTCATGGTCGGGATCAGAATGGAAGCGATCGCCGAGGCGTCCGCTGTCGAGGACCCGGACACGCCGGACATGACCATGCTGCCGACGACGGAGGCATGGGCAAGACCGGCGCGAAAGTGCCCGACCAGGGCGCGCGCAAAATCGACAAGCTGCTTGCTGATGCCTCCCGCCGTCATGATCGAACCGGCCAGTATGAAATAAGGCATCGCCAGCAGCGTGAAGGAATCAAGTTGGCCAAACATCTTCTGGGCAAACAGCGGCATGACGACGTCGGGCAGCAGGGCCATGCCGACGAAGCCGATGAGCGCAATGGAAATGAGGATCGGAATGCCCAGCAGCATGACGCCGAGCAGAGCCGTGAGCAGAAACGCGATCATGGCGTCGTCACCTCGGGCGGCAGCGCGTCGGCTGCCGGGGTCGGCAGCTCGCCGCCGAGACGCCGCACGACGACAAATGCCAGATACACGCTGCCCAGGATCATGCCGTAGTAGGGATAGCTCATGGGTATCTCGAGGCCGGGCGAAACGGAATTTCGCGTCACCAGGGAAACCCGATAGCTGTAGTAGGCGGTGGCAATGGCGAAACCCACCCACAACAGCTCGATCATGAGATCGAGCGCCCGATTGAGCCAGGGCGACAAGACGCGACGGATGGCCTCGACCGTGATGTGGGCGCCGCGCCGGTAGGCGATCGGGATGGCCAGAAACACGAGCCAGATGTGGCCGAAGATCTGCACTTCCTCACTCCAGCTCGGCGTCGCGTTCAGCACAAAGCGACTGAAGACCTGCCAGGCGCCGATCCCAACCATGGCGGCAAGGATTGCCGCCACCATCATCTCGATGGCGCGATCGATCGCTGCGAACAGTGCTTTCATGTTGGTTCCCAAGCGGGCGGCCGCGTCTAAAGGGCGCCGCCTCGGTCCTCTACCCAATCGAGCTTACGGAAAAGGTCCGGCAGGGCGCCGCCGGAGCTGCCGCCGCACCTTGTTCGGCTATTGCTGGGCTAAAATCTGCTTCAGCAGGTGCTCGGCTTTGAGCTTGGCCGCCATCTCCTGCTGAAAGCCGGCGGCGGCCTTACGCGCCTCCGTCATGTCCGGCCGCGTGATGGTCATGCCGCGCTTTTGCAGCTCGGCCATGCCTTCGGCATCGCGCACGGGCGACATGGCGCGGGCGATATCGGTCGCGAGCTTGGCGCCCTCCAGGACCACGGCCTGTTCCTTGTCATCGAGCTTCTTCCATTCCGACAGGGAGAAGGCCACCACCGTTGGATCAATAAGGTGTTGGGTCAGCGCGTAGTATTTGGCGATCTCGTAGAATTTGAACGACGCGGTCGTGGTGGCGGTGTGCTCGTAACCATCGAGCACCCCGCTCTGCAAGGAGGTATAGACCTCGCCGAAGTTCATCGGCGTCGCCGAGGCGCCCATGGCATTGACGGCCCCGACGAAGACCGGGGTCGGAATGGTGCGGATCTTGAGACCCTTCAAGTCGGCTACCGTCTTGATTTCCTTTTTGGCGGTGACGACGTTGCGATAGCCCCAGGAATACAAATAGCCGAGCACCTTGAAGCCAATCGCTTCCAGCTCCTGCGACAGTTCGGCACCGACCGGGCCATCGAGCACGCGCTGCACGTGATCGTAACCCGAGAAGATGAAAGGCAGGCCGATCACACCGCATTTGGCCTTGCAGAAGTTGGCGAACTCCGCCATGCCGCCGACGTGCATGCTGGCGCCGGAGCCGAGTTGCATGGCCTCGATCACCTGTCGTGACTGGCCAAGGCCGCTATTGGGAAAGATCTTGACATCGAGGGTCGGAGATTTCGAGTTCACGTAGTTGGCGAACACCCACGAAAACATCTGGTGCTCCGTGCCAACGATGTCGTCGGCCCCGGCGTGGTTGATGCGAATAACTTTTTTGTCCGCCGCAAGCGTGCCTGCCGCCCCGACCACGACGCCCGCCGCCAGCGCCAGCCCAAGCAGTACAAACTGTCGACCTCGTCGAAGGCGCCCCAGCATGGTTGCTCTCCCCAAAATTTGCCGACCCGCGGCTTGGTTATGACGGTTCTCACGATAGTTTATCTGGCGAGGGGAAGCCACGGCGTTTGCGACCATCGGCGGCAAGGTGCCGGCGCCGATGCCGCTCGGCAAACCGCATCCGCTGGCGCCATCGGCCCGTGCCGCGATGCCCGTCGCGGACATCGCCTCAAGGTCGCAGGCATCGCCGGCCCGCGTTTGGGCGCACACCGCGCCACGGCCTTGCGTGCCCAACGGTCTGGCGGAAGCTACGGCGATCTCTCCGCCCACCGCCGATGCGCGCGCTGCCGCAGCAAGCCAAGGCCAGCGACGGCACAAAGAGGAGTTGAAAAGTTTAACGCCGCAAGCGCGTTTGAGCGCATCGCGCAGCCGCGGCTGGGCGAGCCTAGCGCGGCGTTTGGCCTTCCCACCGTGCCGATGCAACGGCGGCAGTCACGGCCGAGCCCCATTCATTGATGTGCATTTGCAGGGCGTTGGTCTTGGTCAGGTCAACCGTGCAATTGTTGCCCGTGACTTGCAAACAGCTGGCAAGGTTTAGTCCGTCCAGGTCTTGCTTGCATGCCTCTATGGCCACGTGCGCGACCGCCTCGGCGGGTTCTTGGCTGCCGCCGGGGTGCTTAGAGATGTTTGCATAAAGGCACCTCTGGGCAGCAAGCCTTTTGGCCTTGACGTTCACTTGCAGGATCCGATCGAACTCCTTGTTCGTCAGCCCATTCCTGAGCCCGGTTTCCAAATCGAGAGAATGGGCGGACGCACCGGTTAGAACGTCTTGCACGCCAACGGCGATCGCGGCCCTCCATTCGCGCTCGAAGAGGACGCGATCGAAGGCCGCTCCTTGTGCTTTGCGCGTGGCGCGTTCCACCTCCTCAATGTGCGGGCGACAGGTCGCCTCGACGGCTGTCGCCACGCTGAGCGGCGAGGTCGCGGCCGAGGCCACGGAGCTTTGCTTGTGAATGTCCTGACGAATGCAGGCAATAAGCGCGCTCGTGGCGGCACTCGGCTTGGCCAACTCTTGAGCAGCCGCACGCTCCTGAGCGCGTGCCGGATCGAGCTCAAGACTGCACAGGAGGACGAAAATGACGATGCCGAGATAGCGCATCTGGGCCCTCTAGCCGAGTCCCCCTCTCTAACATGCCCTCAGCGCCTCGCAATCACCGGTGACGCATACTCCACAGCGACGTCGAAGCGACAAGCGCCCGCCCAAAGGCCGAGCCCGCCAGGCCATCGATCTTTGCCGGGGCCAGCGCCAACCCGTTCGCCGGAAGCATCGGGCGATGCAAGCTCGGGCCCGTTGCGGAAAAAAAACAAACGCGCACCGGCGCGGCTCGGCCCGGGAGACGCGGCCTACGCGCCCCGCGGGGACAAGGTAGACCGCGACGGGTATCGGTGGCCCGTGGTCAGCGCTCTCCACACGCAGGGCAGCCAACGGTCGGCGCAGCGTGCCAGCGGCTTTGAGCATGCTTTCGACATCGTCGAACCCAAGCGCGAGCTCACCGCCGATCAGATGCACCAGCAGCGCGTCCGGGGACTCGGAGAATTCGAAGGTTGCCCCTTGGGGTTTGGGCACGGCGAGGAGAATGTCGAAGGCTGCTCCCGGCACATCCAACCTTTTGAGCGTCGCCCCTTTCTGCTGGGCATCGGCCGGGCCCGCGGTAAAGGCCATCGTCACCGCCGCGGCTCACGCACTTGCCGGTCGGCTGCAACAAGCACAACGAAAAATGGCCCACTTGCGCCAAGTTTATCCGGCGTTGCGGGTGACGACCTTCACCGGCTTCACCTTTCGCCGCCCGGAACATCTGGCCCTCTGGCGCGACGGTCTGCGCAAAGCCGGGCTCCCCGAATAGGGCTTGGCCTGCGCCAGCGAGGCCGATCCTATTCCGCCGCGGCGCGAACCGGGCCCTCCTCCACGGGCAGGCCGAGCGCCCGGCGGATCGATTTGTGGTAGTGCGCAAGCGCCGGCTCGTTGCGGCCGTAGACCACGTGGCTTTGCGCACCCGAGGTGAAGCCAAGTTGCATGGTACGGCCGGCCGGGAAGTCTTCGGTCGTGATCACCTTGATGGCGAGCGCAAGGTTGGCATCCCAGTGGCGCTTCTCGTCCGCGGTTTCGATCGGCTTGGGAATGTAAAGCGAGGTCTCCATCACCGCCCGATCGGTGCGACCCTCCACCGGGAAAATTCGGAAAATTTCCATGTGATCGCCCTGTGGGGAAAAGATGGTATTGGCAAACATCGAATAGACGATGGTGGTGTTCCACATCAGGTCCCACTCGCTTTCCGGCATGGCTTTCAGCCGGTCAAGCTTGGTGCGGCCGTAGACCAGGCGAAAATTCGGCCCGAACGGGGTGAACTCGCCGACATTGTGCACCAGAATGTCGCGCAGGCTTTCTTTGTGCAGAAAGCCGAAATGATAACCCTCATGGAAGGTGTCGACGAGCAGCTTCCAGTTCATCTCCTCGTAGTGCACGTGGCGATCGTGGAAGTGGTAGGTCTCGAGCTTCCAGGAGGCAAGGTCGGCACCCAAGCCGTCGAGCCACGGATCAATCGCCAGGTCGACGAAGCCGTCGCTGGCGGCCGTCGGCAACACCCAGACCATGCCGTACTTTTCGGCAAGCGGCAGCGGCGTCAGACCCGATCGTTCCGCCCGCACGCCGGGAAAGGAGGTCGCCTCCTCGGGCAACCCGCGCAGCCGCCCGTCGTTGCCGTAGGTCCAGCCGTGATAGGGGCAGGTGAAGGCGCCCGCGCTGCCCACGCCCTGGGCAATCTTGGCGCCGCGGTGGCGGCAGACATTGAGGAAGGCTCGCAGCTTGCCATCGCTACCGCGCACGGTCAGGATCGGTACGCCGGCGAAATCGTCGGTGCGATAGGCGCCGGGCGTGGGCCAGTCGCAAGAAAGCCCCATGACCAATGGCCGCTTCCGGATCAGGATTTCCTGTTCCCGCTTGTGCCGCTCGGGACAGGTGTAGGCCGTCACCTCGTTGTGCCATGGCGCCTCCGCCATCGCCGTCGTCTGGGTGTCGATGTAATGCAGCAGCGTCTTTAAAAGATTGATCTCTGCCGCGCGGTCCATAGTCAGTGCTCGCCGGGTTGAAGAGGGCCGAATTCTAGTCTCCGCCAAGCCCGGCGCGCTAGCCCCTTTGCGCCCCCGCGAGGCCAACGGCGCCCGTGCGCCTGGTGCCGGCGGCAGGCGCGAACCGCGATTTGCCGGCCCTGGCCCGCGCGCCCTCATCGCCAAGCTCGACGGCCCACCGATCGCCGGCAAGCGGCGACGGGCCCCAAAGGACGTCGACCACCCGCCGCCACAACGCCGATCACACCGTCGGATCACGCTCGCCCATCACGCGGGGCCAATCACACTGGCAATCACGCTGGCCCATCACACTACGTGGCAGAGGTTCGCGGACGTCGCGGCGCCGGCCGCTCGCCCAGCGTCTTGCCCAAGTCGACGCCCGCCTCGAGCTTTTCCTCCACATCGCAGTCGACGGCGCCGGCCGGCTGCTGACGCAGGGCAAAGCGCACCAGCACCCCGATCGAGGCCGCCAGCGGGACCGCGATCAACAGCCCGACGAAGCCAAAAAGATAGCCAAAGGAAAAGAGCGCAAACATCAACCAGACGGGGTTCAAGTGGACCTTGTTGCCCACGAAATAAGGGGCCAACACATAATCCGACAGGGATTGCCCCACCAGGAAAATGCCAAGCACCAACAGGATTGGCGTCCAGCTCAGCCCAAACTGCGCAATGGCAACGCCCAGCGACAACAAAAGCCCGGTGAGCGAGCCGAAATAGGGGACAAATCCAAGCAGGCCGGAGAAGGCACCGATCAACAGGCCATGGTTCAAACCCAAGGCCCGCAGCGCCAGCGCGTAGAAGATGCCGAGGATCAGACAGATGGTAGCCTGCCCGCGCAGGAAGCCCGCCACCGTGCTGTCGATCTCGCGCATCAGCGCCCTCACCGTGTCAGCGTGGGCCGTGGGAATGAGCCTGTCGAGGGTCGCGATAATGCGGTTCCAATCGTAGACCAGATAGGCGGTGATGATCGGTGTCACGACCAGCAGCGAAAAGATGGAGAGCAGCATCCGGCCATCCGACCAAAGCGTGCGCAGAAACTCCGACAGCCAGCCGGCGCCGAGGCTCGCCAATTCACCGCTCGATCGTTCGGCTTCTTCGATCCCGACACCGATGGCTTTGCTGATCGAGGGATGGCCCGGGTCGACGGCCAAAGCCTGCAGCCCTTTGATGTAGCCGGGAAGCTTTTCGATCAGGAGGGTGATTTCGGCGGTGATGACGGGCAGCGCCAGCAAAAGCAAAAGGATCGCGCCGGCAAAGAAGGCGACCAGAATAAGCAGCGTTGCCGCGCCCCGGTAGATCCCCAAGCGCTCCAGCCGATTGACGAGCGGATCAAGCAAATAGGCGAGCGCCAGGCCCGCCACAAACGGCAGC
>Ga0081540_1001982_pt1 | contig 17087 bp, 15 predicted proteins | sample TabmetS2T1R1_FD_71024 | JGI IMG/M metagenome (GOLD analysis project Ga0081540, IMG submission 71024) | Tabebuia heterophylla rhizosphere microbial communities from the University of Puerto Rico - S2T1R1 | ecosystem: Host-associated > Plants > Roots > Rhizosphere ... | reverse complement strand
GCATCTGGAGTTCTACTCGTTGTCGGCCGTCAAGAAGATCCTTGATGCTGCCGAACTGAGGATCGTCGACGTCGAGATGAATGCAATCAATGGCGGAAGCTTCGCCGTAACGGCTGCGCGGAAAAGAAGCTCCGTGACGGCGAACCCGATCGTCATCGACTGGCTGCTGGAACAGGAAGATCGAATGGGGCTCACCACACCACGCCCCTACAGGGACTTCGAGGAGCGTGTCTACCGACACCGGGAGGACTTGCGAAGATTGCTGCAATCCATGGCCGCGGGCGGCAAACGCGTCATCGGCTACGGAGCTTCCACCAAGGGCAATGTGGTGCTGCAGTTTTGCGGTATCACCGAGAAGGAGGTCTCTGCGATCGCAGAGGTAAATCCGGACAAATTCGGCAGCTTCGCACCCGGCAGCGGGATTCCCATCATCTCGGAGGCCGAGGCACGAGCCATGCAGCCGGACTATTTCCTGGTGCTGCCTTGGCATTTCAGGGAAAGCATCATCCGGCGCGAGCAGAAATTCCTGAATGCGGGAGGGAAGATGATCTTCCCGTTCCCCGAGATTGAGATCGTCTAAGCGCGACAAGCGCAGCCCCGACCAGACCGCCGCAGTGATGGAGCCGATGGCAAGACCCGGCTCAATCATCTGAATGCCACTCCTCGCCTGCGGCGCAGGGGTCGCCGCTCGTCAGCGACCACACCGACAACGAGCCCCTGCCACATCGACAGTGACGCAGAGCCTGGTCCCCACGCGACGGCGTTCACACCGGCACACTTCCAATTGGTGTGCACACAAACTAGGTCCTCAGCGCAAGCTTGATCGCCTGCTTCAACTTGACCCTTGTCGGCTCCAGCGCGCTCAACAGGTATATGCGCCAAGGCTTGATCCGCTGGCTCCACGCCGGCTTGGTGTTCGCGACCCACTGATCGAATTCGGCCTTGGTTATCGCGTTCAACGCCAGCAGCTTTCTCAGATGGACTTCGACCTCCGAGACGAGCGCCGGCGACGGCTCCAGATATTTGATAATGCCCTTGATCTGCATCGTGGAGGCTCGCACCTCCTCCTCCCTGCTCCACTCGACATTGACCTTGACCGACGAAACCTTGCGTGCCCAAGGGCTGAACTTGTGCATCACCTGATGGAAGTGGAACATATCCTCGACATTGCCGCTCTTGAAGCCATGCTTCTCGACCAGATGACGGAGAACGAAATCCTCCTGGCGATACACGTAGTCGTCGTCAATCTCGGGCAGACCAGGCACAAAGGCCGCCTTGCGACCCATCTGACTGCCGGCATGCGGCCGGATTTCCCCGCCCAGAATATCGACGCTCGGATACTCGACCATGGCTGTTATCCGTTGCGGACAGCCGAACCAGTCGTACTCTTTCTGATGGGCTTTCATCGCGTCGAACCAGCCGGGCGGCAGGTAGACATCGGAATGCAGATAAGCAAACCAGTCGGTTTCCACCGCTTCGATCAGCTTCCGCAGACAGTAGCCGAGTGAAACGTATTGCCTGTGGTCCAGCACCTCCACTCTCGGAAATTCGCGAACGATGTCGATCGAATCGTCCTTGCAGCCCCCGTCAGAGATCAACAACCGACGAACTGGCACCTCGCGATAGATCGAAAGCAGATTGGCGCGCCAAAGTTCGTTGGTGTGAATTACCGGAATGATGACCTCGATTGCATCCGTCGGATCGCGCGCAAAACGATCCTCGAACGGAGGAGTGGAATAGTACTGTTCAAAAATTGATCGTTCCATCAGCGCGCCGCATCAACTATGAGCGCACACGGTCGCCCGCGGGCGACCAATGCACATCGAGCCACGAGCAATAAACGCCCGGCGCCCGGGCGCGCAGGGCCCGCTGACAGTCTTGCAATCACGGCCCCTCATGTCGCCCCACCAATGAGGTAATTGCGGACAAGTGCCCGAGAAACTTCCCTTAGCTTTGCTTCATCGTCAAGCTTGGAGCAAGCCGGGAAGACTACAAAGAAGAACAGCATCTTAGCGCATAACCCTGACGTGGACTTTCCCCAAATGAACGCCAGCTCCCACTGAATGGATGCAGGCCAAGTCCCGGGGCATGCCCCCTTAGACCCGTCTTGCCAAGCGGCACCAACCGCTGACACTGTTGTGGCGTAAACTCGGAGCTCGGCACCTGAATGGGTGGTGGCGTCATAGCTCGTTCTTGGTACTATCGTTGAGAAATCAAAGAAGGAGTCGATAACGTGAAAAGAATTGCAGGGGCGGTGCTGATGATGACGACGGCCTTGGCCTTTTCTGGCGTGGCGATCGCGCAATATGGAGACATTGTTCCGATCCGGCCGAATTACCGCGGCCAACCCGCCTGCCCCAGCAACTACGTCATTCAAGACAATTACTGCATCAGCATTTATTCGCCGAGATTTCGCGGCGACTATGGTGGTGCCCTCCCGCGTCAGAGGGGTTACGGCCCGGTCGTTGAGCCATGGGTCAATCCGTACGGCGCGCTGCAATGTCCCAGTGACTACGTCCTGGATCGTGCAGGCAACTGCGTGAGCATCTACGCGCGGCGGCGCTACTAACCGCGATTATCAATCGGGAAGCCCTTTGCAAAAGGACGGTCATCTCACGATCATTTTCTGCACGCCCAAGGCGCGCAGTACCTTGGTGCCGAGATCGATCATGAACATGCTCGACTTGTAGTCGTGATAGCTCTTGTTTGGACCAGTCATCAGGGCACGGAGTTCGTCCACGGTGAGGTCGAGCTTGGTTGCGACGTACTCGAACTCGTGCTCGATCGTGTCCTTGTCATGAGCGGGCACTGCAATCTTTTGCAACGCCTCTTCGCGCGTAAGTTGTCCGGTCAGGATCAGACTTGAGAAATGCGCTCGCCGCTTGTCGTAACCAAATTTGGTCGGAAGCCAGTAGCCTTCATAGAAGCGCGTGAAGCGCGATTCGTAGTGCTTGTGAGCATATTTTTGCCAGCCGAACCGGTCGGCCAGCTCCTGCATGGCCTCTTCCTTGATGTAGCGGAAATTATTCAAGGGCTTGACGATTCGCATGCCCTTCACCAGCGGATAGGAGATCTTGTGGGTGAAGATGTCGATCAGGGGAAAGGTCTTCAGTTCGCGCGTTCCGAACTGGCTGTGAATGTCTTTCAACTGCCTGAGGTCGGTCGCGTGATAGTGCCATTCGAGGGGTTCGCGAACGCATTCAGTTGAATAGTTCGCACCAGTGATCACATATTTGAAACCATGGCGTGCCGCGAAGTGATACAGGCCCGCAAAGAAGGCGTGGTCCTGCGGCGTGTCGAGATGAGGCACTTGGGCCTTGAAGAAGGCGACCTGCAGATCCTTCATCTCTTCCCAATTGATGACCTCGGTGTGCAGATCCAGCCCGAGATGGTCGACGATCTTCTCGATATTGTTGACGGATTGTTGCGAATTCCAGCCGGCGTCCACGTGAAACAACAGAGGACGCAACCCGAGCCTCTCCTTGGCAAGCACGGCAACATACGAACTGTCGACCCCACCGCTGACGCCAATGATGCAGTCGTGATCACGGCCCTTGCCGTCGTTGCGGATGACTTCGGCGAATGCCTGTATCTCGCGCTCGCCGCGAGCGTCGGCATGCCAATTGGGCAGGATGTTCTGGTAGTAGTTATTGCAGTAGTCACACCGCCCGCGGCTGTCGAACGTGATCTTGGGGTCAGACGTGTCCATGATGCAACTGGTGCAAACCTGGTACGCACGGTTCAAGGAGGACCTCATGTTCTGAAGGCGATGGTGGGAAGCTTGGCTCATGAACGCGAGCGGTTGCCTTGAATCACCCGCTTGTATACCGCCAGCAGTTTCTGGGCGTTGACCTCGGGATTGAAGTTTCTTTCCGCAAGCGCCTTGGCATTGGCGCCCATCCGGCGCACCTCCTCGGGATGGTCCGCAACATACATGATTGCCTTGGCGAGCTCTTGCGGATTTCGCCCCGGGATCGCCAGTCCCGTCTCGCCATGAACCAGCGTGTCCGGAAAGGGACTTTCGACCGCGACGATCGAAGGAACCGAGGAGAATGCCGCCTCGAACACGGGCCGCCCCGGCGAATCAAAATGCGACGGGAAGGCGATCACATTGATGCGTTCGTAGACACGCTGGATGTCGATCGTCGGACCCATCAAATGGAATATGTCGGAGAGCCCGGCCTGCTCGATGCGCTCGACCAGATCAGCTTCGACATTCTGCGCCAGACCAGTTTGCGCCAACGCCCAGCCGGTGATCCCCTTGTCACGAACCGTAACGCCGCCAATGATGACGAATTCGACATCATATCCGGCTTCACGCACCCGTTTCGCGGCCTCCAACAGATCAAGGATCCCTTTAGAAACGTGCAGATTCCCGACAAACCCGACCTTGAGCGACGCCGGTCGCAAGCTATCCAGTTTTGCCAGCAACTTGTTGTCAGAACTCGGCAGATGACGCGGCGTGAATGAATTGTTGATCACATCGACGTTCAGGTCGGCCGGCAAGGTCGTGCGCACATTCTGGTCGATGGCAATCACCGCCGCGGCATCGCGCTTCAGCCTGGTGTTGAACCAACGGCAACGCATCGACCGCTCATCGACGCGTACCAGTGATCGCACGTGAACCACGAGGGGAACGCCGAAGATCCGTTTGGCAATCAGGCCGGGTACGATGAAGACGAATTCGTTGATATGGATAAGGTCTACGTTGCCCCACCGGCGCCTTGCTGTCAGCAAGGCCGTGACGGTAACGGGCAGGTAAAGCATCTCTCTCAGCAGGACCAGCCAACGCACGCCGCGATAATAGCTGTAGCGGGTGTTATCGAACCTCGAAAGCCCGCGCGCTGTCACGATGTCCTTGGCGATCTGTCTGTAGAAGTTGAGCGCCGTGCCGCGCACCGCCACGAAATGCGGCTCGACCTGGCCGCTTGACAGCGGCCTGACCACCTCGAACAGGCTGCGCGATGCTCCACCAAGTGGACCATCGCCGTCGATGTACAAGACTTTCATCGCTTCCTTACATGCCTAAATGACGGCCGCGGGGTTTCAGGTCGACAACCAATCGGACGGACGAAGCTGCTTGCCAGCCGTCACAGCAAATTGTTGTCTATTTGCCCGAGACGCTCGAGCCTGCGTCGGTATTTCGCTATCCCTCCTGAGACGGCGCTCCTCAGCGATCGAACTTGCGGACTTCCGGTCGCATGTTCGAAGGGGGTCTGGCCGTCGAGATCTGCTCGTCCCGCCGCCGCATCCAGCCCCGCGTCCGCGTAACCGGCCGCTCCTCGCGAAACGACCAGCATCAGCAGAACGAACACGAAGTCGGTGGGATGGAATGAGCTTCCCCAGTTCATCATCAGCATGAAGATGGCGGGAAACGAGGCACAGGCCCAGCGATCGTCCCGGCGTGCCGATCTGTACAGACAAACGACGAGGTAAGAAGTGAATAACAAGGCTGGGATGCCGTAAACTGTCAGCAATCTCATGGGCAGCGACTCTGACCCAGAAGAATTCAGAGGCGGAGACTCCCCGACGACCAATTTGGAGAAATCGAAGACCCCCCACCCCATCCACGCAGGGCTCGCCGCAAAAATCTTGGCTTGAACCTCCCACAACCAGGGGCGATAGAGCTGATAAGCAATCCGATCCAGCGAAATGCCGGTTTCTCCGCGCAGGAGAAAGGTGGAAACCAGAAAATTGTCCTGCAGGAGGAAGAGGACCTTGGCGGACTGCCAGATCGCGATGTTGAGACCGACAGCAACGAGCAATGCCGTCCAGAACATTCGCACAGGCTCCGCCTTGGAATAGCGGTTGAACCAAAAGTAAAGGGTCAAATAAACCGCAGCCGCAATCAAGGTCGCCCGGACCGAAGAAAACACAAGGAAGTAGATCGCCATTACCAGAACGACCGCATGCCGCCGCGCAAGCCGTCTGTCTCGTGTCAGCACCAGAAGAACGGCGAAGGAGAGCAGACCCGTGTAGGCTATGTTCGGAAAGAATGACACTCGACCGGCAGCGACAGCTGAATTTGCCCGGCCCGGGACGAGACTGTAGATGTTCTGATCGGTAAAAAGGAGCACGACAATTCCCAAGCCTACGGCAAGGAGATAGAGGCGGCCGATGTCATCCGCATTCAGCGTCGCGCGATCCGTCGCAACCCAGGCCGCAATATAGACGAGAAGCAGAAGCTGCGCTACGGCTCGCACATCCCCAGCAGCAAGGTGCCACCCTCCAGCAACGACAGCAAAGCCAAGCAGGAGGAGCGCACTTCCCAGCAAGGTTCTGATAATAGCGACAAGGTCGAACAAGGGCAGCAAGAGCGCTGAAAGGACGAGCAGCCAGTATCGGAACGATCCCACCTCGATGTTCTTGAACTGACTGACAGTCATTGCAACGAGCACCCCTACCACAACAAACGCCGTCATCGCGGCATTCCGGTGGGCACCATCGCCAATCAGTTTGCTCTGCCACGCCGACCTAGAGCTCGCGGATTCAAGCATTAGAACCCACCTTGGTCTGTCCGAGACTCGGACCGGCCGGCGAGAGCCCGGAGACCGGCGCGCGCCCCGTCAGAAGGCGATCGACAAGGCCTTGCAAATTGGCGGCGAATCCCGGAGCCGAAAATCTGTAGGCACATTCAGGCTCGGGATGACCGCGGGTCGGAATTGACCACACGTCGGAGGGATGGCGCGCAAGAAAGAACTGCTTCCCGTCGATCAGTCGCAATAGCGGCTCATGACCGGCTAGCGGAATCACGACGGTCCGCACGCCAAGCGCAGCGGCGTCAAAGTGGCACGCCGAGCCTATACTCAGATGCAGATCGGCTTCAGCCAGCAGATCATAAACCGTCCGATCCTCCGCAACCCCAACGATCGCGACCTGGCGAACGCCTCGCAGAGCGTCGAATTCCCCGGAATTTACATCGTTCACGGGGTGAAGCTTGATCGACATGCGCCAGTCGAGCGAAGCCGGTGCGCTACTGAGCATATCCATCAACCATCGTACCAGCCTCTGTGTGTCCAGGCCCTGGCTCGTAACGACAATATGTGTGGCCTCGTTCTGTCTCCGCTCGCTGCCTTGTTGCCTCGCCAGGTCAATCAGTTCGTTACCTACCGGGACTGCCCGGCCGTTTCCTTGATGGGTGCAGGCCAGCTGGTCGATCCAGAATTCTCCGTAGGATGCCAGCACATCCGGCAGCACCAGTTCCGCAGCCGTTCCCTCGACCCACAGCGGAATAGCATCCGGGTGTTCAGAATCGAATATGCCATGCTGGAGTTCGACCACGGGCAGCCCATGGCGGTTGCTCGCGATACGCAACGCATAGTCGCCCGTTTCAGCGAGCAAGACGGCCTTTGGCCGAATCCGCGCCAGCAGCGCGCCATAGAGACGGGACTGCCAGTAAACGGTCGAGAGCATCATTCGCAGAGTTTGGGGCGCAACCGACGTCTGGGTTTCTCGCATCAGAAGTTCTGATACCAGTTCGCAGAAGCCCGTGGCCTGCACGGGAAACAGCAAGCCAAGGATTCGACCCCAGAACGTAATGACGACCGGGTTGAGGTCAGCAGGCCGAAGGGCCTTGGCCGCCTGTCTCGAAAAGGCGTCGCTGTTCACTTCTTCAAGCTTTAGCCCGGAATGTCCGTGTTCCAGTAGCGTATCGAAATAGAGATCCCGATACGAACCGCCGCTTCGCAAGCGCAGCGCAGTTCGGCACGTCTTGACCAGCAAGTCCCGCCTCTGGCCAACGCAAATAAGCCAAAGCAGCTTCAGCGATGCCCGGAGCGCTTCCACGATCCGAACGAGTGTAGGTCGTGACGCCTGCGAAACTGGCAAACCCTGTACGAGCTGGTACAGGGGAAATCGCAACACACGCCAGGCGGACCAGCCGTCCACCCGGAACGAAAAAAGATCATTCTCCCGCTCGAGTTCGAGCAAGCTCTTCAGTCTGGCGACCCGCGCCTCGCCGCTAGCCATCGGTCGCGGCCAATCCATAGATCCTAGCGCAGAGATTCATCGACCGATACGCATCCTCGAGCGTTGCGAGACTCGTCTGCCGTCCCTCCAGGAAAGCGACCAACTGCTCGGCCTGATGGCGCAGCCCAGGCTTGTATTCACTATCGACGGCGTCGGGTTCTACCTGATCCAGATGCCGCTTGCCTCGTGCCTGAATTCCGAGTTTCTCGAGCGGACGCATCTCGAGACGAATGTGCGGATTCGTCACGGTCACCGACCACGGTCCCGGCGCATTCCAGACGGCCTGATAGACCCCGATGTCCCCGCTTGAGAACCGGATCGTCGCCGCAACGAAGCGCGGGGACTCCTGAGTCCAAGGAGCGGCATGCTGGATTGAGATGACATCGCCCCGTGCCATGAAGCTGAAATAATCGATCAGATGGATCGAGTTAGCATACATCCAGTTGCGGACGACCTCTTCGGGCTGGCCGGCGGCGCGCGCAGCCTCCTGATCTTCCTGGTCGAGGACGGAGATCAGTCGGGGACCGTCGCTCTTCGCCAACTCATCAAGTGCTCGCCTGGTTGCCGAGTATGCCCGGCGATTGAGCGCGACGAACGCGCGCGTGCGGGTGCGGCGGCTTTCATCCAGAATCCGGGCTGCAACCTGCAGGTTCACGCCAACAGGCTTCTCCAGCAGACAAACCCAGGGAAACCGGAAGCTTTCTTGGCATACCGCCGGCGCAGAAAGCTCCGGGACCGCGACTACTACGGCATCCGCCTGCGTTGCCGCGTACATCTCGGCTATGGTCGGGTAGACCGGCACGCCATAGGTTTGCGCGAACGCTTCCGTACGGCCGTCGGTCCGGCTGCACACGCCGACGAGCTCGACGTTGAGCGAGCTCAGCGCGCGGGCGTGCTCATGCGCCATGTAGCCCGCGCCCACGATTGCGACTTTCCACTTCCTCATGACGGATATCCGAGCCCTGCTCAGGCCCAATTGAACTTCTGGTCGAACGGCAAGGCCCGATCCTCGATCAAGACCGGCTTGCCTCCGCCCTCATGCGAAACATGCGCCGCCACGCAGCAGGCCAGGGCATGATAGCCGGCCAAACCGTCGGCGTACGGCTCGCCGGCAAGGAGGGCCGACCAAAGCGCCTTGGTCGGCCCCACCACGTCTGCCGGGGCAATATTTTCGGTGCGAATATCCGATGGCATGCCATACCGGGTGGTCGGAAGCTCGCGAAATTCCGCCTTCCTCGTCAGGACCCGCATCGCCCCGTTCAATTCGTCCACCACGATCTGCCCATTGCGGCAAATGTAGACAGCGGTGACTCCGTTGCCTGCGTTGACGGAGAAATCCAGATACATCGACGTCCCGTCGGCAGTTTGAGCCAGGACTCTTCCCGAACGGTCTTCGAATTGCGGCCCGCGCGGGTTTGCTACTTTGCCTTCCTCGAACCACGCGCTGATCTTGCAAACGGCGCGATCGCTAACATAGCGAAACATTTCGAAATAGTGGCTCGCATTCATGGCAAGCCCGAAATTGGAAGCCGCAACGACGACGCTGGCCAGCGGCCCAAGTTCAGGAGAGCCGATCAGCGACTTGACCCGCGTGTACTGCTCCATGAAGCGCATTTGATGGTTGATAGCGAGGGCTGTCCCGGCGCGCTGACACGCCGCCATCATTTGCCGGGCGTCGGAGAGCGAGGTGGCCATCGGCTTCTCGCAAAGGACGAACCGCACGCCCAGTTCCGCAGCCGCGAGCACCAAGGCAGCATGTGAAGGCGCGGTCGTCGCCACAACGAGCGCCTGCGGGCGAATGGCACGCAACATCTCAATTCCGTCAGCGAAACACGCCGACGCATCTATGCCGTGAGTATCTTGCGCCGCGGCGCGCGCTTGCTCGCTGATATCAGCGACGCCCGCAAGAGACATGCCGAGGGCCTTGATCACCTCGATGTGTCGCGCTCCCATGCGACCGAGACCAACAACACCGGCTCGCATGCCGGCGCCAGCGGGGACATTGACCATCATGCCTGCGACTATCCTATCGACCGGGTAGTTGTAAGAAGGAAATTCGAAGCGGGAAATTTCGCAACACCGCCGCAATCGCCCCGCGGAATTCGAACCAGGGAAGATCGAAAACCTTGAAGGCAGTGACCGTCGCGAACAGGGCCAAAAGTCCTTGCATCACGGCAAAGCCGATTGCTCCCCCCTGCACTCCCAATGTGGAGACCAGAAAGTAGACTGGCACAGCACCGATCACGGCTGCGCAAGAGGTACACGACGCGAGCAAGCCGGTCCGGCCGGAGAAGAAATAAATGCTCGCCGTGCAATAATACAAGCCGGTGAACGCTCCGCCGAGGAGAAACCACCGCAGCATATGGGTCACCCACCCGGCATAATTCGGCCCAAGCAGAATTCCGCTTGTCATGCGCAGGAACAGTCCGATCGCCAATGCCAGAACGAGGAAGGCCGGCAGAGCCACATACATGACCCCGACCACCTTCATCTTGTCGTTTGCATCGGTCGAAGCCAGCTTGGCGTATAGCCACGGATTATAGGCCTTCACGAACGCGTCGGCCAGGATCGTCATAATCATGCCGAGTTGGGCTACGGCGCCGTAAAGACCCAGCGCGTGCGCACCGAGCTGCGAGGATACCATCCAGCGATCAATGGTGCCGAGAGCCACACCGGCCAGCACATGCGGGACGAGCGGCATTCCGTAGCGAACCTGTTCCAGCAGGATTCCGGGCCTGAATGACCAAGTCGCATCTCGCGAAGCCGCAAACAGACCGACCGCGACCAACGCCACTATGCCCGACGACAAGGCTATCCCGGCGTTGCGGCCGTCGGCGCCCCAACCCAGGATCAGGACGGCCGTAAGCGAGAGTCCTACGTTCAGGATACTGGCAGCCACTTGCAGCGCTGCATTGTTCCACGCTCGTCCTTGGCTTTGCCAAAGGACCAGCCGGCATTGCAGAACTATGTTGGCGCCCGCCGTCAACGCCGCGATCGCTCCCCAAACAGCGGGCAGGTCGGCAACGAGCGACGGCATCTGCCCGATGATCAGCGCTACAACGGGTGCCGCCAGGCCGGTCGTCAGCACAATCAGCGTTAGAGCCATGGCGTTGAAGGACGAAATTTCGTCACGAGGCTTGTTGAACCACGCTACACCGACGGCCGAATGAACGCTCAGTCCGGCAAACGGCATGCAGAGCGTTACCAGCAGGGAGAACGCAACGATATGACCATAGTCGGTGGGCGTGAGTATGCGCGTCAGTAGCGGCAACAGCGCGAACGGTACGGCTGCAGCGGCAATATTGGCCGCAGCATAAATTGCGCCGGTGTGGAAGCTCTTCATCTTGCGTGCGGCGCGAGTCTACAGCCGGAGGAATGCGGCAAGCATCGTGAGCCCCACTCTGCCGCTTTTTTCAGGGTGGAACTGGGCACCGAAAATATTTCCGGATCCTATGGCCGCAGTCACGCGGTGGCCGCCGTAATTGTAGTGCGCAACCATGTGCGCCGGCTCGTCGGGAATCATGTGGAATGAGTGCACCAGATAAAACGGTGCACCTTCCGCTGTCTCCTGTAGTATAGTCGTCTGCCATTCACTTCCGGAAGCAGGGTAGATCTCGCTCCAGCCGACATAGGGGATCTTCTGCGGCTGGCCTTGGGTCGTGACCGCGGAGATCGCGACGACCCGTCCCGGGATCAGCCCCAGGCCCTCGTGCTCTCCAAACTCTTCACTGGTCGACGCCAGCATCTGCATCCCCAAGCAGATGCCCAGAACAGGACGACCGCTCGTCATGAACTGCCGCAACGGTTCGACCAGATTGCGGTCGCGTAATCCCTGCATCCCGTCGGCAAAGGCGCCGACACCGGGCAGCACGATCCGGTCCGCGGCCAGGATGTCTGCTGGACTGGACGACAAGCGAACATCGGCGCCGCAGAAATCCAGCGCCCGCTGCACGCTGAAGAGATTGCCCATGCCATAGTCTACGACGGTGACGCCAGGCCTATTCACGCTTGCCTCACCTTGATGCCTTGAGCTTGGGCAGCTTCCCGCAATTGCGGGATCGTCGTCCGGTCATAGTGCAGAGCGTCGGCAAAGGCCACCGCATCCGCGCCTTGCGAGACGACTTCGGCAAGATGCCGCGTCTCTCCGTATCCACCGCTTGCGATGACGGGAACCGACACCGCAGAAGCGATGGCCTTCACCAACGGCAGATCGAATCCCTTTCGCGTGCCTTCCCTGTCGATCGACGTGATCAATATCTCGCCCGCGCCGAGCTCGATTCCCCTGCGGGCCCAATCAACGGCATCCAGGCCAGAACGCTCCCGCCCGCAATCGGTGTACGCCTCCCAGATACCCGGCCCCTGCGATTTGGCTTCGATCGACAGCACCATGCATTGCGAGCCGAAGCGACGCGAAACCTCGGTCACGAGCTCCGGCCGCTTCACGGCCGCCGTATTGATCGCGACCTTGTCCGCGCCTGCGCGCAGGAGATCGCGCACATCCTCCAGACTGCGGATGCCGCCGCCGACCGTCATTGGCACGAAGACATCATGCGCGGCGCGGCGAACGATCTCGGTCAGATTATTTCGCCCGTAGAGGCTGGCGACGATGTCGATATAGATGAGCTCGTCCGCTCCCTGCTCGTAGTAACGGCGCGCGTACAGCTGCGGGTCACCCATGACCCGCAACCCCTCAAGGTGAATGGCCTTGACGAGATTCGGTCCCTTGACGTCGAGCCTTGCGATGAGGCGGACGTTGCTCATCGCGTCAGCCTTCGCTCCAGACGCTCTTGCGCAACAGCCATCCGCCGTTCTCGTATTTCCAGAGGTGCGGAGATCTGAAGGAGTCGGCAAGATTGTCGAAATATCTCCGGTCCATGATCGGCTGCTCGAACATTTTCGACGCTTCCGGGAATTCCTCCCTGGAAAGGCTCAGATAGCGGAATATTTCCTCGGCGAAACGCTCCGGAAACTCCCCGTCGAAGCGGCGTGCGAGACTGACGCCCTCCTCCCGGTTGATGTCGCCCGAGCGAATTTCCTGGGCCGCATCGTAGGTGGCCCGACCAATCCCGAATTTGATGAAGGTCGTATAGTAGTGAAAATCGTCGATGCGGTCGTCGATGCTGTTGTACTTGCTGTACGTTCCTGCGGTGCGCTCGGGTGACGCCTGGAAGCCGCCGTGCTCGACTGCATAGTAGTAGCAACTCTGTGGATGCCATTTCAGATAGTACCCGAGATAGTGCACCTCGACCTTCTGCCGCTCGATCTCCTCGGGATTCGCAGGCAGGTAGGGCTGCAACTCATGAGCGTCCACACCAAAATGGTTCTGCAGGTCAGCAACGGAAGTCCCGCCGAGATAGATCTTGGACTTGTCCTGCGCGGTGAAATAGGACCAGTCGCGCTTGGCCGAATGCATGTCCGAGACTGGATTGCCGTACTCCGCTTCGTTCTCGCCGTAAAAAACCAACGGTATCTTGTGCTGGAGCGCCATCTTGGGCGCCAACGCCTTCTGGCCGAAAATGAACGCCTGAAACGGATGGAACAGGTTTTCAACCGCAAGCCGTGTCAGCAAGCGGTGCACCCGGCCGTTGGGAGTGCACAAGAAGTTGTCGAATCCGGCATGGATCCATGACTGAAAATTGCGCCATCCCCAATCCGTATAGATGTGGGGCGCCCAGGTGACGGTCAGCGGATGCATGTTGTACTTAGTCTTCAGGATGTGCGCAGCATAGAAGCTGTCCTTCCCGCCTGATCCCGGCACGATGCAGTCATAAGAGCCATCATTCTTGCGATAGCGGTCGCAGAGCTCCTGCAATTGTCGCTCGCGATTGGCCCAGTCGATTCCCCTCGCCTTCTGCTCGGCCACGCGGCACGCATCGCAAATGCCCTCCTCGTCGAAGCTGATGGTCTTTTTCTTGCTGTCCTTTGTATGCTCATACTCGACAGTGGAATTCGGACGCTGGTTCGAGATCACGCAGCTTTCGCAGAAGCAGACCTGCAGCGGCAGGCCATACCGTGCATGGTTTGGGCGCTCCTGGCGAAAGGGCGTCAGGTCAACATCGCGGTGACGGGGATAGCGATCCATCGACATTCTCTCCTACCAGTCTTCTCAGTTCCTGAACGTCCTCGACGGTGTCGATGTCGAGCGACCGGTCAGCAGGCATCGGATATCCGACCGTTTCGGATGTGACAAAGGTTCTGTTCTCGCGCAGCCAATCGCAGTCGGCGACATAGACGGCGCCATTCAAGGACCATGCCGTCGGCAGGTCCTGACGCCGCTGCGGCATTCCGCCGGGGGGCGACGCGAACTGCGAGAGCCGGCCGTTCTCGGCCCGCCGAAACATCCAGTAGGGATGTACCTCCGCCTCGCAGATTGAAACACAGGCGGGAGCATCGCTTGTAACCATCAACTTGACAGCCTCGTCGATGTCGACAGCCGTTCGCAACGGTGAGGTAGGCTGCAGCAAGACCACGACATCATAGCCCGGCACACGGTTCAGCGCATCGACGACGACGTCGATCGACTTTGCATCGTCCGTCGCAAGGGCAGCATCCCTACGGAAGGGCACATCGCAGCCGGCCTGCCTGGCCGCGTCCATGATCGCAGGATCGTCCGACGACAGGACCAGCCGATCAATCGAGCGCGACTGCCGCCCCGCATCGATGCTCCACTGGATCAATGGACGTCCCCCGACGACAAGAATGTTCTTGCCGGGAACGCCCTTCGATCCGCCACGGGCGGGGATCAGGCCGAGCACGGACTTTCCGCCAATCATCCGAATATCTCGGCGAAATCGAGATTGGCCCGCTCATAATCGGCCATCCGCCCGATATCGAGCCAGTAGCCGTCGATGTAATGACACCGCGTCTGCATGCCGTGCTTCATCATCAGTTCGAACAAGGCCGGCATGTCGACGTACTGCTGGCGGGGGATCAACTCCAGCACCTGCGGCGAAAGTACGTACATTCCCGCGCTGACGACAAAACGCTGGACGGGCTTTTCCTCGATCGCCTCGATGCCGCCCTCGCCCTCTCGCACCACTCCGAACGGGACCTGCATCTCGTAATTGCGCACCGCCATTGTCCCCTGCGCCTTCGCCTCCACATGCCGGTCCACCATGTGGCCGAAATCCTCGCGCGTCAGCAGGTCCGCGTTCGTGACGATCAACGGCCGCTCCGGCACCCTGGTCAGCAGGCTGAGCGCGCCGGCGGTTCCCATCGGCTGCTCTTCGCGCAGGTAGCTGATCTCGACGTTGAACGCCGAACCGTCGCCAAAGTGCCGTTCGATCTGTTCGGCCTTGTAGTTGACCGCAAGGTGGATCTTGCTGAAGCCCTGCATGGCGAGGCTGGTGACGATCGTCTCCAGCAGCGGCCGCGAGCCGACCTTGAGCATCGGCTTGGGCGTTTCGTGGGTCAACTCGGCCAGTCTCAGACCGCGACCGCCCGCCATGATGACGACCGGGTTGTCGCGTTCCGGGGTGACAAGAAGGTCGTCGACGATCTCCATGCCGACGACCACATTGCCGGGACCGACAACCGGCATCTGGAAGACACCGAGTTTGCGCATCCGGGCCAGGATGGCCTGCCTTCCCTCACCGGCATCGGCCGTGGTCGGGCCAACGTGCATCGCCGATGAAACGGGATCGGTGAGCGTCAACCCTCGCAACAATCCGCGGCGAACATCGCCGTCGCTGAGCGAACCTACCAGGCGCCGCGCCTCGTCGACGACGAGCACCATGCGGCTGCCCGCCTTGTCGATCTTCTCCAGCGCGTCGCGTAGCGGCACCGTTGGGCTGATCAGAATTCGTTCCCAGTCCTTCATGCCGCGGGCTCCACCGGCCGTGCCGGAGTTCCCATCAGAACGCCATGGCCATCGAAATCCTTCACCACCACTGCCCCGGCTCCAACCAGCGTGCACGGGCCAAGGCGCAGGCCTTGCTTCACCACGGCGCCTGCCCCGACATGGCTGCCCGAACCGACCTTCACGTCGCCGCATAGCAGCGCCCGCGGCGCCGTATGGACGAAGCTGCCGACCTCGCAATCATGCTCGATGACGGCGCCGGTATTGACGATCGATCCTTCGCCAATTCTTGCGCCGACCTGAACGATACTTCCGGCCAGCATCTGAACGCCGGGCCCGATTTGCGCCTTCGGCGAAACGATCGCTGAAGGGTGCTGCACCGTCATGAATTGCCATCCTGCCCGCTGCAGGCCGGTCTGCACGTTCTGTCGCAGCTCGGTGGAGGCGACGCCGCCGATGCCGTTCGCGAGCACGATGTTGTCCTGCCGATAGCCTGCGGGGACGTGCCTGTCCTCGCCCAGGACGGGCAAGCCAAGGTGACGGCCGCCGCGCCGGGCCGAATCGATGTCGGTGAAACCGACGATCTCGATGCCGCACGCCATCAACGCGTCGGCAACCACAGCGGCGTGCCCGCCGGCTCCGATGATGATGACCGGCAAGCTCATGGCTCGAGCTGCTCGTCGACGTCGAAGTCGCGGCTTGCAGGGCGGCCGATCAGGCTCCACGCCTCCATCGGCGACAATCCGTCACCTGGCCGCTTTGCCGCGATCATGTCCGCTGTGAAACGCTCGCCCTTGCGAACAGGCCGGGCCGCAACGAGGCTGCGCCGGGCGACCGTTCGGTTGCGCAGTTCCACAGCCGCCGGCTCCTTCGAGGCACTGCCCAGTGCATGCTCGATGTTGCGGATACCGGAAACCAGCTGCCGCAACTCGGCCGGCTCGAGTGAAGCGGCATGATCGGGACCGGGCAGCGAGCGATCGAGCGTGAAGTGCTTCTCGATCACGGTGGCGCCGCGCGCCACTGCCGCCAGCGATATCTCAATTCCGAGCGTGTGGTCCGAGTAGCCGACCGGCAGGCCGAACGCCTCCGCCATGGTGTTCATGGCGCGGAGATTCACGGCATCGGGAGGCGCCGGATATTCCGTGACACAATGCAGCAGAGTCACCTTGTCCCGTAGCGCCGTTCTTCCGGCGTCGCTCTGGTAGGCGGCCTCGAAGTCGGCACGTCCGGTCGGCGTCCGCTCCGATAGGAGGCCGAACGCGATCACGCCGAGCGCCTGCTCGACCTCATCGAGCGTCGCCATCCCCGTCGAAACGACCAG
>Ga0081540_1001981_pt1 | contig 17089 bp, 12 predicted proteins | sample TabmetS2T1R1_FD_71024 | JGI IMG/M metagenome (GOLD analysis project Ga0081540, IMG submission 71024) | Tabebuia heterophylla rhizosphere microbial communities from the University of Puerto Rico - S2T1R1 | ecosystem: Host-associated > Plants > Roots > Rhizosphere ... | reverse complement strand
CATGATCATGGAGGGTGACCCCTTCGTCGTGATCGAGGGCATGACGATCGCAGGTGTCGCCGTCGGCGCCACCAAGGGCTACATCTACATCCGCTCGGAATATCCGCACGCGGTGGCGGCGATGAACGCCGCGATCGCCGTCGCCCGGCGCACCGGCTATCTCGGCGAACGTATCGTCGGCTCCAACCACACGTTCGATCTCGAAGTCCGGGTCGGCGCCGGCGCCTATGTCTGCGGCGAGGAAACCTCGCTGCTGGAAAGCCTCGAAGGCCGCCGCGGCATCGTCCGCGCCAAGCCGCCACTGCCCGCACACAAGGGCCTGTTCGGCCGGCCGACCGTCATCAACAACGTGCTGTCGTTCGCAGCCATCCCCTTCATCCTCGCCGGCGGCGCCAAGGCCTACGCCGATTTCGGCATGGGCCGCTCGCGCGGCACGATGCCGATCCAGCTTGCCGGCAACATCAAGCATGGCGGCCTGTTCGAGACCGCCTTTGGCGTCACGCTCGGCGAACTGATCGACGATATCGGCGGCGGCACATTCACCGGCCGGCCCGTCCGAGCCGTGCAGGTCGGTGGACCGTTGGGTGCGTACTTCCCCCGCGCCCTGTTCGACACGCCGTTCGACTATGAAGCTTTTGCCGCCCGCGACGGCCTGATCGGCCATGGCGGCATCGTCGTGTTCGACGACACCGTCGACATGGCGAAGCAGGCGCGGTTCGCGATGGAATTCTGCGCGGTGGAATCCTGCGGCAAATGCACGCCGTGCCGGATCGGTTCGACCCGCGGCGTCGAGACCATCGACAAGATCATCCGCGGCGAGCGCACATCCGAAAACCTCGCCGTGGTCGAAGACCTCTGCAACACCATGAAATTCGGCTCGCTCTGCGCGCTCGGCGGCTTCACGCCCTACCCCGTGCTCAGCGCATTGAAACACTTCCGGGAAGATTTTGGCCCGGCACCGGCCACGCTGCAGGCCGCGGAATAGGAGACTGACAATGTCCTTGATCGAGGAAATCGACTTCGGCACGCCGCGTTCCAAATCCGAAACGATGGTGACGCTGACCATCGACGGCAACAGCGTCACCGTGCCCGAGGGCACCTCCATTATGCGCGCGGCGATGGAAGCCGGCACGCAGATCCCGAAACTGTGCGCCACCGACATGGTGGACGCGTTCGGCTCCTGCCGGCTCTGCCTGATCGAGATCGAGGGCCGCGCCGGGACGCCGGCCTCCTGCACCACGCCGGTCATGAACGGCCTTGTCGTGCATACCCAGACCGAGCGGCTGAAGAAGCTGCGCAAGGGCGTGATGGAGTTGTACATCTCCGACCATCCGCTGGACTGCCTGACCTGCGCCGCCAATGGCGATTGCGAATTGCAGGACATGGCCGGCGCGGTCGGCTTGCGCGACGTGCGCTACGGCTATGAGGGCGAGAACCATGTGTTCGCCAAGTCGGACGGCTGCACCAACGACAACTGGATGCCGAAGGACGAGTCCAACCCGTACTTCACCTACGATCCCTCGAAATGCATCGTCTGCTCGCGCTGTGTCCGCGCCTGCGAAGAAGTGCAAGGCACCTTCGCATTGACGATCTCGGGTCGCGGCTTCGACAGCCGCGTCTCGCCCGGCATGAGCGAAAGCTTCCTCGGCTCCGAATGCGTGTCCTGCGGCGCCTGCGTGCAGGCCTGCCCGACCGCCACGCTGACGGAAAAATCCGTCATCGAGATCGGCCAGCCCGAGCATTCGGTGGTCACCACCTGCGCCTATTGCGGCGTCGGCTGCACCTTCAAGGCGGAAATGCGCGGCGAGGAAGTCGTGCGCATGGTTCCCTACAAGGACGGCAAGGCCAATCGCGGCCATTCCTGCGTCAAGGGTCGCTTCGCCTGGGGCTATACCACCCACAAGGAGCGCATTCTCAAGCCGATGATCCGCGAAGACATCGCCGATCCCTGGCGCGAAGTGTCGTGGGATGAAGCGTTCAATTTCGCCGCGGCGAAATTCAAGGGCATTCAGCAGAAATACGGCCGCGACGCGGTCGGCGGCATCACCTCCTCGCGCTGCACCAATGAAGAAACCTATCTGGTGCAGAAGCTGATCCGCGGCGGTTTTGGCAACAACAACGTCGACACCTGCGCCCGCGTCTGCCATTCGCCGACCGGTTACGGCCTGTCACAGACTTTTGGAACCTCGGCCGGCACGCAGGATTTCGACTCGGTCGAACATACCGACGTCGTGATGGTGATCGGCGCCAATCCGGCTTCCGCCCATCCCGTGTTCGCCTCGCGGCTGAAGAAGCGGCTGCGCCAGGGCGCCAAGCTGATCGTGCTCGATCCGCGCCGTACCGAAATGGTGGAAGGGCCGCATATGAAGGCACTGCATCTGCCGCTGATGCCCGGCACCAACGTCGCCGTGCTCACGGCGCTGGCGCATGTCATCGTCACCGAGGGCCTCGTCGACGAAGCCTTCGTGCGCGAGCGCTGCGACTGGAGCGAGTTCGAGGAATGGGCCACGTTCGTGGCGCTGCCGAAGAACAGCCCGGAATCGACCGCCATCATGACCGGCGTCGATCCGAAAGACCTGCGCGAAGCCGCACGCCAGTTCGCCACCGGCGGCAATGGCGCGATCTATTACGGCCTGGGCGTCACCGAGCACAGCCAGGGCTCGACCACGGTGATCGCGATCGCCAACCTCGCGATGGCGACCGGAAATATCGGCCGTCCCGGCGTCGGCGTGAATCCGCTGCGCGGCCAGAATAACGTCCAGGGTTCCTGCGACATGGGCTCGTTCCCGCACGAACTTCCCGGCTACCGCCATATCTCGGGCGACGCGGTGCGCGACCAGTTCGAGGCGATGTGGAACGTCAAGCTCAATCCGGAGCCGGGCCTGCGCATCCCCAACATGTTCGATGCCGCGATCGAAGGCACCTTCATGGGCATCTACGTGCAGGGCGAGGACATCCTGCAATCCGATCCGAACACCAAGCATGTGGTGGCGGCGTTGTCGTCGATGGAATGCGTCATCGTGCACGACCTTTTCCTCAACGAGACCGCGAACTACGCCCATGTGTTCCTGCCGGGATCGACCTTCCTGGAGAAGGACGGCACCTTCACCAACGCCGAGCGGCGCATCCAGCGCGTCCGCAAGGTGATGACGCCGCGCAATGGGCTCGCCGACTGGGAAGTGACCATCGGCCTTGCCAAGGCGATGGGCTACGACATGCACTACAACCACCCTTCCGAGATCATGGACGAGATCGCAGCGCTGACGCCGACCTTCACGGGCGTTTCCTACGCCAAGCTGGAAGAACTCGGCTCGGTGCAGTGGCCCTGCAACGAGAAGGCGCCGGAAGGCACGCCGGTGATGCATATCGGCGGCTTCGTGCGCGGCAAGGGCAAGTTCATCCTCACCGAATATGTCGCGACCGACGAGCGCACCGGCCCACGCTATCCGCTGCTGCTGACGACGGGGCGCATCCTCAGCCAGTACAATGTCGGCGCGCAGACCCGCCGCACCGACAACGTGGTCTGGCACGCCGAGGATCGGCTGGAGATCCATCCGCATGACGCCGAGCAGCGCGGAGTCCGTGATGGCGACTGGGTACGGCTGGCGAGCCGCGCCGGCGAAACCACGCTGCGTGCGGAGATCACCGACCGCGTGGCGCCGGGCGTGGTCTACACGACCTTCCACCACCCCGACACGCAGGCCAACGTCATCACGACGGAGTTCTCGGACTGGGCCACCAACTGCCCGGAATACAAGGTCACGGCGGTGCAGATTTCGCCGTCCAATGGTCCCTCCGACTGGCAGAAGGCCTATGACGAGCAGGCCCGCCACTCCCGCCGGATCGCGCCGGCGGAAGCCGCGGAGTGAGCATGCACGATCCGGTCTTCGGTGCCGATCGGCTGGTCTGGCGCGATGGCCGCGCCAGCAGCGGCGTGCGCCAGATACCGGAAGAGACCGCGTTGGCGCTGACTTATAATGGCGGCACCTACGCGGTGATGATGGGCACGCCGAGCGATCTGACCGACTTCGCTGTCGGCTTCAGCCTCAGCGAAGGCATCGTGCATTCGGCCGACGAGATCGAGACCCTCGACATCGTCCAGCTCGACGACGGCATCGAGCTTCGGATGTGGCTAAAGCCCTCCAGCGCCGAGCTCGTCAATGAACGGCGGCGGCATATCGCCGGTCCCACCGGCTGCGGAATTTGCGGGGTCGAGTCGATTGCGGAAGCCGTCCGCCCCGCAGCGATCGTGCCGAAGGGACGCACGTTCGCGCCATCAGAGATCATGGCGGCGATGGCCAGCATCAACGCATTGCAGGCCGTCAACATCGTGACACGCGCGGTGCATGCTGCGGCGTTCTGGACGCCGGCGCGCGGCATCGCGGCCCTGCGCGAGGATGTCGGCCGTCACAACGCGCTCGACAAGCTTGCCGGCGCGCTGGCGCAGGCCGCCATTCCCGCCGCCGACGGCATGGTGCTGCTGACCAGCCGCGTCTCGGTCGAGATGGTGCAGAAGACGGCGGCGATCGGCGCGCCGCTGATGGTCGCGGTATCGGCGCCCACCGCGCTTGCGGTGCGGACGGCCGAGGCCGCCGGCATCACGCTCGCCGCGATCGCCCGGTCGGACGGCTTTGAAATCTTCACGCATCCGGAGCGGATTGCGGTTACACAAACTACTGGCGTTGCGGAGGTTACCCATGTCGCCTGATCGATTGATCTACATGGCCAACCAGATCGGCAAATTCTTCCAGAGCCAGGGCCATGACAAAGCCGTGCCCGGTATCGCCGAGCACATCAGGAAGTTCTGGGACCCGCGCATGCGCAAGGCGATCTTTGCGCATTTGGACAATGGCGGTGCGGGGCTCGATCCGTTTGTCCGCGACGCGCTTCTCAGCCTGAAGGAAGCCGCGTAGTTCGTAGGGTGGGCAAAGGCGCTGGCGCCGTGCCCACCATCTTTCCGCACGGTTGCTCTGAATGGTGGGCACGCTTCGCTTTGCCCACCCTACGAACTGGCCGTCTGGTTTCAACACCAGCCCTTCTTCCAGTGACCGGGCGGACAGCCACGCCCGCGCCAGCCGACCTTTCGGCCGCGACTCCAGCCGAACGGACGATAGCCATGCCCGCGGCCCCAACCATGGCCGTGGCCGTGCCCGCCCTTTACCTCGATCAGATCTGACGTGACCGGAGAAGCGCGGTTCGGCGCGTGGCCCCCGGGCAGCGCCGTGGCCGGCGGGGATACAAAAGCAATTGGCATAGCGACCGCGATTGCGAATAGTAGTTTGCGCATGGCGCCGGCGGCTCCAAAGTTGAACCAGTCGACGTCGCAAACGGGAAAAAGCGGCAATAGTTCCACGCGGTTGCGCGGACTTACGGAGACGCGCGGATCGCTCTGATTTCAAGAACAAGAATGGAGATTGCAGATGAGCATCCCCGTCATCCAGCAGGCGAAGATCCAGGCCCAGGTGCTGGTCCCCCTCGTCAAGGCCTTGCAGGCGGAGTTGGGCGAGGCACGCGCCAACAGTCTCGTCCGAAAGGCGCTCGGTGATCTCTATCGCGGCTTCGGCGAAGAGTTCTGGCGGGCAAAGAACGAGACGAATTTGGGCAAGGCCGTAGCGTCCGCGTTCACAACCTATGCCCGTGACGACGCGCTGACCTACAAAGTGATCGAGCAGTCGCAGGACGCGTTCGCCTTCGACGTCACGCGGTGCCGGTATGCCGAATTCTACAAGGAGCTCGGCGAACCGGAGCTTGGGTTCCTGCTGGTGTGCGCGGCGGATTTCGATACCGCCGAGGGTTTTGGGCCTGACGTCAAGCTGACGCGCACGCAGACCATCATGCAGGGCGCCAGCCACTGCGATTTTCGCTACCGACGGACGGACGGCAATCCGTAGGATGGGTAGAGCTACGCTCCTCCCGCGATTTTTTTCGCCCGAGACCGAAAGGCAGGGAACGGGGCCGCTCCTCTTGCGTTGCAGGTGTGAGCAGGTAGCTCAGGAAGGAGAAATCCAACCAGAAATATCAGCTCAAAGCCCCGTCAGTTGTTTTAGATAGCTGGCGGGGTTTTGATTTTCGGAGGGGCTCTTGGCTTACGCACTTTTCAATGGCGACAAGCAGATCGGCCCGGACTTGCCGACCGAGCCGGAGGTCTGGAAGCACGCGCTCGATGATCGCCTGATTTCCGACGTTCCGGTGGCCGACGAAGCAGGCGGACAGGTTCTGCCCGCGCGCTATCACGTGAAGGAAATCAAGATGGCGGAGTACTGCGCGCCCGATCCGGCCTGGGAACTTCCGCTCGAAATTTCCTGAGGGCCGGCCTTTTCGGCAATGGCGACCGCGAAGCGGTAGCAATAACGCGCGATAACCATGTCGGCACCACCGTATTCCGGTATTGAATTCCTGGTTCCGCGGCGATATCTAGGACGCACTTGTGCTGCAACCGGACAGTCATGCTGAAGCAACGAATTCTGTGCGCGCTGGGAGCCGCGATAATCCTGATCGCGCTTGCATTCGCGCCTTCTGTTGCCCAGGCCCATAGCGCCCATGCGCATCATGCTTCCGCTCACGTCCACGGCGGCCATGGTCATGCCGCTTTTAATCCATCCGAACGGGCGGCGACGCAGGCCGTGTTGCAACAGGCTCAGCGCGGGCAAACCGAGACGCCCGCCTCTTCCGAGCGGAATTGCGTCGGCGCCTGCTGCACCTCCGCATGCGCCGCCTGCTGCGCCGCCGGATTGCCGAATTTCGTGCAACTCGCTCCACTGCCCCGCGCGACAACGCGTGTTGCCTTTGTACCGTCCCAGGTAAGGCCGGACCGTGCGCCTGAATCCCTCAGGCGCCCTCCAAAATACTTCATCTGAACGCAAACGATCAGCGATTTTGCGCGGCCGGCTAAGGCCCGCAACTGACGGTCATTCAGACTGAAGGATTTTGGTATGTTTTCCCATTTTGGGTGCGCCCTGCGTGCTCTCGCGGCAGTCGCAGCCCTGTGCGCTGCGATCGCTCCCGCTTCCGCCCATGAGGGTCACGATCACGGCGAACAAGAACAACCTGCGGTCTCGGCAGGCGCGTCGCCACGTGGCGAGGCTGCTTCCAGCGCGTTCGAGATCGTTGCGGTCGTCCGCGGCGACCATCTTGAGATCCATCTCGACCGGTTCGCCACCAACGAGCCCGTGACCGGCGCGGTACTTGAAGTTGAAACTCCCGGCGGCTCCGTAAAGGCTACCGAGAATGCCGACGGCACATACCGACTGCCGGCGCCGTGGCTGGCAAGGAACGGACATACCGACCTCATTTTCACCGTGACGGCGGGAGACACCACCGACATTTTGCCGATGGCTATTCAGACCGCGCGTGAGGCGACGCAAAGCGCCGCACAAGAGGATGCGGTTCATGGCGAACACATCGGCAAGACTTCGGTTCTTCTCGCTCTCGGCGGCCTGCTGGCGGGGGTGCTGCTCACGGCCATCGCGCTCCGCGGGCGACGAGCAGCGGCCGTTGTCGTCATCCTTGCTGCGCTTGCCGGCGTCCGCGAGACGAAGGCGCATGAAGGCCACGGACATGAGGAAGAAAAGGCGCAAGTCGCTATCAACGTCGTTTCAGGGGAACGCGCCCAGCGGCTGCCGGATGGAGCGGTGTTCGTGCCCAAGACGGTGCAGCGGATATTTGCACTGCGGACGCTGGTCGCGGAAAAGGCGGAGCACAAGAAGATCACTGAGCTTCCGGGGCGGATAATTCCGGACCCCAATGCCAGCGGCTATGTGCAATCCGCCGTTGGCGGCCGGCTTTCCCCGCCGCCGGGCGGCTTCCCCCGCCTCGGCACGCGGGTGAAGCAAGGCGACATCCTTGGCTATGTCACCCCGCCCATCCAGGCGATCGACGTTTCCGACATGCGGCAGCGCCAGGGCGAACTCGATCAGCAGATCTCGATCGTTGAACGCAGATTTGCGCGTTACGAACAACTCGCACCATCGGGCGCCATTTCCCGGACCCAACTCGAGGACACGCGCCTCGAGCTGGAAGGGCTTCGCGAACGGCGCGCATCGATTGAAAGATCGCGCCGCGAGCCCGAAGCGCTGATCGCGCCGGTTGCGGGCGTGATCGCCGAAGGCAGCGCCGTGGCAGGCCAAATCGTTCAGCCGAGCTCGGTCGTCTTCAACATCATCGATCCCGCGCGGCTATGGATCGAGGCGCTCAGCTTCGAGAGCATGGAACCTTCCCGTGGCGCGCGCGCCTCGACATATACGGGCAAGAACTACGATCTTGCCTATCAAGGCACCGGATTCGCCGATCGCAGCCAATCGGTACCGGTGCATTTTGCGGTGACCGGCGATACGGCCGGGCTCAGGGCCGGTCAGTTCCTGACCGTGCTTGTTGCGACCGACGATACGAAGGAAGGCGTTGCGGTGCCCCGCAGCAGCGTGGTTCGCGGCTCAAACGGTCAGGATTTTGTCTACGAGCACACAGCGCCCGAACGGTTCATGCCAAGGAGCGTGCGCACGGAGCCTCTCGACGGCGATCGTGTGCTGATCGTGTCCGGCTTCCCGCCGGGCAAGCGGATCGTGTCGCAAGGCGCGGACCTTCTCGATCACGTACGCTGAAGGAACGCATCGATGTTTACATTCCTGGTCAGCGCCTCCTTGCGCAACCGCCTCTTCGTTCTTGCGATAGCGGCCATCCTCGTTCTTCTGGGCGCCTACACGGCCCGCCAGCTTCCCGTCGATGTGTTCCCGGATCTCAACCGTCCGACCGTTACCATCATGACGGAATCCGAAGGCTACGCCCCGCCCGAGGTCGAGCAGCTCGTCAGCTTCCCGATCGAAACCCAGATGAACGGCGTGCCGGGCGTCAGCCGGGTGCGGTCGGTCTCCGGTATCGGGCTTTCGATCGTCTACGTGGAGTTCGACTGGGGAACCGATATTTTTCGCAACCGTCAACTGGTGGCGGAACGTCTGGCGCAGGTGCAGAGCCAACTGCCCTTGAACGTTACGCCGCAGATCGGCCCCATCAGCTCGATCATGGGACAAATTCTGCTGATCGCGGTGACGTCGAAGACGGCCTCCCCGATGGAGGTGCGCGAAATCGCCGACTTCACCATCAGGCCGCGGCTGCTCGCCATACCCGGCGTCGCGCAGGTGATCCCGATCGGCGGTGAGGTCCGTCAGTACCGGATTGCGCCACTGCCTTCCGCGTTGCGCGCACTCGGTGTGAGCTACGAGCAGGTCGAGCTGGCGCTGCGGCAGTTCGGCACCAATACCGGCGGCGGGTTCACCGACCAGCACGCCCGCGAGTATCTGATCCGCAATATCGGGCGCACCACGAGCCTGGAAGACCTGCGCAACATCGTCGTTACCACCACCGAAGGGCGCCCTATCCTGCTGCGGCAGGTGGCGAACGTCGACTTTGCGCCCAAGGTCAAGCGCGGCGACGCAGGCTATATGAGCAAGCCCGCCGTGATCGTCTCGGTCGAGAAGCAGCCCAACGTCGATACGGTCCGGCTCACCAAAGAGATCACGCAGGCGCTCACCGAACTGGAGCCCAACCTGCCGTCCGGCGTCAAAGCCAACGAGATCATCTTCAGGCAGGCGGACTTCATTGAAAACTCGATCCAGAACCTCGAACGGGTGTTGCTCGAAGCAGCACTCGTCGTGGCGGTCATCCTGTTCGCGTTCCTGCTCAACTGGCGCACCACGGCAATCTCGCTCACAGCGATTCCGGTCTCGATCCTGACCACGGCCATCATCTTCAAGCTGCTCGGTCTGTCGATCAACACGATGACGCTCGGCGGCCTTGCAATCGCCATTGGCGAACTGGTCGACGACGCCGTCGTCGATGTCGAGAATATCTTCCGCCGGCTGCGCGAGAACAGGGAGCAAGGCAATCCCCGTTCCGTTTTCGACGTGGTGGTTTCGGCATCCAACGAAGTGCGGTCGGGTATCGTCTACGCCACGATGATCATCATCCTCGTGTTCGTGCCGCTGTTCGCGCTCTCGGGCATCGAGGGACGGCTGTTCGCCCCGCTCGGCCACGCCTATATCATCTCGATCCTCGCAAGCCTCCTGGTTTCGATCACGCTGACGCCCGTGTTGGCCTATTACCTGCTGCCGGGGATGAAGCGGCTTGCGGAACGGGAGAGCTGGCTGGTCCGCAAGCTCAAGTCTGCGAACCATGCGGCGCTCCGGTTTGCCTTGGCCCGCAAAGGATTGTTGCTGGGCGTTACCGCATTGGCGGTGCTCGGCGCCGGTGCCGGCGCGCTCGGCCTCAAGCGCGCATTCCTTCCAGCCTTCAATGAAGGCACGTTCACCATCAATATCGCGTTCAATCCCGGCGTCTCGCTCTCTGAATCCACCCGGGTCGGATCGATCGCCGAACGCCTCCTGCTCGATGTGCCGGAAGTGATCAGCATCGGGCGGCGAACCGGGCGCGCGGAACTGGACGAGCACGCTGAAGGCGTCCATTCGTCCGACCTCGAAGTCGATCTCAAGCGCTCCACGCGGCAGAAATCCGAAATCGTCGCCGACATACGTGCCCGGCTTTCGGTGCTGCCGCTCTCGATCAATGTCGGTCAGCCGATCTCGCACCGGCTTGATCATCTGCTGTCGGGCATCCGCGCCGAACTGGCACTGAAGCTGTTCGGCGACGACCTCGATACGCTGCGAAACAGCGCGGAAGAACTCCGCCTGCGGCTCTCGAAAATTGAAGGTATCCAGGACCTGCAGGTCGAAAAGCAGGTGCGCATTCCGCAACTTGAAATCCGCGTCGACTATACGCGAGCGGCCCTGTACGGCGTTCAGCCGGGCGCCGTGACCGAGCAGTTGTCGCGCCTGTCGAGCGGGCGCGTCATCTCGCGCGTGGTCGATGGCTACAAGCGCTACGACGTCGTGATGAGGCTGCCCGACCGGCTTCGCACGACCGAAAAACTCGGCGATCTCCTGATCAAGACCCCCTCGGGCTGGATACCGGCTCGTCAGATCGCGGATGTGAAGGAGACGGACGGGCCAAACCAAATCCTGAGAGAGAACGGCCGCCGGCGTATCGTCGTGCTCGCGAACTCGGACGGCACGACCGACATGGCGGAGATCGTCCGGCGCATTCGCGCGGAGCTGCAGGCGACCAGCCTGCCGCAGGGCGTCACCGCGAGCCTCGAAGGCACGTTCCAGGCCCAGGAGGAAGCCAGCCGCAGGATCGCGATCCTTTCGGTGCTTTCTCTGGCGCTGATCTTCGCGATTCTCTACAGCCGCTACCGCTCCACCGTGCTGGCCCTGATCATCATGGGCGGCGTGCCGCTGGCGCTGATCGGCTCGGTCGCCGCGCTGGCGCTGGCCAACCAGCCGCTCTCTGTCGCCAGCATGGTCGGATTCATAACGCTTGCGGGAATCGCCACACGCAACGGCATTCTCAAGATCAGCCACTACATCAATCTTGCCTTGCGGGAGGGAATGGCGTTCGGGCCGGAGCTTGTCATCCGCGGAAGCCTCGAACGCATGACGCCCGTCCTGATGACCGCGCTGTCCGCGGGGGTCGCGCTGCTGCCGCTGCTTGTCGGGGCGGACCAGCCCGGCAAGGAAATCCTGCATCCCGTCGCGGTGACGATCTTCGGCGGGCTCGTCAGCGCGACCTTGCTCGACGCTCTGATTACGCCAGTGCTGTTTCTCATGTTCGGCAGAAAGCCGCTGATGCGGCTGATGCAACGGCAGTCCGACGAGTCTGTCGGGGATCATGCTGCCTCACATTCCTATTGATCGCTCACGTCCTGAAAGGAGACTACGCATGAAGTTCAGATACCTCACCCTCGGCGCCGCCCTGCTGGCCGGAATGCCGGCATACGCACACGACGCGAAGGGTTCGCATGGCGGGCGCCTCGGCGACGCCGGCGCCTACCACGCGGAACTCGTCGTGAAAGACAAGACGATCGAAATCTTCCTCATAAGCGAAGACAACAAACCGATCGATCCGAAGGGATTCAAGGGCGTTGCCATCTTCAATTCGGGAGGAAAGGCAGAGCGCATAACGCTCGCTCCTTCGGAAAAGAACAACCTGAGCGGAACAGCGGCCACGGCCCTGCCGGCCAATCCCAAGGGTGCGGTTCAGCTCACAGCGCCCGACGGCAAGACTGCAACGGCACGGTTTGACTGACGCGCCCGTTGCGGCCGTGGGCGGGCAAGTATCTAGCCCCCGCCCATCAAGGCCTCGAACACCCGCCTCACCTCGCCTTGCGTCTCGCGCACCCGCGCCTCCAGTGTCGAGAAGTCAGGCGTGTCGCCGGCGCGGGCCATGACGCGCAACAGGTTCTCGCCCGAGGTCTCCGGATTGAACTTGCCGGTGACGCAGAGCCTGAGAATCTGCGTGAGGTCATGATAGAGCCGCGCCGCCGAGCGCAAGATCTCGGCGTCGGATTGCGGCAGCACGCCGAGGCGCGCGGCGTTGTCGAGCACCTGCAGCGTCGAGACGCTGAGGATTTCGGGCTTCGCCGCGGCATGAACGAGCTGCAGATATTGTGCGATGAAATCGATATCGACGAGTCCGCCGGCGGCCTGCTTGAGGTCCCAGATGTCGCCCTCGCCCTTTTCCTGCGCAATCGCCCGGCGCATGTCGGCGACGTCGCCGGCAGTCGAGGCGGCATCGCGCGGCCGCGTCAGCACCCCGCGGATGATATCCTCGATCTTGTGACGAAACGCCGGTGAAGACGAGATCACCCGCGCCCGCGTCAGCGCCATGTGCTCCCAGGTCCAGGCTTCGCGCTCCTGGTAGTCGGCAAAGGAATCGATCCGCGACGCCAGCGGGCCGGCACGCCCCGACGGGCGCAGCCGCATGTCGACCTCATAGAGCACGCCGTAATTGGTGCGCGTCGTGAAGGCCGAGATCAGCCGCTGGGTCAGCCGCGCAAAATATTGCGCGCCGTGCAGCGATCGCTCGCCGTCGGAATCCGGACTATCCGTGTCGAAATCATACAGCAGGATCAGGTCGAGGTCGGAGGACGCCGTCATCTCGCGGCTGCCGAGCCGGCCCATCGCCAGGATCGCCGTCTCCTGTCCCTTGATGCGCCCGTACTGGGTGGTGAATTGATCCCTCACCAGATCGTGCACGGTGTGCACGATGCCCTCGGCGACGTCGGCGAAGGCGACGCTGGCGTGCTGGGCGGAAACCGTGCCGGACAGGATGCGCGTCCCGATCAGAAACAGGCTCTCCTGGCCGAACAGCCGCAGACGATCGAGAAAGTCCTCGTAGGAATCCGCGTCCTTCAGCGTCACGGCCAGCCGCGCGGACAATTCCTTCTGGTCCGGCATCGCGCCGAAGAAACGGGGATCGATCAAGCCGTCCATGATCTGCGGCTGGCGCGCCAGCATGTCGCCGAGCCGCGGCGCAGCGCCGAGGATCAGCGCCACCAGCGCGACCAGATCGCGGTTCTCTCTCAGAAGTGAAATCAGCCGGCCGCCGCGCTGCAAGGCACCGAGAAAACGATCGAACGCGATCACGGCGTCGTCGGGGTCCTCGGCATGCGCGAGACCGTCGATCAGGCCGGGCACGAATTCGATGAACGCGGCCTTGGTCGCTTCATTGCGCAGCGCGCGATAATTGCCCTGCATCCAGAGTTGCAGCGTGCCGGCCACCGCGACCGGCTTCTTGAAGCCGAGCGTCGTCAGATGGTCGAGCAGGCGCGCATCCTCTGGCCCGGCCGCGTAGTTGAGCTGCGGAAGGTTCGCCGTGCCGTTCGGATCGCCCTCGAACAGCTTGCCGTAATGCCCCTGCACGATGTTGAGATGGCCGAGCAGATCCTTCGCAAAGGCAGCCCGGTCCGCATAGCCGAAGAAATTTGCAAAGCGCTCGACCGCTTCGGCATCTTCGGGCAGCGCATGGGTCTGCTCGTCCGCAATCATCTGCAGACGGTGCTCGACGCGGCGCAGGAACTCATAGGCCGCCGTCAATTCGTCAAAGGCCTGAAAGCTGATCCAGTTGCTGGTGGCCAGGACCTGCAGCGCATGCAGGGTCGGGCGCACCCGCAAATCCGGGTGGCGGCCGCCGGCAATGAGCTGTTGCGTCTGCGCGAAAAACTCGATCTCGCGGATGCCGCCGCGGCCGACCTTGACGTTATGGCCTTCGACCGAAATCTCGCTCTGGCCACGATAGGTCTGCATCTGCCGCTTCATGTCGTGGACGTCGGCGAGCGCGGCGAAATCCAGATGCTTGCGCCAGACGAACGGCGCGAGTTCTGATATCAGCGCCTCGCCGGCCCTGGCGTCGCCGGCGCAAACGCGCGCCTTGATCATCGCGGCGCGTTCCCAGGTCCGCCCTTCCCGCTCGTAATAATGCAGCGCCGCGTCAGTGGAGATCGCGACCTGCGTCGAGGCCGGGTCGGGCCGCAGCCGCAGGTCGACGCGGAACACGTAACCCTCGCCGGAGCGCTGCTGCAGCAGGCGGGCAAGCGCCTGCGTCACGCGCACGAAGAACGGCGCCGGCTCGATGTCTTGTGACAGCGACGTCGCTGCCGGATCGAAAAACACGATCAGGTCGATGTCGCTGGAATAGTTCAGTTCGCCCGCGCCCATCTTGCCCATGGCGAGCACGATCAGGCCCGAGCCCTCCTCCGGCCGGTCGTGGTTTGAGGCGGTCATGCGGCCGCGCGCGATCTCCTGACGCAGCAGGAAGCGCAGCGCCGTCTGTACGGAGACGGTCGCCAGATCGGTCAGCTCCGCTGTCACCCTCATCACCGGCCAGACCCCGCCGATGTCGCACAGCGCGATCAACAGCGCCGCCTCCGACTTCATGCGGCGAAGCAGGCGCATCACGTCGGCCTCGCCGGCCGCTGCGAGCACGTCGCGCGAGGTTTTCTCGATCAGCGCGGCAAGATGCTGTTCCGGATCGCATGCCAACAGGCGGACCAGCCGCGCGGCATCGGCCCGGACCAGGTCGAACAGGTAGGGCGAGAACTCGACAATGCCGAGCAGGACGGCGCGGGCCGGCAGACGATCGAGCCATGCGCCGATCTCAGCCGACTGCGCCGGCTCCAGTTCGGCGAGCCAGTCCCGGAAGCGTTGTTCGGCGGCACTATCGGCGGTGATATGCGGCCCGCTGACGAACCGCGCGGCCAAGGCGGAGGAATTCATGCCACCTTCTGTGGCATATCCGGCGTTTGGGCTGCAAGCCGGTCACCTGCGGCCGATAGCGCCGGGATGACCAGCGTCACGGTCAGGCCGGGACGCGAATCGCCGAGCCTGAGCTCGCCGCCATGCAGGGTCGCCACCGCGGACGCGAGGCTGAGGCCGAGGCCGGAACCCGGCAGCGTCCGACTCGCCTCGAGCCGCACAAACCGTTCCACGGCGTGCTTGCGATCGCGTTCGGGAATGCCCGGCCCGTGATCGGTGACGCTGAGCAGCACGTGATCGTTCTCGCGCCGCGCCTCGATCAGAATCTCCCTGGTGCGCGCCGCCGCGACGGGGTCGAGCGGCTGCACCACCGGCGACGGCTTGCCGTATTTGATGGCGTTCTCGACCAGGTTGGCGAGCGCCTGGCTGATCAGCTCACGGTTGCCGTGCAGCCGTGCAGTCGCGGCCTTGACGCGCAGCGTCATGCCGTCGTCTTCGGCGAGCGGCTCATACAATTCGTGGATGCCCTTGGCGACGTCGGCCGCGTCGAAATCATCCATGTTGCCGCGCGCCTGTCCGGACTCGGCGCGCGCGATCATCAACAGCGCGTTGAAGGTGCGGATCAGACCGTCGGATTCCGCGATGGTCCGCTCCAGCGCCGCGCGGTATTCGGCCTCGCTGCCGGAACTCGCCAGCGCCTCCTCGGCGCGGTTGCGCATGCGCGTCAGCGGCGTCTTCAGATCGTGGGCGATGTTGTCGGAGACTTCCTTCAGCCCCATCATCAGCGCCTCGATGCGCTCACCGTGGCGATGCGACCAGCCGATGCGACCGTGGCGCTGTTGACGGGCTCCAGCTCGGTCAACAGCCATTTCAGCGTGCCGCCCTTCCAGGAGCAGGAACTGGCTGATCCGAAGGTACACCGCGTCGCGAGTTCCTACGACATCATGGGCGGACCGGCGACGGTCGTGGTCGTGACGACAACGGCACGTTTCCATGATGCCAACCCTCAATCGATCAAGGCGGAACGCTGCGCGCTCGAGCGCGCGATCAAGCTGATCAACGACGACAGCAGGGAGACGGCGCGCATCTATTTGGATGAAGCGCACGACACGAAGACTTCGCAGGACAGCCTGCAGCAGATTCTCGGGGATCCCCGAATGATTTACGCGACCGCACCGCGCAACCTCATGAAATTTGTCAACTTCATGTACAGGGTTGGCCAATTGAAGAGCCAACCGCAAAGTTGGAAGGATCTTTTCTTCCCCGAAGGTCAAGGCGAGGATGGCAGCTAGTGTAGTGCGGGGCGTCGCCAGTTCATCTGGTGTGCCGCCGACCTTGCGGTATCCCGCCACGGCAATCTGATGGAGATAGTGTTGTCGTCGTATTCATTCCGTCCCGATCGGGTCGCTCGGAAGAACCCCGATCGGCGGCCCTCGCCCTGAAAAGAGGCGTCGCAGGTCTATTCCTGCCGCTGCATTGTTGGAACTGCCGATAGTAGTTCGACCGCGGCAGCAAGCGCGATGAAATCGGTTCCGGATATTGCTACGCTGGTCCTTAAGTTGACTGGAGCCGTTGGATGCCATCGCATCCATTGCTGCTAACCGCCTCGCCATTGCGGAAGCCCCCAACGCAGGGCGACGTTGCAACTCGAGACAGCGAGACTGGCCATGGCGAAACCGTTTCCGTCGAAGACCCACATCGGCAACCACATGCTGCATCCCGAAACGCTGATGCTGAACTACGGTTACGACCCGCAACTGTCGGAAGGAGCCGTCAAACCACCAGTGTTCCTGACCTCGACCTTCGTCTTCAGGACCGCCGAAGACGGACAGGACTTCTTCGATTTCGTCTCGGGTCGGCGCGAGCCTCCTGAGGGGATGGGCGCGGGCCTGGTTTATTCGCGGTTCAATCACCCCAACAGCGAGATCGTCGAGGACAGGCTCGCTATCTACGAGCGCACCGAGAATTGCGCGCTGTTCTCATCCGGCATGGCGGCGATTGCGACAACG
>Ga0081540_1001980_pt1 | contig 17090 bp, 16 predicted proteins | sample TabmetS2T1R1_FD_71024 | JGI IMG/M metagenome (GOLD analysis project Ga0081540, IMG submission 71024) | Tabebuia heterophylla rhizosphere microbial communities from the University of Puerto Rico - S2T1R1 | ecosystem: Host-associated > Plants > Roots > Rhizosphere ... | reverse complement strand
TACATTCTCGGTGGCGAGAACATGTCTCTCGCCGAGATCCTCGCCGCAGTCTCACAGGCGGTCGGAAGACATCCTCCGCGCCTCCGCATCCCGCACGCCGCGCTGTTCCCGGTCGCACTCGGAGCGGAACTCGCCGCGCGAGTCACTGGACGCGAGCCCTTCGTAACCCTCGACGCCGTCCGCATGTCGCGCAAGAAAATGTATTTCACATCGCAAAAGGCAGCGAGCGAGCTCGGCTACAACCCGCGGCCAGCTTGCGAAGCCATTGCTGACGCAGTCAGCTGGTTCCGAACCAACGGCTATCTGCAATGACCGGCGTGCCAACCGATTTGGCGCCGGTCCCCGACGGCAATGTCGAGACCCCCTCGGGAAAATGGCGCAGTGCCGAGAACTTCCCGGTCGGATCTTTCCTGATCCGGCGCGATCTGCGGCCGCATGTGCATGCTTTTTATCGCTTTGCCCGAAACGCCGACGACATTGCCGACAACCCGGCGCTGAGCGGCGACGAGAAGATCCGGCGCCTCGACAGAATGGCGGCCATCCTCGACGGCGCACCGGGACAAGATTCGCCCGCGGCGGCGGCGATGCGGGAGAGTCTGGCCGAAACCGGGGTGACGCCTCAACACTGCCACGATGTGCTGCACGCCTTTCGGCTTGATGCCGTAAAGCTGCGCTATCGCGACTGGGATGATCTGATGGCGTATTGCCGCTATTCGGCTTCACCCGTCGGCCGCCAGCTCCTCGACCTGCACGGCGAGAGCAGGGACACCTGGGCTCCCTCGGACGCGCTCTGCTCCGCGCTGCAGGTGCTCAACCACCTGCAGGATTGCGCGGCCGATTACCGCCTCCTCGACCGCGTCTACTTGCCGCTTGCAGAACTCGGCGCAGAAGGGATCGGTGTCGATGCGTTGACGGCCGACGCATCCAGCCCGGCTTTGCGCCGCGTACTGGACGGGCTTCTGGGGTGCACGGCCGGCCTTGTCGACAAGGCCCGCGCGCTGCCGCCGCTGGTCGCTGCGTCGGGGCTGCGCTGGGAATGCGGCGTGATCGTCGCCCTTGCCGCCCGGCTCCTGAAGAAGCTGCGGCGCAGCGACCCTTTGGCGCGCCGCGTCAGGCTGCGCGGATCGGATTTTGCCGCTGCCTTCCTGATCGGCATCTCGGGGGGCATGAGGCAATGAGCGACGCAGCGCTCCACGCCGCCGTCGATCAGCTCGACGACGATGCCTTGCGCGAGACGATCAAGCAGCGGGTAGAAGCGGCGGGGACCTCGTTCTATTGGGCGATGCGGCTCTTGCCTGAGGATCGACGCTACGGAATGTACGCGGTTTACGCCTTCTGCCGCGAGGTCGACGACATCGCCGACGGCGACCGTCCGGTGGAGTACAAGCTCGCCAGCCTCGCGGATTGGCGCGAAGAGATCGCCGCGCTTTACCGAGGACAACCGCGGCATCTCGTGACGCGCGCCTTGTACGACCCGACTCGGCGTTACGGGCTGCGGCGAGAGGATTTCCTCGCCGTCATCGACGGCATGGAGATGGACGCTCGCGAAGACATTCGGGCTCCCGATCTCGCTACTCTCGATCTTTATTGTGCGCGCGTTGCAAGCGCGGTCGGGCACCTCTCTGTGCATGTCTTCGGCGATTCCAGCAAGGCGGCGCATTCGGTGGCCGATTCGCTCGGCCGGGCGCTGCAGCTGACCAATATCCTGCGCGATCTCGCTGAAGATTGTGGTCGGCGCCGGCTCTACCTCCCGCGCGAAATCCTCGATCGGCACGGGATCGCACACCCCGATCCGGCTGCCGTTCTGCGCCATCCAGCATTGCCGGCGGCCTGCCGCGATCTCGCGGCCATCGCCGAAGGCCACTTTCGAGAGGCCGAACACGCGATGAGCGAGTGCACTCGGCGTGCCATGCGCCCGGCCACCGTGATGGCCGCAATCTATCACGCAACACTGGCGGCGCTATTGCGCTCCGATTGGCGCGACCCGGCAGTCCGAGTGAGCATTTCAAAACCCTTGAAGCTCTGGCTGGTGTTGCGCCACGGGCTGTTATGAAACCGCCGAATTCGCTTTCCTCTCCGGCCGCGAGGCGGAGAGGGCATGGCTAATGAGAAAAGCAGAGCCAGGCCGTGTGCACGTCGTCGGGGCTGGTCTGGCCGGCCTCGCAGCTGCGGTTCGATTGGCGTCGGCAGGCCGCTCCGTGCAGCTGCACGAGGCCGCTGCACATGCCGGCGGACGATGCCGATCCTACTTCGATGCCGAGCTCGGCTGCCGGATCGACAACGGCAACCACTTGCTTCTCGCCGGCAACCGGGGGGCGCTCGATTATCTCGAGCGGATCGGCGCGCTCGGCACGATCGAGGGTCCCCCGGATGCCGTCTTTCCTTTTGTCGACGCTGCGACCGAAGAGCGCTGGGCGGTGCGACCCAACCAAGGGTTCATGCCTTGGTGGATTTTACGCGATCGCACACGAGTTCCCGCAACTAAGGCGCTCCATTATTTCGCGGCGATGCGACTGCGGCAGGCGGATGCAAACGCGACCGTCGCCGCCATGCTGGACCGCCGGCAGACCCTGTTCCGCAGGTTGTGGGAACCGCTCACCGTTGCTGCATTGAACACAAGCGCCGAGCGAGCCTCGGCCAGAATGTTTTGGCGCATCCTTGCCGAGACGCTTGGTCGGGGCGGCGACGCCTGCCGGCCCCTCGTGCCGCGGATGGGCCTGTCGGAAACTTTTGTCGAGCCGGCTCTAGCCCGCTTGCGGCTTCAAGGCGCCGAAATCCGCTTCGGCTCACGACTGAAGGCCTTGACGTTCGAACCCGATCGAATTTCCGAGCTGCAATTCGATTCCGGTTCGATCAGGCTCGGCGGCGACGACAGCGTAATCCTTGCGGTTCCCGCGGCGATGGCCGCACGCGTTGTTCCCGGTCTGGTCGTGCCCGATCTTTACTCCCCGATCGTCAACGCACATTTCCGGTGCGACACGCCTCCAGGTGCGCCCCTCTTCGTCGGGGTCATCGGCGGGCGGGCGGAATGGATCTTTCGGAAGCGCGGAGTGTTATCGGTAACCGTCAGCGCTGCTGACCGATTAGTCGATCTCTCGGCCTCCGAATTGCGCGATCTGTTCTGGCGTGACGTCGCCCTTGCCTATCGTCTTCCGTCACATCCGGTTCCGCCGGCGCGGATCGTCAAGGAACGGCGAGCGACGTTCATGGCGAGTCCGCAGCAACTGAGCCGCCGTCCAGAGCAAACCACAACATGGTCGAACCTTCTACTCGCGGGCGATTATGTCAATACAGGCTTGCCTGCGACGATCGAAGGCGCTATCCGCTCGGGTTTCGCGGCGGCGCGCTTGGCGATCAATTCTTCCAACCCGGCGTTCACAGGAGGCGGTGTCAACAAGTCGATGTCTAAAGCTAATCAACAACACGACCATGCCCTTCCATGAGCGACAGAATACGAACGACGGCAGCCGCATCGCCGACTCTCTACGGACGCGGTTCGGAACTGGACGAAGCGATCATGCGGGCCAGCGAGTCGCTGGTCGCACTCCAGCACGCCGACGGACATTGGGTCTTTGAGCTGGAAGCGGATGTAACGATCCCATCCGAGTTCATTCTGCTTCAGCATTACACCGGTCGCATCGAGCCCGAACTGCAGGCGCGCATCGCCGGATACATCCGCGCCACTCAAGGCGCCGATGGCGGCTGGCCCTTGTTCTATGGGGGCGCGCTCGATATTAGCGCATCGGTCAAGGCCTATTTTGCGCTGAAGGCCGCCGGGGACCCGATCGACGCTCCCCACATGGCGCGAGCGCGATCGGCAATTCTGGCGCGCGGCGGCGCGCGGCGCTGCAATGTATTTACGCGCATCTTGCTTGCGCTGTTCGGCGAGGCGCCGTGGCGGGCGGTCCCAGTGATGCCCGTCGAGATCATGCTGCTGCCGAGCTGGTCTCCGTTTCATATCGCGAAAGTGTCTTACTGGTCGCGAACCGTGTTGGTGCCGCTTCTCGTGCTGATGGCGCTGCGTCCGACAGCCCGCAACCCGCAGGGCGTCACGATCGGCGAGCTGTTTTGCGAACCGCCGGAATCGGTTAGCGATTGGATCAGCGGTCCGACGTCATCACCGCTATCGATGGCATTCGGCATGCTGGACCGGCTGCTACGCGCCGCCGAGCCGTTCTTTCCGGCCGATGCCCGGCGGCGGGCGATCGATAAGGCTGTTGCGTTTGTGACGGAACGGCTCAACGGCGAGGACGGCCTCGGCGCCATCTTTCCGGCAATGGTCAACGCCGCAATGATGTTCGACTGCCTCGGCTACGAGCCGGATCACCCCGATTGCGCGAAGGCTTGGGCCGCGCTGCGCAAGCTGCTGGTGCTCGATGGCGAGCGGAACTATTGCCAGCCATGCCTAAGCCCCGTCTGGGATACCGCGCTGGCCGGACACGCATTGATGGAAGTGGATGACAGCCGGCTCGGCTCGACGCTGCAGCGGGCTCTCGACTGGCTCGAGGGCAAGCAGGTTCTGGAGGTAGTCGGCGATTGGGCGGCCACCCGTCCCGGCTTGCGTCCCGGTGGCTGGGCGTTCCAGTTTGAGAACCCGCATTATCCTGATCTTGACGACACCGCGGCGGTGGCGCTCGCCCTCGACCGCTTTGACCCGAGGCGATACCGCAACGCGATCGACCGCGCAGCGGAATGGGTCGTCGGCATGCAGAGCCGCAACGGCGGGTGGGGCTCCTTCGATGCCGACAACACGCATTATTATCTCAATCACATCCCCTTTGCCGATCACGGTGCACTGCTCGACCCGCCGACAGCTGATGTGAGCGCCCGCTGCCTCGCCTTTCTGAGCCAAATCGGCTATGGCGCCGATCACCCGTCGGTTGCCGCAGCCATCGCGTATCTGCGGGCCGAACAGGAGCCTGATGGCAGCTGGTTCGGTCGATGGGGCACCAACTACATCTATGGCACCTGGTCGGTGCTGGCCGCGCTCAATAGTGCCGGGATCCCGCCCCACTCGCCCGAAGTGCGGCGCGCCGTCGACTGGCTGACCGCTCGCCAACACAAAGATGGCGGCTGGGGCGAAGGCGGAGAATCCTACTGGTCGGACGCGCCGCGCGGCGACGCGCCCTACAGCACGCCCTCGCAGACCGCGTGGGCGCTGCTCGCGCTGATGGCTGCGGGTCAGGTCAGCCACCCCGCGGTCGCCCGCGGCGTTGCCTACCTCATCGACAACCAGGATCAGGACGGCAATTGGGATGAGCCGTGGTACACCGCGGTCGGTTTCCCGCGCGTCTTTTACCTACGCTACCATGGGTACCGCGCCTTTTTCCCGTTATGGGCTCTTGCCCGCTACCGTCGGCTCTCCAGAGGTAACTCGCAGCAAGTACCCTTCGGTATCTGAAGCGGCAGGATATGAGCGGGCCGCCGCGTCCTTTTGTCTATAGCCAAGTTGCCCCGGGACGGGTACGAGTTTCGCTGATCGCGATGGTTTTCAGATCGAGGAAGATTTTCTACGTCACGTGGCGGCGACACTTCTAGGCCTCATTTCGTCTGAGCAGGCGCCGCCGGATTGCCAAAAAAACGGGAGACCTCCAATGCGCCGACTATCGACGGTGCTGTGTACGTCTGGCTTGGCGGCAGAAGCGCGGATCGCAAGGGCCGCCGGTTTTCCTGTCATAATTGGCGCTGGAGACAGGAAGCGTACCATCGCGCTCGTCGAAGCGGCGGTGCAACAAGCGAGTTGCTTAATGAGCTTTGGTATCGCCGGTGCGCTGTCACCCGATCTGCGCGCCGGTGATCTGGTTATTTCGGCGGAAGTCGTATCGAATGACCAGTGTTGGCGGGCCGACGAGCGATTCCAGGACCGCGTTGCCGAACTGGCCCTTGAGATCGGCGCCTATCGTGGCGCTGTGCTGGGTGCGGACGCAATTTTGCCGACTGGACAAGCGAAGAGCAAAGCTTGGACCGAAACAGGCGCGCTGGCTGTCGATCTCGAAAGCGCGGTGGTTGCCCGGACCGCCTCACGCGCCGGCATTCCCTTTCTCGTTGTACGTACGATCGCCGATACCGCGTCGAGGGAGTTGCCGCCTGCGGCCATGATCCCACTCTCCGAGGCCGGAACCCCCAACCTCGCGCGGGTTCTGGCATCTGTGCTCCGGCGCCCGCGGCAGATCGGCACACTGATCGGCCTGGCTTTGGAGACCCGAATGGCGCTGTTGGCGCTAGCCGGCCCCGCTCGCGCTCTTCGCGGCCTCGTCGCGGCCGTTTAGGCGCGCCATCGCCTCTTCGACGTGCCGCGAAAATACGTATTTCGCCGGCCGTTGCCGGTCGAGCGGAATTTCCGGCGCCATCTTGCCCTCGACACGAACTCCACGGAGCGCGACCATCGCCGCCTTTGCCGGGTTCTTTACCGAATCCATCACCGCGGTCGCCTCGTAGCCGCTATGGACCATGCAATCGGCGCATTTCTCGTAATTGCCGGTGCCGTAGGCGTCCCAGTCGGTCTCCTCCATGAGTTCCTTGAAGGTCCGCGCGTAGCCCTCTCCGAGAAGGTAGCACGGGCGCTGCCAGCCGAAATAGTTCCGGGTTGGATTGCCCCATGGCGTGCAGCGGTATGATTGGTTACCCGCGAGGAAGTCGAGGAACAGGCTCGATTGGTTGAACGACCAGCGGCGATGTGGGTCTCGCCTGAAGATTTCCCGGAACAGCTCCTTGGTGCGGCGCCGATTCAGGAAATGCTGCTGGTCCGGCGCTCGCTCGTAGGCATATCCCGGCGACACGGTAATGCCGTCGATGCCGATCTCCATCACGTCGTCAAAAAAACCGGCAATCCGCTTCGCGTCGGCGGTGTCGAACAAGGTAGCGTTGATGTTGACCCGAAAGCCGCGATCCTTTGCCAGCTTGATCGCGGCTACGGCCCGATCATAGACGCCGCTCTGGCATACGGAGCGATCATGGTCCTCCCGGTCACCGTCCAGATGGACCGTCCAGGCAAAATAGGGGCTCGGCTCGAACAATTCGATCTTCTTCTCGAGCAGCAGCGCATTCGTGCACAGATAGACGAACTTCCTTTTTGCGATAATTCGCCTGGCGATCTCGTCGATCTCACGGTGCAGCAGCGGCTCGCCCCCGGCAATGACGACCATCGGGGCGCCACATTCATCGGCCGCCGCGACGCATTCGTCGACGCTTAGCCGCTGATTGAGGATTTGGTCGGGATAATCGATCTTGCCGCAGCCGGCGCAAGCGAGATTGCAGCGAAACAGCGGCTCCAGCATCAAGACCAGCGGGTAGCGCTGTACGCCCTTCAAATGTTGGGCAATCACATAGGCGCCAACCCGAATCGTCTGGCGCAGCGGAATGGGCACGACAAAGCCTCGTTACATGATGCTTGGGAATTCGGCTTCAGGCGCTGACGTCAGCGAGTTGCGACGGCATCCGAAAGCGAACGTTTTCAGTCACGCCCGGCAGCACCGAAAGCTCTACTTCGGTCAACTCGCTCAGACGCGCAATGACCTCCTCGACAAGCTCCGCCGGCGCGGACGCGCCCGCCGTAATGCCGACCGAGGAGACATCCGCTATCCAGTCAGGGTCAAGGGCGCGGGCGTCCTCGATCAGATAGCTCGGCACCCCGCTTTCGGCCGCGATCTCCCGCAGCCGGTTGGAGTTGGAGCTGTTGGGTGCTCCGACCACCAGCACAACATCCACCATCCTGGCGAGTTCCCGCGCCGCTCTCTGCCGGTTTTGCGTCGCGTAGCAAATGTCCTTGGTGTCGGGACCGACGATCGAGGGAAAGCGAGCCTTCAATGCTTCGATAACGGCGCGCGTGTCGTCAACGCTGAGAGTAGTCTGAGTTATGAAGGCGAGCTTTTCGGGATCGGCTACGCTGAGACGCGCTACCTCCTCGGGACTCGAGATCAGGTGCACCCGGCCGTTGATGCGTCCCATCGTGCCTACGATTTCGGGATGCCCGGCATGCCCGATCAGGATTATCTCGCGGTCCTGGTTGGCATAACGCTGGCCTTCGATGTGAACCTTCGACACCAGCGGACAGGTAGCGTCGATGACCGGGAGCCCCCGATCGGCGGCGCGCTGCTCGATCGCGCTGGCAACGCCGTGCGCGCTGAAGATCGTGACGCTGCCTTTCGGAACTTCATCGATCTCGTCGACGAAACGCGCTCCCTTCGCCCGCAAACGCTCGACCACGTGCCGATTGTGCACGATCTCGTGCCGGACATAGATCGGGGGCCCGTATTTTTCGAGCGCGCGCTCGACGATCTCGATGGCCCGTTCGACACCAGCGCAGAACCCGCGCGGCTGAGCTAGCACAACCCGCATGTTATCGCCTCGCAGCCTCCGTGAACTATATGACTATGCAGCATGCCTGACACAATCTGCCGTGCAATGCACGCGCAATTACATCCGCTTCAGGGTGCGCTTCGGGCGAGCGGCTGACTGCGGTACGACAATGCGCAGGATAGTCCCGCTGTGTCGCCGCATCGAAGGAGAACCTCCTCGGTGCATAACATAGGATTGAATTTCGCTCTCGCCATCCTGTTGTTCCCGACCTGGGTATATCTCGTCGGGGCGACCGTAGCCCTCCGCAGATTTGTCGCGCGGGCATTGCCCGAGCCACCTCATCGGCCCCCTGTCTCGGTGCTGAAGCCGCTGCATGGCGAGGAGCCCGGCCTATATGAAAATCTCCGGTCTTTTGCCGAGCAGTGCTACCCATCGGTGCAGATCGTGCTCGGCGTCAGGGATCCGCGGGACACGGCTTTACCGGCTGCCGGCGCTTTGATTCGTGACCTTTCCGGCAACGATATCGCGCTCGTCATCGATGCGCGGGCCAACGGCTCCAACCTCAAAATCGCCAACCTCGAGAACATGATCGAGGCAGCGCGTCACGACCTTCTCGTCTTTGCGGACAGCGACATGCGGGTTGATCGGCACTATCTCGGGGCAGTTACCGCACCGTTGCACTATCCGGCGAACGGTGTCGTCACCTGTCTCTACAAAGGTGCCTCCACCGGCGGGAAATGGTCCGATCTCGGTGCCCTGCACATCAACTTTGGCTTTCTCCCCGCTGCGCTCGTGGCAGAGGCATTGGGCATGGGCGGGGGCTGTTTTGGGGCAACGATCGCGATCAGGCGCGAGACGCTGGAGCACATCGGGGGATTTGTCCGGTTGCGTGACGACCTTGCCGACGATCACCGGATCGGTGCGGAGGTGCGCAGCTTGGGACTTGCGGTGGTGCTGTCTCCCTACATCGTCGAGGCTCGCGTCAGCGAGCAGAGCTTCGCGCAGCTGTGGCAGCATGAGCTGCGCTGGGCGCGCACCGTGCGTTCGGTGGCGCCCACCGGTTTCGCGGGATCGGTGTTCACTCACCCAGTTCCGATTGCCGCGCTTGCCGCTTGCGCCACGGGATTTGGCTTGACCTCATGCATCTTTCTGGCGATTTCCTGCGTTCTCCGATGGGTTACGGCGCGGGTGATGGCGCGTGCGCTGGGGCTTCCCCCCGCCAGGCCATGGCTGCTCCCGATGCGGGATGCATTGTCCTTCGCCGTGTTCGTCGCCAGTTTTTTGGGACGAAAAGTTTTTTGGCGGGATCAAGTTTTCCATGTTGAGACGAGTGGCCGCATGACAGTCGATGGAGACAAGGCCCCATGATGAAGACGCTCTTTTTGCATCCGCCCTCCTTTGACGGTTTCGACGGCGGCGCCGGCTCGCGCTATCAGGCCAAGCGTGAGATCCGCTCGTTCTGGTACCCGACCTGGCTGGCCCAACCGGCAGCTCTCGTGCCCGACAGCCGGCTGATCGACGCACCCCCCGCGGGGCTCAAGCTCCGCGACGTCCTGCCCCTCGCCCGGAATTACGAGCTTGCCGTGCTGCACACCTCGACGCCTTCCTTCGCCTCCGATATCAAGGTCGCCGAGGCGCTGAAAGACGAGAATTCGCGGCTGAAGATCGGCATGATCGGAGCCAAGGTTGCCGTCGAGCCTGAAGACAGCCTCAGATCCTCGGCCGCGGTCGACTTCGTTGCCCGCGAGGAATTCGACTTCACGGTCAAGGAGGTCGCCGAAGGCCGGCCCTACGATGCGATCGATGGCTTGAGCTACCGGCAATCCAACGGCGCCATCATTCACAACCGCGAGCGTGCAGTCCTCGAGGACATGGATCAACTACCCTTCGTCACTGATGTCTACAAGCGCGATCTGCGGGTGGAGGACTATTTCATTGGATATCTCAAGCACCCCTACGTCTCGCTTTACACGGGGCGCGGCTGCCGGTCGAAATGCACCTTCTGCCTGTGGCCCCAGACAGTCGGCGGGCATCGCTACCGCGTACGCAGCGTCGGCCACGTGATCGACGAAATTCGTCTGGCAAAGAGCTATTTCCCACAGGTGAAAGAGTTCTTCTTTGACGACGATACCTTCACGGATGACCGGCCGCGTGCGGAGGCGATCGCCCGCGAACTCGGCAAACTCGGTGTGACGTGGTCCTGCAATGCGAAGGCGAATGTGCCGCGCGCGACGTTGGAGGTTCTGCGCGACAATGGGTTGCGGTTGCTCCTCGTCGGCTATGAAAGCGGCAACCAGCAGATCCTGAATAACATCAAGAAGGGCATGCGCATCGACATTGCCCGACGCTTCACCAAGGACTGCCACGACCTCGGCATCACGATCCACGGCACTTTCATCCTGGGCCTACCTGGTGAGACCAAGGAGACAATCGAAGAGACGATCCGCTTCGCCGCGGAGATCAACCCGCACACGATCCAGGTCTCTCTGGCCGCTCCCTATCCCGGTACTTTTCTGCACCGGCAGGCCGTCGAGAATGGCTGGCTCGATGTAAGCCACGCCGAACTGATCGACGACCACGGGGTGCAGATCGCGCCGCTGCACTATCCGCACCTGTCCCACACCGAAATCTTCCAGTCGCTCGAGACCTTCTACAAGCGCTTCTATTTCCGCCGCGGCAAGATAGCGTCGCTCGTCGCCGAGATGATCAAAAGTCCAGAGATGATGCGCCGCCGATTGCGCGAGGGGGTCGAATTCTTTCATTTCCTGCGCAGCCGGGAGATGGCGAGCTGAGGAGCCTGATTGTTTGCGCTGACGATTTCGGGCTCGACCCGGCGGTCAATCAGGCCGTCGAAGAGGCGCATCGGCACGGCGTTCTCTCGACTGCCAGTCTGATGGTCGCCGCCCCCGCCTCGGCCGACGCGGTGGCGCGCGCCCGGCGGTTGCCGGGCCTGCGCGTTGGCCTTCATCTTGTGTTAGTCGACGGCAGTCCGGCGCTGCCAAGCGAAGAAATCAGTGGGCTCCTACGGGAGAAGGACGAGTTTGACCGGAACATGGTGCGCGCAGGGATCCGCTTTTTCTTTCTGCCCGCAATTCGACGTCAGCTCAGCAGAGAAATTCGCGCGCAATTCGAGGCATTTCGTGCGACCGGCCTTCCGCTCGACCATGTGAATGCGCATAAGCATCTGCACCTCCATCCGACAGTCGCGGATCTCGTCATTGAGATTGGCCGCGATTTCGGGATGAGGGCGGTGCGGGTGCCGTCCGAGCCGGTGGCGGTGCTGCGGCAAGCCTTCCCCAATGAGCGCCATTCGACCCCGCTCTACGGCCTCTGGATTGAGCGCTTGCGGCGTCGACTGCGGCGGGCCGGTCTTTTTGTCAACGACCATCTTTTCGGCCTCGCCTGGAGTGGCGGAATGGTCGAAGAGCGGCTGCTCCGTCTCCTTCCGCACCTACCCGACGGTGTCAGCGAGCTCTACCTACACCCGGCGACCGGGCTCACGGCTGCGCTCGCCAAGGCGACGCCGGGCTATCGCCATGAGGAGGAGTTTGCGGCGCTGCTTAGCTCCTCGGTCAAACGGCGCATTTGCGAGACCGGCATTAGACGCGTCAGCTATAGCGATTTTTCGACGCCGTTAACCCGCATTTAACCGGCGGCATTGACGCTCGGTTGACGAGGTCAATGGGACAATACCGTCGAGGCGCTATGTAATGCCGCGAAATTTTCGAGCGGCGGCCACAAAGCGGACATGCTTTGCGGTGACTTTGCATACAATCTCACGGGTAAGGAGGGGAGTCATGGACGGACATGCTGATTGCTGCCGTTATGAGCCGAGCCTCGAAGATCTGCTGGCGGACGAGGTGATGACGCCCGTTCTTCGCAGTGCTGGTCTTGAGGCCGCCGAATTCCGTGAGATGATGGTCGAGACGGCGCGGCGAATTGAAAATCGAGAACGTCGGAGCGACAACGACTAGACCGCTTTAGTCGACGTTCACATGTCGAGCTTTGCGAATTCGAGTCTGACGCGCAGTCCGGGCCTGTTGTCTTCGAGTACGACTGCACCGCCGTGCCGCCGCGCGATCGCGCGGACGAGGCTCAACCCGAGACCATTTCCGGGGGTTGTACGGCTCGGCTCGAGGCGCACAAAACGGTCGAGCACGGCTTCCCGGTCTGCTGGCGGAATCCCGGGACCGTGGTCGGCCACTTCGACGATCGCCAGTCCGCTCTGCGCAAAGACGCGGATATCGATTTCGCCAGCTCCAGCGTATTTGAGCGCATTGTCCAGCAAATTAGCTAGAGCCTGCGATAAGAGATGCCGGTTGCCGCGAATTTTCAGTCCTGCCTGTGTGGTCACACTCAGTTTGAACCCGCTCTCCTCTGCCACCGGCTCGTATAGCTCGGCCGCTGCATAGGCGATCTCCGACAAATCAACCGGCTCGGTCTTGCTGCCTCCTGCGCCCGACTCCAATTCCGCTATGCTGAGGAGTGCGTTGAAGGTTGACAACAGGCGATCAGCCTCGTCGATCGCCGCGCGAATTGCTTCGCTCTGACTCGCGTCCGTCGACTTGTCAGCCAAGGCCCGCTCGAGCCGGGTCCGCAACCGCGAAAGCGGTGTCTTCAAATCATGCGCGACATCGTCAGTGATTTCGCGCATCCCTGTCATAAGGCGTTCGATTTGCTCCAGCATCCGATTGAGATTGGCTGCGAGCTGATCAAACTCGTCCCCCGTGCCGTAGAGCGGGACACGGTCCGAGAGGTTGCCGGCCATTACGCGCTCGCTGGTTCGGTTGACCTGCTCGACGCGATGCAGCAATTTGCGGCTCATCAAGGTGCCGCCGACGAGGCCGACGCAAAGCGCGATCAGACCGGCCCAGATAAGGGTCGATCTGACCTCGCCGCGAAACGCCGCCGCGTCGCTGATGTCCCTGCCGACCAGCAACCGGTAGCCGCCCGGAATGATGAACAGTCTGCCGCGCGCGGGATGAATTTCGGACCGCCCTTTCACCTGCCGCTCAAGCGCAAAGGATAGCGCGGCCGAATGAGTTGGCGCTCCCGGCGGCCATGCGGCGGTGTTGCCGGCAAGCGGTCGTCCGTCGGGGTCGGTTACCAGATAGATCATGGCATCCCCGCGATCGCCGGCGCTGCGCGCCGCGACGATCTGAATCAGGCCGCTTAACCCCCGTTGAGCGTATTGCTCGGCAAGTCCGACAATTTCGGCGTCAAGCGTCGCTTCGGTCTGGCGCTCGACGAAATTTGCAGTCGTCCAGTATACGAACAGCAGAAGACCCAGCACCGAGGCCGCAAAAACCAGGAAATAAAGGGCGGCTAAGCGAAAGGCGTGAGTGCGCGACAGCTGCATCGCGCTTCGGAAAAGCTGGGGCGTGGCCCATGCTCGCCGCAAGGAAGTGTCGAGCCTTTCGGCGGTCATGGATGTTCCGCGGCCCCTAAGCCGGGGCGCGCAGGCAATAACCGGCGCCGCGGACGGTGTGCAGTAGCGGCTGTTCGAAGCTTTTATCGATCTTTTGGCGCAATCGGCTGACATGAACATCAATAACATTCGTTTGCGGGTCGAAATGATAATCCCACACATGTTCGAGGAGCATCGTGCGGGTCACCACGTGCCCGGCATTGCGCATCAGGTACTCCAACAGCCGGAATTCGCGAGGCAGCACCTCGATCGACTTGCCTTGACGTTTGACGGTGCGGGTCAGCAGGTCGAGCTCGAGGTCTGCTACTCGCAGCCGCGTCGTCGCACTCGGTCCGGCGCCGCGGCGCAGCAGCGCCTCCAATCGCGCGAGCAGCTCGCTGAACGCGAACGGCTTGACCAGATAATCGTCGCCGCCGGCACGCAATCCCTTGACGCGGTCGTCCACACTCCCGAGCGCGCTGAGGATCAGCGCGGGAGTGCGAATTTCGGCGGCGCGCAACGCGCCGAGAACCGCGAGCCCGTCCATGCTCGGCAGCATGCGATCGAGAACGATCGCCGTGTACTCCCCTGAGCTGGCGAGAAACAATCCCTTGCGGCCGTCATTGGCGCAGTCAACCGTGTAGCCGCTTTCGTTGAGGCCCTTGGTCAAGTAAGCGGCGGTCTCGCGATCATCTTCGACAACGAGGATCTTCATCGAACAGGGCGACCTGTCTGAACGGACCAGGATCAGGTGGTGTTAGCGGAGGAGCAGAGCAAGCGTTCGAGGCAGACGGGTCGGCCGACGGCTTTTAACGTTTTCGCTTGACCGCGGCGGTTCGCACCACAATCTATACAGTACTAATTCGGTCCGAATTGAGGCCGACGGGGTTGTCGCAAGCCATGATCATCCTCAGCAAGCTCGCAGATTACGGCGTTATCGTCGCCACCCACCTCGCGGCCTACCCCGACCGGCAGGTCACGGCCACCACGGTGGCGGCCGAAACGAGGCTGCCTCAGGCGACCGTCGCCAAGGTGCTCAAGGCCCTCGCCCATACCGGGCTGGTCACGGCAGCGCGCGGCGCCGCCGGCGGATACCGGCTTGCTCGGCTGGCGACCGAGATCTCGGTCGCCGAAGTTGTTGCCGCGATTGACGGGGACATCGGCCTTACCCAGTGCTCTGTGCATGTCGATGAGTGCACACGTACGACCTACTGCCCGACCCGGCCGCACTGGGCGGCGATCAATCGGGCGGTCAGCGAAGCCCTTTCGGCGGTATCGCTGGACGCGATGCTGACCCCCGCCGCCTTTGTCCGGCGGAACTCGATCCCTTCCAACCTGTCGCAACCTGACGAGTCGCGAATTTCCGCATGACTGCTTCGACAGAAACGCTTCAGACCGTCCGCTCGCTCTCGCAGGAGGGCTACAAATACGGCTTTGTAACCGATATCGAAGCCGAGACGGCGCCCCCCGGTCTGACCGAAGATACGATCCGCTTCATTTCGGCCAAGAAGGAAGAGCCGGAATGGCTGCTCGAATGGCGGCTCACGGCCTTTCGCGCGTGGCTGAAAATGACCCAGCCGGATTGGGCCAAGCTCCATCTCGCGCCGATCGATTACCAGGCCGCTACCTACTATTCCGCGCCCAAGCAGAATGCCGGCCCGAAATCGCTCGAAGAGGTCGATCCGGAACTCTTGCGGACCTACGAAAAGCTCGGCATTCCGTTGCGGGAGCGCGAGGTGCTGGCGGGGGTTGCCGTCGACGCGGTGTTTGACAGCATATCCGTGGCCACCACATTCAAGGAAGAGCTCTCCAAGCGCGGAATAATTTTCTGCTCGATGGGGGAAGCGGTCCGCGAGCATCCCGAACTCGTTCGGAAATACCTCGGGACGGTCGTGCCGCAGAACGACAATTTCTTCGCGGCGCTGAACTCGGCCGTGTTCAGCGACGGGTCGTTCGCCTACATCCCGCCCGGCATTCGTTGCCCGATGGAGCTCAGCACCTATTTCCGGATCAATGCCGCCAAGACCGGGCAGTTCGAGCGCACCTTGCTGATCGCGGACAAGGGCAGCTATGTCAGCTATCTCGAAGGCTGCACTGCACCGCAGCGCGATGAAAACCAGTTGCATGCCGCCGTCGTCGAGCTGATCGCGCATGAGGACGCGCAGATCAAATATTCGACCGTGCAGAACTGGTATCCGGGTGACGTCGAGGGTCGCGGCGGCATCTATAATTTCGTGACCAAGCGCGGCGCCTGTCGGGGCGCGCGCTCCAAGATTTCCTGGACCCAGGTCGAGACCGGGTCTGCCATTACGTGGAAATACCCGAGCTGCGTGCTCGAAGGCGACCACTCGGTCGGCGAGTTCTATTCGGTTGCGATCACCAACAATCGCCAGCAAGCCGATACCGGAACCAAGATGATCCACATCGGCAAGGACACGCGTTCGACAATCGTCTCGAAGGGAATTTCCGCCGGACGGGGCCAGAACACCTATCGCGGCCTCGTGCGTGTGCAGCCGCGGGCGCAAAGGGCGCGCAACCACACCCAATGCGACTCGCTGCTGATCGGCGACCATTGCGGCGCGCACACCGTGCCTTACATCGAAGTGCGTAACCCTTCAGCCCGGGTCGAGCACGAGGCGACGACCTCGAAGATCAGCGACGACCAGCTGTTCTACTGCCGCCAGCGCGGGCTGGGCGCCGAGGACGCGGTGTCGCTGATCGTCAACGGCTTCTGCAAGGAAGTCCTCAAGGAGCTGCCGATGGAATTCGCGGTCGAAGCGCAAAAGCTGCTGGCCGTCAGCCTCGAAGGCAGTGTTGGATGACCTGTCCACCGTCATTCCCGCGAAGGCGCTATGTCATGCACGCATCGTTGGATAGGTCCGAGACTGTAAGGATTTCGTCTTTGACGAAAACGAGACTATCCCGTCTCGCGCTCTGGTTACGCCTCGCCGAAACGATTTTGCCCGAGAGCAAAATCATTCCGCCGATGCGTCCGGGAATAGCGCCTTGCCAGACACCGCCGCTATACGATGCCCTCTTACAGGGCGCGCCGTTCGCGTTTGTTTCCCTAGGAAGAAACAAAGTGGGCCGGCTATGCCGGTCCAGGTCGCTGTCCAGCGACCTATGAAGCCTTGGTCGAGCAATCCGATTGGAAGTTTGCACTTCAGGCAACCTCTGCAAGGGGTTGGATCTCGACCTGGAAACCGAGCTTGGTGAGTTGCGCGACGAGACGTTTGGCCTTGACGTCGGTCGACCGGCGGTCGAAGTGGTCAGCGCCGAGATCCTGGTGCTGAGCGCCATCCTTGAGCATGTGATAGATCGCGGTGAGCATCGAAGCGGCCACCGCACAAATCGCTTTCTTGGGTCCTCGCCGGCTCTTGAGCCG
>Ga0081540_1001979_pt1 | contig 17094 bp, 18 predicted proteins | sample TabmetS2T1R1_FD_71024 | JGI IMG/M metagenome (GOLD analysis project Ga0081540, IMG submission 71024) | Tabebuia heterophylla rhizosphere microbial communities from the University of Puerto Rico - S2T1R1 | ecosystem: Host-associated > Plants > Roots > Rhizosphere ... | reverse complement strand
GCTGGTCAAGCCAACGGCAGACCGAGTCGACGATCTCGTCGGAGGGAAGATCAGACCGCTCGGTGAACGATGCGTGTGTCCCCCATGCCTGCGGGATGTCGAGGTGCACGCACGGAATGCCTCCTACGTCCAGGGCCGCGACCGCGTTTCCCTGCCGCGCTCGAACCTGCTCGGCATCGGACCGCCCGACGAGGTCGACCAGGTCACCAGGGTGAGGCGCCCGGTCCGGGTCCCCGCTCCACGATCGCAAGGTCCACCGGCCGTCGCTGTGAACGATCTCGGCGACGCCGCAGTTGGCGAGCGGGTGGGTCATCGCGTAGTCGTCGGTGACGTTGTCGGCGAGCATCGAGACCGCCAGGCCGATCGCGCCACCGTGGCTCACGGCGACAACCGTCCCGCCGGGATGAGCGCTGGCCAGCGCCTCGAGGGTCGTCGACATCCGGGCGACCACGTCCTGGCCGGACTCGTCGCCGTCGAGCCCTTCGGCGAGGTGACCCGAGAGCCACCGCAGGTATTGCGCGCCGACCCGCGCGATGTCCGACTCGGCGGTGCTTCCTTCCGTCAGGCCGAGGCCGATCTCCCGCAGTTCGTCGCGAGTGGAGGTTCCGCCGCCGAGCGTCGCGGCCAGGATGTCGGCGGTCTGGCGAGCGCGGAGCAACGGCGAGACGTACACCGCTGCGACGTCACGCGTGGCGAGCCGAAGAGCCAGCGCTCTGCCCTGCGCGCGCCCCCGATCGGTCAGCGGCGCACCCGGGCCGAGCGAGCCCAATCGGCGCTCGACGTTGTCGGTGCTCTCGCCATGTCGGACAAGCAGGATCGTGGTTTCCGTGCCTCCCGCCACGTGCTTGCTCCTTGTCGGCCGCCCCGGCATCACATCGAGTTGATGAGCTTCTCAACCCGGTCGTCGACGCTTCGGTACGGGTCCTTGCACAGCACGGTCCGCTGGGCCTGGTCGTTCAGCTTCAGATGCACCCAGTCCACCGTGAAGTCCCGACGCTTCTCCTGGGCTCGGCGGATGAAGTCGCCCCGCAGCTTCGCACGGGTCGTTTGAGGGGGCACGTTCTTGGCCTCGAATATCGCGAGGTCCGTGGTCACCCGGTCGACCGCCCCGCGCTTTTGCAGGAGGTAGTACAAGCCGCGGTTGCGTTGGATGTCGTGATACGCCAGATCGAGTTGGGCAATGCGAGGCGAAGACAGCGGAAGGTTGTGCTTGGCGCGATACCGCTCGATCAACTGGTACTTGGTCGCCCAATCGATCTCCCGATCGATGCGCGACAGATCGCCGGCGTCGACGGCGTCGAGCGTCCGGCCCCATAGTTCGAGAACCTGCTTGGACATCGCGTCGCCGCCAGTCCGCTCGATGAAGTCGACGGCGCGGCCGTAGTACTCGCGTTGGATCTCGAGCGCCGACGCGGTGCGCCCGGCGGCGAGGCGGACCAAGCGAGAACCAGACAGGTCATGGGAGATCTCACGGATTGCCCGGATCGGATTCTCCAGCGTCAAGTCGCGGAAGGTGACGCCCTGTTCGACCATACGCAGGACGAGATCGGCGGATCCGACCTTGAGCATCGTGGTGGTCTCACTCATGTTCGAGTCACCTACGATGACGTGCAGCCGGCGATATCGCTCCGCATCGGCATGCGGCTCGTCACGGGTGTTGATGATCGGGCGGGACCGGGTCGTCGCAGAGGACACACCCTCCCAGATGTGCTCGGCCCGCTGGCTCACGCAGTAGACCGCGCCTCGTGGCGTCTGCAAGACCTTGCCCGCCCCGCAGATCAGCTGACGAGTGACGAGAAACGGGATCAGGACGTCTGCGAGCCGGCTGAACTCGCCATGCCGTCCGACGAGGTAGTTCTCGTGACAGCCATATGAGTTGCCCGCGGAGTCGGTGTTGTTCTTGAACAGGAAGATGTCGCCCGCGATGCCCTCGTCGTGAAGCCGTTTCTCCGCGTCGAGCACGAGCCCCTCGAGGATTCGCTCGCCGGCCTTATCGTGCGCGACGAGGCTTGGCAGCCCATCGCATTCCGGCGTGGCGTACTCCGGATGGCTGCCGACATCGAGGTAGAGACGGGCGCCGTTGCGCAGGAAGACGTTGGACGAGCGGCCCCAGGACACGACCCGGCGAAACAGGTAACGGGCGACTTCATCCGGAGACAGCCGGCGCTGGCCATGAAAAGTGCACGTGACGCCGTATTCGTTCTCGATGCCGAAGATGCGCTTGTGCACGTCCCCAGCGTATGCGAACGAGTGGACGCCCTTAGGGCCAGCCGACTAGCAGATCTTCACCACTGAGCGTAGTGACCTTTACCTCTTTGATGCGTTCGACGGGGAGCGATGTCCCTCCGGTGAACGTGATGTCACGCCCGGTGGGCAGATTCCAGGTGCCCAATGTCTCTTTGCCGCCGGTGCGGTCCACGATCACCAGCTGATACGGCGGCGCCTTGCCGGCGTATGGCGTGCCGCCGGCGACCTCCCGGCACGACAGGTCGATTCGGGTGCCCCACCGGACGGTCTGGACGCGAGCAGATGCCGCAACGCCGACGTCCTCCCCGGCCGGGGCGGACATCGCTACTTCTCGTCCCGGGTTGGGAGTGGGTGGCGACGTGGCGCTCTGGCTCGACGGCCAGGCCAAGACCAGGGCCAGCACGAGACAGGCGGCCGCGACCCCAGCAATCGCCGTGTAGACCAGCCTTCGCCGGCGGCGGGATCGCCGAACCCGGTCGAGCACAACGGGTAACAGGTTGGCGGGCGGATTCTCGGGCTCTGCCTCGAGCACCGTTGGCGAAACGGTCGCCAGCAGCGCCGGCAACCCCCGCAAAGATCGCACCGATTCGGCGCAACCGTCGCAGATCAGAAGGTGGGCCTCGAACCGGCGACGCTCATCGTCTGACAGCGCGCCCAAGACGTAGGCGCCGTCGTATGTTGCGAACTCGTCGGTCATCCCACGCCTCCCATCTCGTCGAGGGCCAATCGAAGAGCGTGCAGGGCGTAATGCGTGCGCGACTTCACGGTGCCAGCCGGGATGCCGAGTCGCGCCGCGGCCTGAGCGACGCTCGAGCCGCGGTAGTAGCACTCGAGCAGGACCTGGCGATGCTCGGTCGACAACCGGCGAAGCGCCGCGGTCACCACGGCGCTGTTCACGCGCTCGTCGGTACCGTCGGACACGGGGTTCTCCGGCAGATCGGCCGTCACCAGCTCGCGCTGATGCCGCGTCGCCCGCCAATCGTCAATGACGATTCGGCGGGCCACTGTGAACAGCCAGCCACGAGCTGAACCGTCCGTCTGATCGAGCACGGCGGGATGACGCCACGCTCGGAGCATCGTCTCTTGAACCACGTCTTCGGCGCGAGCACGATCGCCGCCCGTCAGGCTGACGACATACGACCACAACGCCCCGGCATGTTGTTCGTGCAGGGCGCGCAGGAGGTCGGTCTCGCTTCCGGCCACACCACCTCCGCACTAGACACGGTTCGAACGGCCGTCGGGTTCAATCGGAGGCGTCTCCAGCGGCCGGCTCGGCCGGCTGGTCGAGCGCGACATCGTGCGGTGGCGTGTCCGCCGGGGCGGGCGCAGCGGGCTGCTCTGCGGTTGCGGTCGGGAGCAATGCCGTCAAAGCGGGTCCGACATACCGCCGGAACTTCCGATTCGCCCGGGTCCGATCCAAGACGGCAACCTCGAGCTGGGTCGCCGGCAGGTCGCGCGCCTCCCCATTGCCGCCCACGGAGCCCAGCGCGCCGACTGCGACATGCAGCGCGTCCCGCAACGGCAAGCCGGCCTTGTACATCTGGCGGAGTGACGACGTCAGAGCGTCGGCTTGCCCGCCCATCACCAGGAACTGCGGTTCGTCGACAATCGTGCCGTCGTAGGAGAGGCGGTACATCTGGTCCTCATTCGGCTCAGCACCGACCTCGGCGACGCACAGCTCGACCTCGTATGGCTTCTGCTGCTCGGTGAAGATGTTCCCCAGCGTCTGTGCGTATGCATTGGCCAGCGCTCGGGCGGTGACGTCCTGCCGGTCGTAGGAGTACCCCCGCAAGTCGGCGAGCCGGATTCCGGCAACCCGTAGGTTCTCGAACTCGTTGTACTTTCCCACCGCCGCGAAGCCGATGCGGTCGTAGATCTCGCTGACCTTGTGCAGCGCCGAGCTCGCGTTCTCTGCGACGAATAAGACACCGTCGGCGTAGGTCAATACGACCACGCTGCGACCACGGGCGATGCCCTTGCGCGCGTATTCCGATCGGTCGCGCATGATCTGCTCGGCGGACGCGTAAAACGGCATCGTCATGACGGCTCCTCCCCTCGGTTACGTCGGCGGGTGTCTTCTGGTCCCCCGGTCAGGAGCCGGGTCGTGCGCGGCGCTGCTCGACGATGTCGCGGACCAGTTCGCCGAGTTCGTCGTCGGGAATTCGGGCCGTACCCACCGCGGACGCGAGACGCACCACTGGGAAGATGCCGCGGGTCAAGTCAGGACCGCCCGTCGCGGAATCGTCGTCAGCAGCGTCGTAGAGAGCCTCGACGGCCACCCGGACGGCGCCCGTCTGGTCCAGCCCAGGTGTCCACAGCTTTTTCAGGGAACCCTTGGCGAACAGTGACCCCGAGCCAATCGACTCGTAGTACTGCTCGGGATATCGGCCGCCGGCCACGTCGAAGCTGAAGATCCGCCCGGACGCTGCGGCCCGGCCGTTGTTGTTCGCGTCCACGTCGAATCCGGCGAACAGCGGCACGACAGCCAGCCCCTGCAATGCCTGACCGAGGTTGCCGCGGATCATCGTGGCGAGCCGGTTCGCCTTCCCATCCAGCGTGAGCTGGGTCCCCTCGATCTTCTCGAAGTGCTCGAGCTCGACCTGGAACAGCCGGACGATCTCGACGGCCAATCCGGCTGCGCCCGCGATGCCGATCAGCGAGTAGTCGTCGGCAGCGAATACCTTCTCGATGTCGCGCTGCGCGATGAGATTGCCTGCCGTCGATCGCCGATCGCCAGCCATCACGACGCCGCCTTCATATACGGCGGCGACGATCGTCGTGCCGTGGGGCATCGAGTCAGCCGGGGTACCGCGTGGGAGAAGGTCGGGCGCGGCCGCAGCCAGGAAGTCGGTGAACGACGGCGAGCCCGGCGTCGTCGCGTATCGCAGAACTCCAGGCGCGGACGGCAAGCGAAGGTCGCTCACTGGCCCCCCGCTCGCTCCCACACGCGCTCAAGCATTGTCACTCGCCGCCCTTTTGGACGAAGGAGCGAACGAAATCCTCGGCGTTCGTCTCGAGGACGTCATCGATCTCGTCGAGGATCGCATCGACATCCTCGGTCAACTTCTCGTGTCGCTCCGCGACATCCGACGCAGTGTCGGCCTCGGTCTGGTCGACCTCGTCGGATTGCCGTTGCGCGCGGCTCTGACCACTGTCATGGGTCGGCATCGTGGCACTCCCTCGTTCGTACTCGATCTCACCCTAACGTGACGGCGCGCATTCGGGTTGCCGGTCGGAGCGGGAGAACGGAGAAGACCAGCTGCGGGCAGGCCAACCGCTTAGGCGGCGTCCGTCGCCTTCGTAACGGCCTGCGGCAAGGCCGCGAGACGCACGGCATTGCGACCGGCGTCCTTCGCGACATACAAAGCACGGTCGGCCGCGTGCAGCAGCTCGTCGAGCGTGTCGCCGTGCGTGCCGGTGACCGCGACGCCGATCGATGCCGTCACGGTCAGCGGTTCGGCCGAAGTGATCACATCGCTGGTAATTCGAAGGGACTCGATGCGCCGTCGAACCCGCTCGCCGACGCCGGATGCGGTCTCCGCGTCGACCCCGGGAACCAGGGCGACGAACTCTTCACCGCCGAACCGACCAACGGCGTCGTGCCCGCGGAATTCGTCGGCGAGCGCTTCGCCGACCGCCCGCAGTGCGGCATCGCCGCCCAGGTGGCCGTACTCGTCGTTGATGCGCTTGAAGTAGTCCATGTCGATGACGAAGACGGCTGCACTGGACCGGCGGCGGCGCGCCGTGGCGAGCTCCTGCTCAGCCAGTTGGCGCCATGACGCGGCGTTGAGCAGCTCGGTCTTGACATCGGTCGTCGCCGCTTCGACCAGCTCGCGAATCAGCGCGTGGTGCTGGAGCAGGAACACGGCTGGCAGCACCAAGACGGCAAGCCACGGCTCGCGAACCAGGCAGATCGCGGTAATGCCACCCAGCACGAGCGTGCCGAACTCTAGGCCGTTCTCGAACCACGAACCAAACAGGGTTGAGTTCCCCGCAGAGGGAGATGTCAGGCGCACCGCCACACTGATCAGACCTGTGTTGCCGACCCGGAAGATCATGATGGCAACTGCGACAGCACCCAGGAGACCGATGCCATCGGGGAGAGTCATGGGTGGGAAGCCGAGCGCACGAAGCGCCACCGAAATGGCAAGGGCAGGAAGCACGTAGGCGCTCGCGCTATACACAGCGCGGTACTTGTGCTGATCGGACGGCCGGCCTACTCGGATCCAGGTGTGCGCGCACACAATCGCGATGAAACAAGCAGCCATGCCGGGCGGAAGCATTATGGCCGCCGGGAGCATCCACACCGAGTTCATGTTCATCGTGGACGACTTGGCCGACAGCAATCGCCGCCGCTTCTCGACCTGGCTGGTGAACTCCAGATAGCCCCCGGCCAGCACGGCGAGAATACCGGCGAGATAGAGATGAGCACCCCGGGCCGGATCAGATATCAGAAACCACGTCGTCAAAACGACAGCCGAAACGACCACAAGCACGACCCACGTTTGCGCCACTTTCGGAGCACTCAGAAGGCCGCGTCCGCCGGATCGGCGCACGGCGGGATTCTGCCGGGCAAGGCTGATCGTGGTGCGTCCCTTCAACGACGCGCTAGGGTCACTGGCGAACAATAGCCCATGACGAGCCAGACGTCACGATACACGTTTGACCGTGTACGAAACGTGTCTACGGCTGTATCTCTCCGTGACTGAGGCAAGCTGTGTGCTCATTGACACTAGCTCTCGGTAAATGCAGTAATCAGCCGCGCTGGCCTGAATAGTACGCGAGGAGGCGAGTCGATTGGTCGTCGAGCGGGAATATCTCGTTCGATACAGAATCTCGACCGCTGGAGGCATAACCCGCCGATCCCCGTGGCCCGCTCGTGGCTGAGGAGGTGACGCCGTCGTTCGGTACACGGAAAGTGACCAATCCGTTTCACGGCACCGTCGAGTCAACATTTTCCCAGCAAGCGGTTTCCGTGGAGGTGAGTTCCGTGTCGTCTGAACCCTTACCTGATGCACGATTTCGCTATCCAATTTCCACGCATATAGTTTCCCGCGAAATTTTCGTCTAGGAGGTGAATTCACCAATGTTTGCTGGACACGAGTGGACCTGAGTCACGTCACTATCGGTAGCCATTACCCACATACCAACAGGAGGTGAATTCTCAATGCTGAACGGCCACGAATGGACCTGAGTTAGCGCGGTCCGACCAGCGCGTCAATGAGCGCGCTGGCTGTCGGACAGCGATCAAGTAGCGCACCAACATGCGCGCGGGTACCCCTTAGCGGTTCTAGGGTCGGCACCCGCACCAGCGATTCACGCCCTACGTCGAAGATGACGGAATCCCAGGACGCCGCCGCGACGGCAGAGCCGTAGCGGCGCAGACACTCTCCGCGGAAGTACGCGCGGGTGTCCTCCGGCGCAGCCGCCGTCGCCGACTGTGCCGCCCCGGCTGGCAGCAACGTCTGCATCGCGCCCCGTGCGACGAGTCGGTGATAGAGGCCCTTATCCTCCCGCACGTCCGAGTACTGAAGGTCGATAAGTTGCAGCCGCGGAGCATCCCAATCGAGGCCGTCGCGATCGCGATATCCGTTGAGCAGCCGTAACTTCGCGACCCAGTCCAGCTCAGCCGCGAGTTGGGAGGGATCGGCTTCGAGACGGCCAAGAACCGATTCCCACCGTTCGAGAACGTCACGAGTCTGTTCGTCGGCGTCCTCCCCTTGGCGATCGTCGACGAACTTCCGCGCCCGGTCGTAGTACTCGGCCTGCAACTGAACTGCTGTCAGCCGGCGACCATCCGCAAGCCGGATCAGATGCTGCAGCGATGGGTCGTGTGAGACCTCGTGAAGTTCTCGTACCGGCTGGGCCACCGTCAGGTCATCCGGCAAGAAGCCATCCTCGATCATGGCGAGTACCAGAGCGGTCGTGCCGACTTTGAGATAGGTCGAGATCTCGGAGAGATTCGCGTCGCCAATGATCACGTGCAGGCGCCGGTATCGGTCGGCGTCAGCATGCGGCTCGTCCCGGGTGTTGATGATCGGGCGCTTGAGCGTCGTCTCCAGGCCCACCTCGACCTCGAAAAAGTCCGCCCGTTGCGAGAGTTGGAAGCCCGGCAGCCGACCGTCCTGACCCAGACCTACGCGTCCGGCGCCGCACACGACCTGACGAGAGACGAAGAACGGCACGAGATGGCGCACGATGGCGACGAACGGCGTCGCCCGGCTCATGAGGTAGTTCTCGTGCGCGCCGTAGGACGCGCCCTTGTTATCGGTGTTGTTCTTGTAGAGGTTGATCGGTGCGTTGACCCCAGGCATGGTCGCGACGCGGCGGGCCGCCTCAGCCATGACCAGTTCACCCGCTTTGTCCCAGCGCACGACGTCCAGCGGTGACGTCACTTCCGGAGTCGAATACTCCGGGTGAGCGTGGTCGACATAGAGCCGGGCGCCGTTGGGCAGGATTACATTCGCCATCCCGGCGTCTTCCTCGGCTTCGATGAACTCTTGCGCGACACCGCCGGCACCCCCGAGCTCGAAACCTCGGGCATCTCGAAGCGGCGACTCCTCCTCGAAGTCCCAGGCCGCCCGACGCGCTCGGCCGGCAGGCAGGCCGCTCGCGTAGGCGTTGACCACCTGAGCCGAGAGCAGCATCGCGTTCGCGGACGGCTGGCCGGGCAGGCTGACGCCGTACTCGACCTCGGTCCCCATCACCCGGCGGACGCTCACCCTGCCAGGCTACGTTGCCAGGCTACGTTCCCGAACCGCCGACGGCGCGAGAACCGCACGCCCTAACGTCACAAGTACTGCCCGGTGTTGCCGATCGTGTCGATCGACCGGCCCGTCTCGCTTCCCTTGCCGGAGATGAGCGTTCGGATGTAGACGATCCGCTCACCCTTCTTCCCGGAGATCCGGGCCCAGTCGTCGGGGTTCGTCGTGTTGGGCAGGTCCTCGTTCTCTCGGAACTCGTCGACGCAGGCTGCCATCAGGTGCTGCATCCGCAGGCCTCTCTGGCCAGTCGTCAACAGATCCTTGATGGCCATCTTCTTTCCGCGATCGACGATGTTCTGGATCATTGCGCCGGAGTTGAAGTCGCGGAAATACAGCGTCTCCTTGTCTCCGTTGGCGTAAGTCACCTCCAGGAACCGGTTCTCCTCCGCCTCGGAGTACATCCGTTCCACCGTGTGCTGGATCATCGCGCTGACCGTCGCGTCGACGTTGCCGCCGTGCTCGGCCAAGTCGTCGGCGTGGATAGGCAGCGTCCGGGTGATGTACTTGGAGAAGATGTCGCGAGCCGCTTCGGCGTCCGGCCGTTCGATCTTGATCTTCACATCGAGGCGGCCTGGACGCAGGATCGCTGGGTCGATCATGTCCTCCCGGTTGGACGCGCCGATGACGATGACGTTCTCCAGGCCTTCTACGCCGTCGATCTCGCTCAGCAACTGCGGAACAATCGTGTTCTCCACGTCGGAGGAAACCCCCGAACCGCGGGTGCGGAAGATGGAATCCATCTCGTCGAAGAAGACGATGACCGGCGTTCCCTCGCTGGCCTTCTCCCGCGCCCGCTGAAACACCAGCCGGATGTGACGCTCGGTCTCCCCCACGTACTTATTGAGTAGTTCCGGGCCTTTGATGTTGAGGAAGTAGGACTTGGCGTGGCCGTCGCCGTCGCCGCCCGTCTTCTCGACCTGCTTGGCCAGCGAGTTGGCGACCGCCTTGGCGATCAGCGTCTTCCCGCAGCCCGGAGGTCCGTACAACAGGATCCCCTTAGGGGGTCGCAGCTCGTGCTCTCGGAACAGCTCGGCGTGCAGGAACGGCAACTCGACCGCATCTCGGATCGCCTCGATCTGCCGGGCCAGCCCGCCGATGTCCGCGTAGTCGACGTCTGGAACCTCTTCGAGAACCAGCTCCTCGACTTCGCTCTTCGGGACCCGTTCGTAGGCGTATGCCGAACGCGGCTCGAGCAGGAGAGAGTCACCGACCCGTAGCGGCTGCTCCCGCAGGATGTCGGCGATATGGACGATGCGTTCCTCGTCTGTGTGCCCGATCACCAGAGCGCGGTCGCCGCCTTCCAGCAGCTCCTTGAGCATCACAACCTCGCCGGCCCGCTCATGCCCGCGTGCGGCCACGACGTTCATGGCCTCGTTGAGCATGACTTCCTGGCCGTGTTGGAGCTCCGCGACGTCGACGTCCGGGGAGACGGCCACGCGTAGCTTTCGGCCTCCGGTGAAGATGTCGACCGTGCCATCGTCGTAGCGCATGAGAAAGACGCCGTATCCGCTTGGCGGCTGCGCGAGTCTGTCGATCTCTTCTTTGAGCGCAACCATCTGGTCACGAGCCTCGCGCAACGTCTCGGCGAGGCGTTCGTTCCGTTCGCCAAGACTCGCCGCCCGGGCCTGCGCTTCTGCCAGTCGATCTTCCAGTGCGCGGATATGGCGGGGCGACTCTGCGACCTTCGCCCGCAGCAGCTCGACCTCCTGCTCGAGGAACGCAGTGCGTCGACGCAGGTCTCGGCTGGACTCATCGCCGCGATCGGATAAGCGTCCGTACTCGTCGGACTCACGAGACATGCGGCCACCTCCGATGCTGTGGTTCGCGAAAAACCACCCTACACACGCTGGACGTACTCGGCAGCGAACTAGTCTCGCGGTGTGGGAGTTGCCACGTCGCAGCTATAGCTGCTGCAAGGGTCCATCGAGCAGGAGGACAATCGCGTTCGTGACCGACTCGTTACATGTCTGGGTCGACCAGGACCTCTGCACCGGTGACGGGCTGTGCGTGCAGTACGCCCCGGAGGTCTTCGAGTTCGACGTGGACGGTCTCGCATACGTCAAGGACGGGAACGGCATGCTGCTGGGCGACGCCGGCGCGCGGGCCGACGTACCCGATCGCCTTCGGTTGGACGTCATCGACTCGGCCCACGAGTGTCCGGGTGCGTGCATCCATGTGGTGCGGGCGAGCGACGGCCAGGAGGTCGCCGGACCCGACGCCTGATCAAGTACTTGTTGGGCGGCGCTGCCGGGGTGGCGCGCTCACGCCCGGGGCCAGCCGGCGCGCGGTGACGAGGAACGCGGTGTGCCCGACCATCCGATGCTCCGGACGCACGGCCAGACCGACAACATGCCATGGTCGAGTCAGTGACTCCCAGGCTGTTGGTTCGGTGTAGCCACAGTCGCGCAGCCCCTCGACCAGTCGAGACAGCTGGGTCGCGGTGGCCACGTAGCCCACGACTACCCCTCCGGGCCGCAGCGCCGCGGACGCTACGGGCAGCACCTCCCACGGCGTGAGCATGTCCAGGATTACCCGGTCGGCTGTCTCGTCGATGGGATGCTCCGCAAAGTCGGCTACCCGGAGCGTCCACGTCGTGGGAATGACGCCGAAGAAGGTTTCGACGTTGTGCTGCGCGACCTCGGCGTGGTCGGCCCGCAGCTCGTAGGACACAACTCGACCGGTTGGGCCCACTGCCCGAATAAGCGAGCAGGTGAGCGCGCCCGAGCCGGCGCCGGCTTCGAGGACCGTCGCTCCGGGATAGATATCGCCAAGCCCCACGATCTGCGCCGCGTCCTTGGGATAGACGACGGCGGCGCCGCGCGGCATGGACAGCACGAAATCCGAGAGCAGCGGTCGAAGCGCCAGGTACGGCGTGCCTGAGCTCGCCAGCACGACGCTTCCTTCCGGCCGGCCGATGAGGTCGTCGTGCTCGATCGCCCCGCGGTGCGTGTGGAACTGCTTCCCGCTGGTCAGCGTGACGGTATGCGAGCGTCCCTTCGGGTCCGTAATCTGCACCCGTTCGCCCTCCGCGAACGGTCCGGAAGCGGTCGTCACAAGCGCGGGCCGGTAAGCGCGGCAGCGAGGTCGGCCGAGGCGAGAATGCCGGCCGGCGCGCCGTCGGGATACACGACCAGATACTCGGTCGCCGGCGTCGCCCGGACCGCGTTCAGCAGGTCATTACCAGCCAGGTTGGCCGGCAGGACGAGGCCGGGCTGGAGCGGACGGGACACGTCCACGACCCGCACCCAGGGTCGTTGGTCGATCGGTACGGCACCCAGGCGTTGCTCGTCGACAATCGCCTGTGGTGTGTCGGCACGATCGATAACGATCAATCCGCGGGCATTGCTCTCCCAGGTCCGGCGTATTGCCTCGGCCACCGAAACATCCGCATGCACCATGAGTCCCGGTCGCATCAACCGAGCCAGGCGTAGGTCCGGCACTCGGTCGCTGACCTCCGCCGCGCGCAGCGACTGGGTCGCACCGATCCAGATGAAGGCGCCGAGGATGGCGCTGAACACAGCGGTCCCCAATGACCAATTCTCGCTGCGGGTGAACAGGCCAGGAAGCACCACCAGGATCGCGATGATCCGGCCCGCCCAAGCAGCCACCCGGGTACCGGTCAGATGGGACCGGGTGGCACCCCAGACGACGGCGCGCAACACCCGTCCGCCGTCCAGCGGCAGACCGGGCAGCAGGTTGAACACCGCGACGATCAAGTTGCTCCAAAGCAGCAGGAACCAAAACACCTCGGCGATGCTGCCGGGCGAGGTCGCCTCGTAGCCGAGCCAGGAGCCGCCGGCAACAGCCAGCGAGACCAACGGGCCGGCCAGGGAGACCAACAGTTCGTCGCGCGGCCGTTCGATGTCGCCCTCGATCTCGGAAATGCCGCCGAGCAGGAAGATGACGACGCGGCGCACTGGGCGACCGAGAGCCAGACTGACGCCTACGTGGCCCAGCTCGTGGAGCAGGACGCAGAGGGCGAGCGCAACGGCGAAGGCCAAGGCGATGAGGTAGGACACCGATCGGCTCAAGCCGTCCACCGCCTCGTAAACCACCCCCCCATACGTCGCCGTGATCAGCGCGGCGATGAGAATCCATGACGGGGCGAAGTACAACGGCACGCCGAAGAACCGACCCACCGGAAGCAGCCGGCCGCCCGGCGCCGGTCTAGGGGGCGGTGTGGTGCTCACTTCGGCGATGCTACGGCTCCTCGCTTGGTGTTCTCCCAGAAACTGTCGCCGCTCGGCCTTAAAGTGCTCGCCATGAGCGTCGTGTCGCCATGCCAGCCGCAAACGCCGGTGATCGGCTCTCTGTCGCCGTCCCGCGCCGCTGATTTCAAGGTCTGCCCTTTGCTCTACCGCTTCCGCACGATCGATCGGCTTCCGGAGCCCCCGTCCCGGATTGCGACGCGCGGGACGGTCGTACATTCCGTGCTCGAGCGGCTGTTCGATCTGCCGGTAGGCTCCCGTTCCGTCGAGGCGGCTCAGGCGCTCGTGGAACCGGCCTGGTCCGACCTGCTCGAGCGGGCGCCGGAGCTGGCGGAGCTGTTTGCCGATGACGAGGCAGGCGTGGAGCTGGCCGAATGGCTCGACTCTTCGCGCGCCCTCGTCGCGGCGTACTTCACGCTGGAGGATCCCAATCGCCTCCAACCCGCGGCGCGCGAAGAGCTGGTCGAGGTCGTCGTTGACGGGCTGCGGCTGCGCGGTTATGTGGACCGCCTCGACGTCACGCCCAGCGGGGATATGCGCGTGGTGGACTACAAGACGGGCTCCACTCCGCGCGAAGCGTTCGAAGCCCAGGCGTTGTTCCAGATGAAGTTCTACGCCTTGGTGTTGTGGCGCATCCGGGGCGTGCTTCCGCGGCAGCTGAAGCTGATCTACCTGGCCGACCGGGACACGCTGTCCTACTCGCCCGACGAGCATGAACTCACCAAGTTCGAACACACCTTGCGGGCGATGTGGACAGCCATTGAGCGCGCGACCGCGTTGGGCGAGTTTCGGGCCAGCCCCGGGCGGATGTGCGAGTGGTGCCACCACCAGATTCGGTGCCCCGCCTTCGGCGGCACGCCGCCGCCGTTTCCAGTTGACGCCGTTAACGAACCCAATGCCGCCGACGTCGATGCGCCGCGCTCGGTTCGCTGAGCAGTCCTCTACGGTCAGGCGAGCTGCAGGTCAGGCCACGAGTGATCCGTCGACCGCCAGATTTCTGGCGGCTTGGGGCAGCGTCGTATAGCCCGACGGGATGATCGCGCGTACCTCGACCGCCCACGTGGCCTGATCGGTGGGGCTTCGCACGACACCGCGCACAACCATCCGGTTCGGTCCCTGCGGGGCCACCGGAGCGATGTTCTCCGACGCCCAGCCAGCTGGCGCACGGGATACCCGCGCCGCCTCGATATTCAGCACGCCGGCGGCGTCGGTAGATATTATCTCGATCAACACCGGGACGTTATGCGCGTCACGAAAGCGCAGGCCGGACGGGTCGCCGCGCGGGAGCGCGACCTGGACATCGTGCAACTCCGCGTCGGTCATGAGGATTGCGCTGCATTGCCCGCTGGCGCAGGCGGCCGGGGCGAGCGGTGAGGTCGGGTGTGAACCCGACCGCGGTCCGCGAAACACCGCGACGGCTACGGCGACTCCGACTCCGAGCACGATGACGACCTGTGCGATCCGCCGGAAGAGCGGGCGGCGAGACGCGAGCGCCAACCGACCGTAGGCGCGCGCGGCCGGGCGTCCGGTGGAACCCACGACCTCGTCGACGCTCTCGTGGGTCGCGCTGGCATCGGCGACCGTCACGAGATCGATATCGGGGCGTTTGCGGCCCGACATGGCGTCTCCGATGGTCTGGGCTTGGCCGAAGTTTACGCGAGACAGGTTGCTACGGCGTGGCTCCGTCTCGCAGCCATCCGAACACGGTGTGATTCTGGTGTGTTGTGGTCCGGCGTATTCGCGCTGGTCGGGGTGCTACTCGGCTGCGGGTTCACGCTTCTTGTCGCGTCAGTTACGGAGCGCCGCCGAACTCGGCGTGAGTTCCAGCGTTACCTGCTCGATCGCAAGTACGCGCTCTACCAGCAGACTTTGGCGGCGATCGACGATCTGCTGTACATGCGCGACGACCACGCGGACTTTGGGCATGCCGCCCGCGCTCTGACCGCAGCGATCGTCGATCTCGAGCTGCTGGCGCCACCGGAGATCGTGGAGCTGGCCGATCAGTGCGCCACGCTGGTATTGCGGCGGCCGGGCAACCCGGTCGATGCTGCCCATGCCCGCTCGCGACTCGCCGCGGCGGCCCGGCACGACCTCGCGACCGTTTCCCGGCCACGCGAGTCGACGCCCCGAACCAGTGCACCTGGTGGTCGCCACGCGAGGCACTCGAGGCGGTCAGCCGACCTGCCAGACCGAGGCATCATGGGGTCGGTCAGCCCGGGCCTGCGCTGACCTACGGCCGCAGTCCACCCGGTTCAGTTCGAGCCTCAGGCCACGAACGGACCATCGCCGCCAAATGCGGCACGGTCACGCCGGTCAGCGAATCCCGCACACTACGAGTGGGTGCCGGCTCGATCGCCACCTCGCTGGGCACCGCGAGCACGACGCATCCGGCCGCCTCTGCGGAAGCGATACCGATTGGCGAGTCCTCGATCGCGACGCACTGCTCCGGCTTGGCACCGATCAACGCGGCGGCGGTGAGATAGGGCTCCGGATCCGGCTTGGGGTGGGTGACCTCGTCACCGCACACACTGGCCGCGAACAAGTCGCGCCCGACCGTGTCCAGGGCGATCTCGGTGAGGGGGCGATTCGTCGAGGTCACGAGCGCGGCCGGCACACCGGCGGCGTGAACCGCGTGCAGCAGTTGTCGCGCGCCCGGCCGCCACACCAAAGATGTGCGAAACAGCTCCGCGGCCCGCTCGGTCAGGTAAGCACCGCTGCTCTCCGGATCGGCGTCGATGCCGAGGTCGTCATGCATGATCGCGATCGATCGGGCCAAGCTCGAGCCGACCATGCGCCTGCGTGCCCGCGGCGACAGGTCACCGCCCAATGCGGAGGCGAGATCCTCCAGCGCGATGTCCCAGAGCTTCTCAGAGTCCAGCAATGTGCCATCCATGTCGAAGAGGACTCCACGTAGCTCACCCCCCATGGTCCGGAGCCTCTAGCGTGCCTACGGCCTTGTTGGGCAACACTGGGGCAACGTGGGCAGTGACAGCGCTCATTGTCTCGGCCATCGCCGCACGCCCTACCTCGTCGTCGTTTCGCATCAGGTATGAGTACACGCGCCAGGTGATCTCTGGCGACGAGTGGCCCAGCCAGCGCGAAACAGCAACCACGGACACGCCCGCCGGGATCAGGCTCGCACCGAAGAAGTGCCTACGCGAATGCGGAGATGCCTCGATCCCTGGCCCCCGCTCGATCCCCCCGAACGCATGCCCGGCGATCGCCTTGGTCAGCGCCTGAACGCTCTGCAGCAGGTGCAACAGGCCCGACCTACAGAGCGGCGGCGTACGCCCATCTCGAATGGAACCGCCTCCGCCGGACCGCCTATCCCCCAAACTGTCTACTGACGGCCGCGCCGCCCGTAGAGCGTTAGAACGCTCCGGGGCCGCTAATCGTGCCGAATGGCGGACCGTCCTTGTATTTCTTGCATCGGGAGCATTCGAGGTAGCGGTCGCCTTGCTCGTTGGTTCTGCTGGTGTATCGATGGAAGCCGATGTAGCAGAGCAGCCGGGTCATCGGCATGTCTCCTTCAGGTATGGCCCAGCCGGGCGGAGGGTGACACCTAACGGGCCGACCGACGGAAGCAGTCGCCCTAGGGCTCTCAGCCCGTTACATGCTGCCGCCGCCTCCGAAGCCAGTGCCGGTGGGGTCGCCACGCTCGACGTCATAGCGGTCTTGCCGCAGGTTTTGCGCTGCAGGTAATCGTCGCCTTCCGGGTTCTTGCGTCGCACCCATTTGTGGTGCAGGTTGAACCGGCAAAGCAGGCGCTTGCGGTGGGGGATGCGGGGACAGACATGACGACCTCCCAAGATCAATGGAGCCTAGCTCCGACGTCAGGCCCGGCTGTGCGGCGCGGTGCCGCGCTGGTCCTGGAC
>Ga0081540_1001978_pt1 | contig 17096 bp, 3 predicted proteins | sample TabmetS2T1R1_FD_71024 | JGI IMG/M metagenome (GOLD analysis project Ga0081540, IMG submission 71024) | Tabebuia heterophylla rhizosphere microbial communities from the University of Puerto Rico - S2T1R1 | ecosystem: Host-associated > Plants > Roots > Rhizosphere ... | reverse complement strand
GAACTGCACCTGCAACGGCGGTTGCGAGATGGTCGTCTTGGATCCACGGCCGAAGTCCAGGTCACCGTTCGAACTCCACATCGTGATATCACCGCCTTGCGTGGTCAGCACGCGGCTCGAGTTCACCTGGACGTTCCCGTCGGTGAAGGTGTTGATCGCACCGCCGCCGAGGCTGAGGATGCCGATATCCCGCAGCTTGAGATTGGGATTAGGCTCGGCGGCGAGCGAACCGACCAGGATCGATCCGCCCGGGCCGAGGATGGAGATGCCTCCGCCCAACCGGGTCTGGATCGTGGCGTGCAGCAGGTTGAGATCGCCCGTCTTGACGAGCGCATTAGCCCCGTTGCTGCCGCCGCCGAGCGCGTTCGCGGTGTAACCGAGGTTCGCAGGGAACATCGTGTTGATCATCTTGTAACCACGCTGGAACTGCACCGCGCCGGCCTGCTGGCTGACGCCCACCGCCTTCAGCTCGGCGAAGAACACCTGATCGACAAACACCTGCTTGAGGTCCTGGCTGACCGGTGGCGTCGGCAGCTTGTCCGCATTCGTGAACTTGTTCCAGGCGTCCTGCTCGCTGCTTGAGGCGATGCCGGCGCGATCCAGGAACGCCTTCAGTTCGGCGAGATAGTTGTGGTCGACGTTGGCCGCGTTGGCGGGATCGATATAGGTCGTGATCACCGACTGGTAGTCGGCCCCATATTTTGCGCCGAACAGCACGACAATGTCGGCGCCCTGGCTCGTGCCGGCCGCGGCCGTCAGCAGCGCATTGCGCCTGGGATTGCCGGACGGACCATAGAGACCGGCGTTGTATATGCCCGCCGACCCGCCGCTCAAGCGCTGCACATAGATGTCGCCGACCGGCGTCGCGCTCGCATTGCCCACCGAGGCGATCCCCTCCTGGACGCTGGCCTGCGTTGCGAGATTGTGAGCTGCCGGAAGGAACGGCCCGATGTCACCGCCCGCCTGCACCACGAAATATCCGGGTCCAGCCACCTGCAAGCCGCCGGCATTGTTGTAGCCGGTATAGTAGATGTTGCGCCCGGCGCTGACCGAGCTCACGTCGGAAGGATGGATGTTCTGCACGATCATGTTCAGATCGACGATGTCGCGCCCGGCATAGACCTTCGTCGGCCGGTTGAACTCGGCGCGCTGGTATCCGGTAAATGCGTCGCCTTTGTATCGCGCGCCATAGGTCCCGGTTCCCAGGACATCACCATTGGCCGCATAGATCCGCGCCGTCGTGTCGAGCTGACCTGTGGAGTCGTCCCGGTGCGCCAGCACAGGGTTGGTGTGCGCGCGGTCGCTGTCGCCGAGCAGGCCATCGACTGCGAAGTTCGGCTGGAACGGATCGAATGCGGCGTCGAGCAGCGCGGGACCGGCGGAGATAAATGGACGCGCTGTGGAGTCGAGCAGGAACGTGTTCTTCGGATAGTTGAACGTCAGGTCGACGTTATTTCTTGCCAGCAATTCAAGAGTCCCGCGCTCCGAAGGGCTCAAGACGATACCCGGCATCGGAATGATGACATTGGACACGGTCAGGGCCTGGGCTATCCCCGTGGTGGTCAGGCTGCCGTTAAGCGCAAGCGCTTCGAAGCTCGCCGGGTATGTCGATGGAGCAGCATTGACGGTCGCACTCACAGTGCTGTCACGGATTGCGGTTGGGGCGATGCTGATAACGATGTCGCCGGTCGTCGCCACCGCCCTCACCTTGCTGTCGGGGCCGTAGGTCGTCATGTACAGGGGCTGGGTCGGTGTGCCCTGTTCCAGCGGATTCGCAAAGGTCGGATTTTGAGCGTTCAGCGCGGCGGGATTGATGACGCCCGCCATCGCGATCGATCCTGCCGTCACCGAAAGCTGTCCAGTGTCAACTGCGAGCAGCGGGACATCGGGAAGCTGAAGCTTGCTTGCGGCGGACCGCGAGACCGTTCCGTGCTGGCCGAGCGCATTCCCGGCCGTGATGCTGCCATGTCCGGAGCCCTCGTAGAACGAACCGCCGAGGATATCACGACCGGCCCGCACCGCCATGTTGCCGCTGCCATAGAGGTGGGTCACCGGCACGCTGGTCGCCGACAGGCCGCCGCTGACGCGGCCCGTGGTCGGCAGCGAGACCGATACATCGATCAGGTCACGTCCCGCGTTCACTGTGACATTGCCACCGGCACTGAGAATGCCCTGGTCGAAGCTGCCGTACTGGATCCACCAGGCCGTCTGCGATGCGATCTTCGCTCCCGACGGCATGAATACGCCCGCACCGAACAGATTGACCGCCGCTCCCGCTGCAAGGCTGTCGGCGGGCGTTACTCCGGCTTCCGCGAGCAGCCACGGCTGGAAATACTGCAGGGTCTTGTTGCCGCTGCCGCTGTAGCCGATGACGTCACGCTTTACGTCGATCGTGACGTCGCCGCCGTTCTGCGGGAATGCCGCCGCCGTGGGCGGACCGGCATAGATGCTCGAGCCTGCGGCGATGGTGACCGCGTCGTTGCCGTAGGTCAGAACCCGCGGTTCGAAGAAGCCGTCCGGATTCCCGGCGACGACTCTGGACACTCCGTTGGTCGTCGTCAGGCTGTAATTCGCGTCCGAGAGCTTCGCCGTATTGACACCGGCCGCGTAGATCACCCCCGGTGCGGTTTGATCGGCCATTTTCAGGTCCAATGCCGCCGCGATGCTGATGTCGCCGGTGCCTGTCCGCACCATGGTCGGGAGGTTGACGAGCAAGGAATTCGGCTGGGAGGCGATGTTGGCGACCAGCCCGTCCTGCGTATAGCTGCTGTGCTTGTCGATAACGATGTTGCCCGCCTTCGCGAGCGGGATCGTCGCCGCCGGGTTGGCACTCGCCGAGTTGGAGTCGATGCCGGCGGCCAGCCGATAGGTCCATGACGACGGATTGATGATCGTCTTGATGTTCGCCGTGCTGCAATCAAAGGTGCAGGCGTTCAGCGCGTGCGGGAACAGGTCCGCCACCGCAAGATCCTGGGCGGAGGGACTGAACGTATTGGCGCCTGCACGATAGGGTGCGATAGGAACGGCGCTGCCGGAATAGGTGTTGAGATAATAGGGGTAGTAGGTCGCGAACCCTCTTTGACCGATCGTCCTGATGTTGTTGCTGACGTAGGAACTGACGCGCTGCTTGTAGATCGGGTCGAGATAATTCCCGGACTGGAAGAAGCCGTCGGAAATCGAGGCGTTGACCTGGATGTCGCCGGTCGCGCGCAGCGTCAGGGCGCCGGCGTCGAGGCCGCCCCACGGCGTCGCCAGTCGGTAACTGAAGTTGACGTAGCTCTTTGCCGGGTCGAAATACGTGACATTGGTGTTTGCGTCGGTTTGCAGATTGCCGACCTCCGATGCCGCCGCCAGGTTCCAGTTGCTCTTGACGGTGATGGCGCCACTCGAATTCACGAGCTCGACACCCGGCTTGACATGAACCACGTCGGCGCCGAGTTGCGAGACCAGCGGCTGAATGCGGTTGAACAGATTGTCAAATCCATAGCTCTTGCCGTCAAAGGTCCACGGAGTCTTCGTGAAGCTGCCATCCTGCGAAAGCTGGCTGACGACCTGGGGCAGCGTCGTGGTGAAGAACGTGCGATCCGGCGTATTCCCCGAGAACGTCGCGGACCCCGGATTGTCCGGATCGAACTGCCGGTAGACGCCGGTCGATTTCCAGGGGATGTAGTTGCTGGTGGTCGGAGTGAAGACGTTGTTCGTCGTCGTCCCCGAGAAATTCGCCCCCTGTGAAAAACTGATATCTGCGCGGCCAGCAACACCAAAGGTGTTTGCCCCGACGCCGGTGAAAGTCAGTGTCGGCGTCGAGCCCGCTTCGTAATTGCCATTGCCGAGGCCCGTGATCTTCACTGAAACAACCTGGAGCGAACCGCCCGAGACGACCGTGGGCAGACCTCCAATCGTTGCGCTGGTTGGGATGCTCGTATAGCCGCTACCAGGATTTGTGATGGTGATGGAGATCGTCCCGGTGGCGTCGGTCGACGCCGTGCCGGTGGCCGCCACGCCTCCCGGCGGCGTGGGAAACACAACCGGAATGTTGCTTTGGTTGGCGGGGATCGGCGGGGTCGTCGTCGCCGAATACCTCGGATTGAACGGAGCGACTTGAGTGGGATTGAGCCCCATGGTTGCAACGGCCGTTGCGCCCGAACCACCGCCGCCGCCGACCACGGCCACCGCGGGAGGACTCTTGAATCCCGGACCGGCGGTGATGTTTGAGATCTGCCATCCGCTCACATTGGTCCACGCACCATTGCTCGCCAGGCTGCCATCCGGATTGTACCAGCCGGCCGGATCGATCGTGCCGTTCCAGCCGAGGCCGGAGCCGTCGAGGCCGTAATTGCTTCCGGGCTTGGTGTCGAAGGCGATATAGCTTTCGACATTCACGGCGCGCGCGCCGGTGATCGTGATATTCGTTCCGTCGATGGTCGGAAGTTCGTTGCCGGCGCTGTCGATCGCCGCGATCTTCGCGTCGTTGTTGCCGTCGCGTGGTACGCGGAACGTCACGGTGCCGCCGCCGAGGCCGCCCTTCGACCCGCCGGACACGTCGATCCGTGTGCCGGTCTGCAGCAGGATCTTTCCGGCCGCGGCCCAGGCTATTCCAACGGTGACGTCGCCGCCGCGTTCGTCCGTGTGAGTCGTCGAGGCGTCGATCACGCCGCTGCCCGCCAGCTTGACCTGGTTGGCGCCATAGAGTCCGACCTTTCCTCCCGCCTGGCCGGTCCCGTCAAGCGTCTTGCCGGCATAGCCGCTCGCGTCGATCTTGCCCGCGATGATCACCTGACCGTAGTTCGGTGCCGACGGGTTCGCCGCGGTTGACCACGTCGTGTCGTCGGCCGTCACGGTGACCGCGTTGGCCTTGAGCGTGTGTCCTTGCAATAGCTCGAGGTTGCCGGTCCGGGTATGAATGTCGACGGCCCCCGTGAGTCCTCCCGCCAATAGACCATCAGCGAGAGCGGTCAGATCGGCAGCGCCCTTGGTGTCGAGCTTGAAGCGGCCACCGAGCCCGGGACCGCCGCTGCCGAGCAACTCGCCTGCAAGGCTCGCTCCGCCGCCGAGCGCGGTCACATCGATCTCGCCGCCATAGCCCAGGCCACCCGACGGCTGCGCCACGTCGATTTTGCTGCCGGCGGCGGTCGAGACATTGCCGGCGTCGGCCTGGAGCACGACCTTGCCGCCGGCCACATAGGTGGTGACATCGACCAACGTGCTCGCGAAGCCGCCGGCGGCCAGACGTGCATGTGCCCCGAGGGTCACGTCGCCGGACGTCGCCTGAAGCGTGATCTGACCGGCCTGCGCCTGGATGATGTTGTCGACCGCAATATTGGCGGCCTTCACCGTCAGACTGCCGCCGATCTCGGCACTGTCGGCCGGTCGATCGGGAATCGGCGTGGTGGTTCCGTGGTTGTCGACGACGACGTTGCCAAGCGTGGAGAACGTAAACGACCCGCCGCCTTTGCCGCTGGCGCTCGCGACAAGGATGCTCGGTGTCGACACATTCAGGCTGACGACATCGGTGTCCTTGCCGAGCGTCATCGTTCCCGCGCCAGCAACGAGCACATGATTGCGCGCACTCAGCTTGACCGCGCCGTAACCCAGGATGGACTGGGTGCCGCCGCCGAGGACGATGTTCGCCGTGTCGACGGTGAGTTGATAACCCCCGCCGGCCGACGGCGGATTGTTGACAGCAGACGCCGCGCCGCTGTTGACCAGTTGAACGGTTCCGCCGTTGCCGCCGACCGATATCTTCGTGCTTTCCGCGCCCTGGGCGCGGACAATGGCGGCGGCGTCGATGATCAGGTTGCTGACGACACCCGGATTGTAGTCGCCATACATCGTAACCACGCCAGACAATGCCTTGAGAGAGAGCGTTTGGACGTCGGCGAACTGCTGGTTGTATAGCGCCACGCTCTTGTCGACTACGGGAGTGGGCGAGCCAAGACCGATCGTGCGCGTGGTGATGTTGAGCTGGTCAAGGTGAAGGTCGCTGCTGTTGGCCACGACGGAATTGGTCGATGCGGTCGCCTGCAGCGTGAGGACCTTGGAGGTAATGGTGGCACCGGATTCGATCGCTACGCGGCCGGCATCCCCGGGCAGCAGGATCGCGCCGCCCACCGCCCCCGCGATCTTCGGATCCGTGCTCGCGGCAAACTGGATGGTCAGCGACTGCGGCGCAACGCCGCTCGGACCCGATATTTTCAGGGAGCTGTCGCCGGTCGCGACAAACATCGCGCCAAGACCGGTGGTCTGATAGGAGTAATTTTGCAAGGCATTCAGGCCATCCGCGGACATTGTGCCCGTGTGGCGATAAAGGCTGCCGTCGGGATTGGTCACGAAGCTGCCGTCGGCATTCTTCATGAAATAACTGAGCTTCGAGAGATCCGCCGCGGTTATCACCGTGCCGCTCGCATCGAGCGTACCGCCCAGCGCCGTCGCGATATCCTGTGCGCTGGTCGCCTTGCCGTTTGATCCTGCGAAATCGGCCTTCGGATCGGCGAAATAATAGTAGCGAGCGGCGCCGGAGCTCCCGGTGCCGGTCGATTCGATGACGCTGCCGGACGCAATCCTCACGACTCCGCTGTTCGACGACGGCGCGTAAATCTGGTTCTCGATCGCCACCGTCTGGCCCCCGCTCGGGGAATTCACGTCTTGAGGAATGATCTGTAACTGGCCGGGCCTGGCGACCTGCGCGACCAGAAGGATTTCGGGCGCGGCAAAGGCCTCACCCTTTGTGTCCACAAGAACAGTGCTGGCGGTGGGCGTGATCAACGTGCCCGTCGACGTATCGCTGCGCTGGCCGCCGATCAGGATGCTTTCAAAGCCGTTGAGCTGCGCAACATCGAGGCCGACGTAGCCGGCCGGAATGTCGCCCTTGGCATAGTCGGCATGGCTGATCACTGCGAGCTGCGGCGCACTGACGTCGAGTTCGCTGCCGCGGCCGAGATTGCCGTTGCTGTCCCGTCCCGGTTGCGTCAACTGGATGCCGTCCAGGACGATGGACTGCAGTGCAATCGCCGAAAGCCGCCCGGCATCGATCGGCAGCCGCGGCACCACGCCATTTTGCTTCGCCGCGAGCGCGGTGAAATAGCTGTTGGCGCCGCTCAGGTTGTATTCGCTGTATTGCTTCCAGACGGAATTGGTCTGGATCGCAAACAGGGACTCGCCGGACGACTGCTTTCCGGGCGAAGTCGATTGCGTGTAGTGGCCGGTGACCAGAACGGTGCCGTCAGGCAGCGTCGTCCCGTTCGCGATGTTGCGGCCGATGTTGTTGCCATAATAAACCACGCGCATCGCGCCGGGCAGCGTCGCGTAGTGGGCAGGATAGAGCGTGTAGGTACCCGCCGGAATGCCGTTGCCGCCGCTGATGGTAATCTGCGTTCCCGCCAGCGGATTGACGTCGCCCGGTGTCGTGCTGCTGCGCGAGGTCGCGAAATGGATGTCGAACGCAGCGACGGGGGCGCTGCTGGACGGCACCAGCGCATACACCGTCTGCCCGCTCGGTGTGGTCGTCAGCGTGTCGCGCGAACCACCCCTGCCCTGGATCCACTCCAGCGCCTGCAGATTGCCGCCGCCGCGCAGATCGATGGTCGAGCCGCTCGCGCGGTCGACAGTCCCGCCTGCCAGCACCAATCCCTTGGATGGCGGCGCGGCGAGCGGGTTGATGCCGGCGTTGTAGTACCAGTTCGTGCCGTCCGATGTCGCACCGTAGGGCACGACCGTATCGGCAAGGGAGACCGACGTCAGGCTGCCGGCGCCGAGCGTGACCTGCGTTGTCAGGATCGGCGAGACCGTGGCGTCGAGATTGCCGAGCGTGATCTTGCCGAGCGGCGCGAACAGATTGCCGTTCTGGAGAATGGTCGAGGCCCAGACCGTGAGGCTGCCACCCGCCGAGAGCGGGATCTGCGTGTTGCTTCCCTCCGGCGCGGCGAACGTCACGTTGCCGGGAGTCTGGATGGTGAAATCCACCGCCGAGACCGGATAGATCCGCTGGGCCGAGAGCAGGATGTCGCCCGACGCGGCGATCTTGCCGGAAAATCTCGATGCGTCCAGCGTGGCGCCCTGGTTGCTCGGGTCTGCCACGCCGTCCACGACCTTCGGCGTGCTCAGGCGAATGTCGCCCGAGCTCTTCAGCGCGATATTGCCAAAGCCCTGGAACGCGGCCCCTTCGACGTCGATGGTCTTGCCGGTCACCGTCAGGCTGCCATTGCCCGCGGTTGCCCCGCCGCCGCCTCCGGTGAGAAGCACATAGGGCGCATCGATCTTGACGACGGACGCCGGATCGGCGGCGACGCTGATCGACGAAGCCGCAATATGGAGGCGGTTCGCGACGTTCCATGTGAAGTTGCCGGCGGCGTCGGGACGTATCGAAAGCGCGGTGAGCGACGGCGCGCCGTATCCGTAGAGGTTGCCGAAAAGATCGTTGAAGATCCGGGCCGCGCCACCCGGCGCGGTGCCGCTGTAGAGATAGACATTCTCGAACGCCGCCAACGCGTCATTGGACGACGAGCCGGACGGCGAACCCGACCGGTAGACCGATGCGTAGATAAGGTTGTTGAAGGCATTCAGGTTAGGATTGCCGGCCAGCGTCGGCAGGCCGCCGGACGCGGTCGGCGTTGCGACGCTGTTCAGGGCGTCGATCACGGGCTGGGAATCCTGCGCCAGCACGATCCGGCTGCCGCCGAGGATGATCGTTCCGCCGTTGGCGCGCGAGTCGCTCTGCCCGGTTGCCGGCGACACGCCGCCCTTCGCAACGAACGTCCCGCCCCACAGCAGGGCTCCGGTGTTCATGCTGACCGTGCCCGCATCGCTCCACGACCAGACCGACGTTGTCGTGCGGGCGGACGTCCGGACCGCGATCGGGCCGGCGTAGCCCGACACATCCACCTGCGCCCCGCTCTGCGCCACTACGTAGCTTCCGGACAAGGATGGATTGGCGGCAATGCCGGCCGTAGGATCGGCGGCATCGATCGCGAGGGTCCCACCGGCCAGCACCGTGCCGCTGGTAGACACCGAATTCGATGTGCCAAAACCGTAATTGGCGACGAAGGTCCCCGAGAGGTCGATCCGCGCCTGCGGGCCCAGCCATGTCTTCGCCGCGTTGATGAATACCGAGCCGCCATGATCGGTGATGCTGCCGAGCAGCAGCACATTGCTCGCCTTGTTGGACTGCTCCTGGCCGCCGGTCGGAAATGTCGGACTGCCGCCGATCGTGATGGTGGCCTTCGGGTCCGTCTGAATAGACGCGCCCTGGTCGAGCAGGACATTGTTCGCCTTGAGCGTCAGGTTCACCGGTTGGCGAAGGCTGTCCGGCAGCAGCGCCGTCGTGACGGGCTTGCCGCCGGTCGGAAGCGCGCTGAAGTCGACAAAGCTCGACAGGTTTCGCTGCTGAAGGTTCAGGGTCGTTCCGGCGGATACGGTGATATTCGCGGCGGCGCCGGTCCAGCCGTCCGGCATGGACTGCAAGGTGTAGGAGCCAAAGCCGCCGCCGGTGAGCAACGACTCCGGCAGGGTGCTCGGCTTTCCGCCGATCCAGATCGAGGACGACTCGCCCGCCTGCAGCGATCCGCCAATGCGCAGCGTGTCGACGCTGCCCAACGTCAGGCTGCCATTGCTCTCGAACCCGTAGCCGCGAAGGATGCCATCGAGCTGCAGCGTAGCCACTGAACCCGATAGAGGCAGGACGGGCGCAGGACCCTCCAGCTCATAGTTGAGCCCCTCATAAATCTTCAGAGAAATGCTGCCGGCCTTTCCGGCCATGAAGCCCGACGAAGCAGTCTTCGGCTTTCCCAGCGCAGAGATGTAGCCACCGCTGGAGACATCAAGCAAGCTTCCCGCAGCAAGCTTGACGCTGCCGGTTGTATCTACACGCCCGCTGCTGGCCTTATCGGTCGCGAGCGAAATGCTGCCGCCATTGATGAAGCCGGGCCCGAGCGCGCCACCACCGAACTGTCCAATATCGTTGACGAAGCGACCGCTGACGTCCAGCGCACCCTCGACATAAATGTTGGCGGCAAGAAGTGTACCCGAAGGATTGGTTGACGGCTTGAAAAACTTCCGGAAGCTGCCGTTCGCAAACCCGTACGGATCAGTGAGCAGACTGATCGTGCCGCCATTGGCCGTGACGTTGCCGGCGATGTCGATCGCGCCGCCTGCGGTCACCGAAAACGCGCCGCCGGCCGCGAGATTGAGCGAGCTTCCGGAGGAGAGCACGAAGTCGTTCGATTTGATGGTCAGGGCGCTCAGCCCGTAGCCGGACAACGTGTCGGCCGAGAGCGTCGTGCTGACCTGGCTCTGGCTGGTAAAGTTTTCCGAGCCCGCGCCGCCGATCGCCACGCTGGCCGGCAATGTCAGCGTGAGCGATCCCTGCGAGGGCAACTGGCCGGAGCCGATCTGCCGCTCTCCCGCCACCGAGCCGAACAGCATCGTCCCCTGCAATGACGCATTGACGGTCGTGATCGAGATGCCGCCGGCATCGTGCCCCTCGCTGTAACCGGGCACGCTCACGGTCGTTCCGGTGTACCAGATTTCCTTCACGCCCCAGCGCGAATGATTCACGGTGAACTGACCCGCGAGGCCGACATAGGTCAGGTTCGGGTCGGCGTTGTCCATGCCGTAGATGCGGCCGTCGCTGCCGATCAGCCGGGTTACCGGTACATCGCCAGCCAGGAACTTGACGCTGCCGCCAGCCACGTTGATCACCGACCCGGCGCTCTGCGTCACTCCGGGCGCGCCGCCGGTCGACGTGGGGTCCAGGTCCGTGGACAGGTTCACGGTGCCGCCTGTGGTCATCAGTTGGCGGATGCTGCGGCCCACCTTGGCCACATAGCCACTGGCGTTCGCGAGCGGCGTGCCGAACCAGGGCGTCCCATCGCTGTACGTGCCGGACTTGCGGATGTCGATCCACAGGGTTTGCCCGAACAGCACACCGTTGCGCTGCAAAGGCATGTCGGCGAATTCGAGTCCGCGAGGCTGGAACGAGGTGTAGTTGTAGCTCGCCGGCAGCTCGACATTTTCCAGACCGGCGACGTCGATCGTGGCGCCGGCGTTGAGCAGGACCTGCTGCCCTGTTGCACCGGGAGAGATAAGGCTGGTGCGAGCAGTCAGGGGCCCCTGGGAAAACAATGTGCCCGATTTGTATAGACTGGTATTCTCGTCGCGCAGATTGATGGCGCGGAGCGCAACATACGCGGACGGCGCCGAAACGAGCGCGCCGGAATTGAGGGTGACCGCGGCCTGCGCGCTCATCTCGACATAGGCGGGCAGGAACGACTGCACGCTGCTGCCGGACGCCGACCCGGCCGCCAACAGGGTGCCGTCGTCGTAGGGCTGGCTGCTGATGACGCCGTCCATGGTGACGCTGGTTGCCGCCCGCAGCAATACCATGCTGTTGCGGCCAATGCTGGTATCGGCGGAAATCACGCCGCGCACGGGATTGCCGTCGGCGCCCATCACGATCGGGCTGGAGGGGTTGGTCGGGTCGGCGTGCAGGCTGTCGATCGTGATCCGGTCGCCGTTCATGACGACGATGCCGCGCGGCGTCTCGATCAGGCCCTCATGCGTGACCTGGCCGGTCCCGGGCAAATAAATGAGGGTCCCCCTCGGATAGCCCTCGGGAATGCCGAAACCGTCATTGGGGCCGGCGTATGCGGCCGCGAACGGCGAAATCCTGAATTCCGTCCCGCGCATCTGGAGCTTCGCGCCGTCCGTATCCTTTCCCAGCACGGAATCCGGCAGCACCGAATAGCCGCCGGGGACGAGATCGATCGCCCGCGCCGCCACCAGGGCGACTTCGCCGGCGGGAACGGTGATCTTTCCGGCATTGGTGACGTTGGCGCCGAACAGATAGACGAAGCCGGGATCATCCAGACTGACGATGTTCGTCGTGATCGATGCCCCGGGGGCGACGGTGATCGCGCCTCCCGTCAGCTTGGTCTGCGCGCCGGCGTCCGGATCGAAGATCGAGAACGAGTTGGGCGCCGCGGCGATTCCGCTAATGAAGAATTTATCGCGTCCATCCTGGTCGTAGCCGAGCTTGCCGACGTCGAGCGTCGATGCAATGAAGGAGTGCGTGTTGACCTGCGAGCCGGCGCCGAAAATGATGCCGTTGCGATTGATGATGTAGACCGATCCCAGTGCGTTGATGTGGCCGAGAATCTGGCTCGGACTGGCGGTCGGGTCGGTCACCCGGTTCAACGCAATCCAGTCGGCCGCCTGCTGGTTGAAGTTGACGGTGGTCTTGGCTCCGACGTTGAAGGTCTGCCAGTTCAGGATCGCCTTTGGCTGGGTTTGCCCGATATCGACGGTGACGTCGCCGGCGGTGCTGGTCGATTGCACCGGCAGACCGGCGCCGCGCCAATATGTCGTAGTCCCGTTTTGCAGGTCGGCCTTGATGCCGGCCAGCGGATCGGCCTGGTTTCCGCCCCCGGGCATGAGCCCGCCTGTGCCGAGACCGTTCGGAATCGACGACGCTGCCGCCCGCCCGGCCGCAGCCGCGTCCTGCTGCATCTTGCGGGCCGCGGCGAGCGCCGCTGCCGCACGCGCGAGCGAGGCCTGCGCCTGGCTCGCCGCCCCCGCCGCCTGCTGGGCGGCGGCGATCGCGGCCTGCTGTGCGACCGAGGTCGGCGCGACCGCGCTGTTGACCGAGTTGAGGTCGCGCGCTTCGCCGCGCCCGGTCACAAGCATCAGGACCAACAGGCTGGCGCCACTGAGCAGCGACCTGTTGAGAGTGCGGCAGAATCCGCCGGGACGAGCGGTGGTCTCGGAACTGGGCACGGTACAATCGGCTCCTCATGGTCGGACCCGAACGCGCCGCGCCGACCGTAATGCAGTGAGCGGCCCGAACGGGACCGCATTTCCACACCGCGTTTACCGATTGTTTACTAACATCCACATGTCAGAATTGTATCAAACCACCATAATTCACATAACCGAGTCACATTGTTAACATCGCATCTTGCGAGTTCTCGGCCGAACTGGCGCAGACGGCGTCCGATAACCGTGTCAACTGATTGTCGACGGCTCGCCTGATGGCCCAGGACCGAAAGCCCTAGCGGGCCCAGAACTTCTGGAATGGATTGACTTGCGGCGCGGATGGCTGTGGCTGAACGATGTTGATCGGGGCCGCGGCCGGCCGCTGCACCGATGCACCTACGGGCTGCGGCACGGCGACGCTTGGGCCGACGACACCTGCAACGTCCTTCCTTGCGTCCGGTTTCATATCTGGCCGCGGCAGGTCCAGCACGACACTTTGCAGCCCTTTTCCCAGGGTGGCACGGAGCGGCGCCAGTTCGCGCAAAATCCATCCCTGATGATCCTTGCCAACCTTTAGCGTCAAGGTGCTCTTGCTGGCCGAATTCGCAAACAGGCCAATTCGCTCGCCATTTTCTCCCACGGCGGTTCCGATCAAGGTGAGTTGCGACTTCTCCGCTTCCGGTGGTTTCGGTGGAGGTGCAGGCGGAGCCGGAGGCGCCTGAACAGCCGCGGCCACCGGCGCCGGTCGCCGCGACGGCGAAAACAGCGGACGCTCTCGCGATGCCTTCAAATTCGCAAGCGGGATCGACCAGAGCGGGTTGGCGCTCAGAACACGTTCGACGCCGGAACTCGGGGATGGCGCGGGCGGGCTCACAGGCGCCGTCTCGGGCCTCGATACGGGCATGTCGTGGAACTGATCGACCATCACCGGCGCGGTCAGGAGTTGCGCCCTCGCCTCGCCAAACATGACGACGCTGATCAACAGGACGACCTTGAGAAGGCCAACAGCTCTACGCATCACGATCATCCAGGCCGCCGAGGACATCGATGGACAGACATGCCAGTCACCAAACGGTCAAACGCTGATGTTAGGCGTTCATCACTCCATCGCATCATATGCGATCCAGTATCAAGGAATCAACGTAACATATCATGTGCCTGGCGGTGGTCATACTGACGCGCAACGAAGAACGGCACATCGCGCGCGCGCTTGCCTCGGTTGCGGGCATTGCCAGAGAAGTGTTCGTCATCGACAGCTTCTCGACGGACCGCACCGCCGAGCTCGCACGGGCTTCGGGCGCCACCGTGATCCAGCATGAGTTCATCAACTACGCCAGGCAATTCCAGTGGGCGCTGGACAATGCGCCGTTTTCGGCGGACTGGATCATGCGGCTCGATGCCGACGAGGTGATCGAACCCGATCTGGCGGAACGGATCCGTGACGCCCTCCCCGCCCTTCCTGCCGACATCGTCGGCATCAACCTCAAGCGCAAGCATATTTTCCTCGGCCGCTGGATTCGCCACGGAGGCCGCTACCCCCTTGTCCTCCTGCGCATCTGGCGGCGCGGCTGCGGCCGCATCGAGGACCGCTGGATGGACGAGCACATCGTATTGTCGGGCGGTCGCAGCGTGACGTTCGAGGGCGGATTCGCCGACCACAATCTCAACGACCTGACCTTCTTCATCGACAAGCACAACAAATACGCAACACGCGAGGCGATCGACGTCATCAATCAGCGTCGCCGTCTGTTTCATCGTGACGTCGATCTGGTCGCACAGGAAGGCTCGCGGCAGGCGGCCATCACGCGCTGGATCAAGGAAAAAGTCTACAACCGCATTCCCTATCAGATCAGCACGCCGGCCTATTTCCTGTTTCGCCTGATCTTCCAGCTCGGATTTCTCGATGGCAAGGAGGGGTTGGTTTATCATGGGCTTCAGGGCCTTTGGTACCGCTTCCTGGTCGGCGCCAAGGTGGACGAGCTGGAGCTCGCGATCTCGAACATCAAAGATCCCCAACTGATGCGTGCCGAGCTCCGCCGGCTCACCGGCCTGGCGATCGACCCCTGACCGATCGACCGCATCGGACACGCCGCAGGCTGGAGACAGGCGACATGCTGGGAAGAGCCCTCTTGCCATCGATCCTTGCGCTGCTTGTCACGGTCGGGACGGCGGTCGCGCAGCCGACCGTGTTCTGGTTCAACGACCCCGTTGGTCCGGACGAAACCATCCTCCTCACCGGCGCCGGACTTGACGCGGTCACGTCAGTCACCATGGCCCGCGTGCCCGATGCCGGCGCGGCCGCACCGCCGGCTGCGCAATCCACCGTCGAGATCCTGCAAGCCAACCCGCAATCGCTGAAAGTCGTCGTGCCGGCGGACTTTGCGCCGGGCATCTTCCGCGTCATGCTGCACTTCGCCGAGGGATCGGCGACCATCGACGTCAACCGGCCGACAGTCTATTGGACCCAGGGCAACCTTGGGGACGGTGTCGCGCCCGGCGGCTGGGTGCAGATATTCGGCCGCAACATCGCACGCCGCGCCGACCACGCGCGTCTGATGCTCATAGCGGACGGGACTGGCACAATGGTCCCCGCGTCGCTGAGCGAGGGAGGCGTGTGGCGTGCCCGGTTTCGGATTCCCGACCAGGCGCCGCCCGGCGTGTACCGCCTGCGGCTGTTCAACGGCGACGGCGACGACCGTGGTTGGGTCGATGCCGGTCATATCGAGATCCGCAGCAGACAGGAAGTTTCATCGCGGAGCTTCGATGTGCGTGCTTTTGGCGCGATCGGCGATGGCCGGAAGGACAGCACGGCGGCCTTCAGGAAGGCGATCGAAGTGGCCAATAGCGAGGGCGGCGGAACTGTGTACGTTCCGCGTGGCCGCTATCTGATCACCGAAGGGCTGATCGTTCCACCCGGCATCACCCTGCGAGGCGAGCGCACCGATCTGGTCAATCTTGTCTGGCCGGATCTTTCCAGTCCTCCCGACTCCCTCATCAAGGGGACATTGCGTTTCGCCATCGAGGACTTGACGATCTATGCGTCCAATCATTTGCATATCCTGTCCGGCGGCTTTGTTCAGGGAGACTTCGCGGCGCCCAACGCCTCCGACATCGCGATCCGGCGGGTTCGGATTCGTGCATCGGCCTTTCGCGGCCTGATGGACCCCGAGCAGACCTACCGGCGGATGGCGGACCTGCACCGCATCTTCCCAACCTCGGGCCCCGTCTCGATCCGGCTAAGCGGCGAGCGTCTCGAGGTCATCGATTGCGACGTCGTCGGGTCGGGCAGCTCCCTTCTGCTGTTCAAGGCGAGCAATGCCGTCGTCTCCGGCAACATGCTGGGCAACGGCCGGAACGGCAACTATGCCATCATGGGCTCGCGCCAGGTCATCTTCGAGAACAATCACGTTAGCGCCGTCGACCTGCAGGCGACGGGCGGCGCGATCAGCACGGTGTCGAACTGGCTCAGTTCGTCCGAAAACGTGTTCTTCGGCGGCAACGACATCAAGGGCATATACGGCTGGGACCGCGAGGCGCTGACCACCGATGGCCCGGGCGGTTTCTATTTCGGCCATGCCCGCAGCACGGTCGCGGATCGGCTGTCGCTGCTCGACGGCTGGAAGGGAACGCCGGTCAGCCCGAACTGGGCCGGCGCGTCGGTGATGGTGGTCAGTGGTCGCGGCGCCGGCCAAAGTGCCCGTATCCGCGAACCGCAAAAGACCGCAAATGGTCCGCAGGGCTCGCTATCCCTCGACCGACCGCTGGCGGTAACTCTCGACGAGTCGTCGGTGATTACCATCGCTCAGGCGCAGCAGAACTACCTGATCATCAACAATTCCTTCGAAGACGCCGGTGTGGCGGCGCAAAGTTTCGGTACCGCGGTCGGCCACGTCATCGCCGGCAACCGCGCGACGCGCAGCAGCGGCTTCTTCGCGATCGGCCTGTCCTACGGCCATTTTCAACCGAGTTGGCAGGTCCAGTTGCTCGATAACCGCATCATCGAGGGCAATGTCTACCGGGCCGGACCGCCTCGCGAGGCGCTGTCGGAAGAGGCCGCGGTCGGCGTCCACGCCTACCAGACCGAGACCAGGGCGGGCTGGCCGCCGCTGGCCCGGGCGATCGTCATTCGCGGCAATCAGCTTGAACAGGACGCACATATCGAGCTCAAAGGTTTTTCCGTGGCGTCGCCGGGCATCCGCGACGTCATCGTCGAGGCCAACAGCATCGGCCCGTCGCGGGTTGGGCTGCAGGTCGATGGCGGCGTCGCGTCGCTGCTCGCGCGCCGCAACGAGATCACGCCGCGGATCGGGCGATAGCGCGGAAGCGGCTCGTTATCCGCTCAAAACTGA
>Ga0081540_1001977_pt1 | contig 17099 bp, 12 predicted proteins | sample TabmetS2T1R1_FD_71024 | JGI IMG/M metagenome (GOLD analysis project Ga0081540, IMG submission 71024) | Tabebuia heterophylla rhizosphere microbial communities from the University of Puerto Rico - S2T1R1 | ecosystem: Host-associated > Plants > Roots > Rhizosphere ... | reverse complement strand
CTCCGGTCGCTGGTCCAGGGGTACCGGCGCGGCGTCGCCGACGACGGCGACGTCGAGGGCGGCCAGCAGCAGATCGCCCTTGGACCGGAAACTGGCGTACACCGTCTCGACGGAAACCCCGGCCGCGCGTGCGACGTCACGCATCCCGGTCGCCGCCCAGCCGCGCTCGCCGAACAGCCGGGCGGCCGCCGAGGCCACCATCGACCGGGTCTCGGCGGCCTGCTGCTCGCGCCGCGGCGACCGGTAGGCACGCCGCGTCCCCGTGGCCTGATCGGCTGCCATCAGCGCGCCGCGGCCCGCTCAGCCCGCTCGGCCTGGACGCCCGGCTGCCATCGCGCCTGAGCCCGCCGCCGGTAGGCACGCGCGAAACCGTGCAGCAGGATGAACCGCGGCACCGCCGGGACCGTATGGACCACGATCTGGTAGCCCTCAGGGTCGATCCCGTCCAGCAGCCAGTGCCCTTCCATCCCGAGCTGAGCCAGCGACTTCGGCTTGATGTTGTACTGCTGCTCCACCGCATGCCACTGGGCCCGCGTGATGGACGCCGACACCACCGGCATGGCGTCGGCGACCTCCCGGTCGAGGTGCGGGAACAGCACGCTGGTGAGCGCGTCCAAGGCCGCCACCAGGTCGGCGCGCGGCTCGTCGGCCGACGTGGACGCGTACCGCTGCCCGGCGGCGGTCAGCGCCGCGGCGGCCGGGCTGATCGCGAGATGATCGGCTTCCAGTGAGTCCAGCAGCGCGCCCGCCGCCGGGTTCTGCCGGCGCACCAGCGGCCACAGTCCTTCGTCCTCGCCGGTGTGGTGCGCGTGCAGGAACTCCATCATCCACACCACGTGCTCGCCGAGCGCCTGCCGCTGCCGCCGGAGTGGATAGGGCTCCGCGGTCAGGGCATCGCGTGTGCGCAGCAGGTCACGGCGCAGCGCCCCGTGCACGATCCCCATCATCCGGGTATCCGCCCGCTCTGCTTTGTCGATCATCTCGTCCTCCCCATGATGCCTCGTAAGGAGAGGATAGAACAGAAGAGTATTAACCACAAGCCTGTTCTAGTGAAATTGGGCTGGGGCCACGCGATAGAAAGAGCACTAGACGATCAGGAGAGGAAACCGCCGATGGATGTCATCGAGTTCCGCCCGGAACGGGACCAGTACGCGTTCACCTTCGGCGGCGTCGCGCCCGTCCGCAAGGTCCAGCCGGGAACGATGCTGCGGCTGTGGACGGACGACGCGTTCTGCGGGAACCTGCGGCAACCGTCCGACATGCCCAGCGCCAAGCTGACGATGCCCTTCGTCAACCCGCAGACCGGCCCGTTCTACGTGGAGGGCGCAGAGCCCGGGGACACGCTCGCGCTGCACTTCGTGGACCTCAGCCCGGCGCGGGACTTCGGCGCGTCGAGCACCATTCCCCTGTTCGGCGGCCTGACGGGCACGGACCGCACGGCCACGCTGCAGGACCCGCTGGAGGAGCGGACCTGGATCTACGAGGCGGACCGGGACCGGCGCACCGTCCTGTTCCAGGCCCGGTCCAGCGACCTGCGGCTGGAGCTGCCGATGGATCCGATGCTGGGCACGGTGGGCGTGGCCCCGGCGGCCGGCGAGGTGCGGTCCTCGCTGGTCCCGGACGCCTTCGGCGGGAACATGGATACCCCCGAGATGCGGGCCGGCGCCAGCTGCTACCTGGGGGTCAACGTGCCGGGTGCGCTGTTCTCCGTCGGCGACGGCCACTACCGGCAGGGCGAGGGCGAGTCCTGCGGGACCGCGGTGGAGGGCGCGATGGACGTCTGCCTCATCGTGGACCTGGTCAAGGGCGGCGGGCCGGCCTGGCCGCGGCTCGAGACCGACGACTACCTCATGGTGGTGGGCTCGAGCCGCCCGCTGGAGGACGCGTGGCGGATCGGCCAGGCGGGCATGGTCGGCTGGCTGAGCGACCTGTACGGGCTGGACCGGCTCGACGCCTACCAGCTGCTCACCCAGGTGAGTGAGTGTCCGCTGGCCAACGTGGTGGACGTCAACTACAGCTCGGTGACGAAGGTGCGCAAGAGCCTGCTGCCCGCGGCGGACGCCTACGACGGCATGCACCGGCGGCTGCGCGAGCTGGCCGGGACCGCCGGTTAAGCCAGCGAGACGTGACAACGGGTCCGGTACGCAGCGGGTGGCCCGTTCGGGATAATTATTGTCTTTTAACGGCGAGGAGGTAGCGGTGGACCTAGGACTCAAGGGATTGCGCGCTCTGGTGACCGGCGGCACCAGGGGCATCGGGCGGGCCATCGTGGAGACGCTCGCGGATGAGGGCGCCGCGGTCGCGTTCTGCGCCCGGACCACGGCCGACGTGGACCGGGCGGCCGAGGAGATGACCGCCCGGGGCGGCGTGGTGACCGGGCGCTGCGTCGACGTCTCCGACGAGGCGGGCGTGCGGCAGTGGGTCGGCGACACCGCCGCCGAGCTGGGCGGCCTGGACATCGTGGTGGCCAACGTCAGCGCGCTGGCCATACCGGACGAGGAGGCCAACTGGCGCGCGAGCTTCGACGTGGACCTGATGGGCACGGTTCACCTGGTGAGCGCCGCGCTGCCGCACCTGGAGCGCAGCGAAGCGGCCTCGATCGTGACGATCTCCAGCGTGTCCGGCCGCGAGGTGGATTTCGCCGCGGGGCCCTACGCCACCATGAAGGCGGCGATCATCCACTACACGCAAGGCCTCGCCTACCAGCTCGCGGCCACGGGCATCCGGGCCAACAGCCTGTCGCCGGGCAACACCTACTTCCCTGGCGGCGTCTGGGAGAACATCGAGCAGAACAATCCCGAGCTGTTCGCGACGGCGCTGGGGCTGAACCCCACCGGGCGGATGGCGCGGCCGGAGGAGATCGCCCGGGCCGCGGTATTCCTGGCCAGCCCGGCCGCCAGCTTCGTCACCGGCGCCAACCTGCTGGTGGACGGGGCGCTCACCCGCGGCGTCCAGTTCTGAGCCGGGAGCCTGGTGAGATGATGGCCGCCTGCAGACGGCGGACGACGTCGAGGTGATCGCCGGTCCAGATTATCCGGACCGCGGTGGCGCTGGCTCTGCCGTCGTTACCGAGCAGGTCGCGGCGTACGGCCCGGACCAGGCGACCGTCGGCGGCCTCGTCCTGAGCGAGCGGCTGGGATAGCTCACCGCCGGTGATCACGACGGTCGCGAGATCGTCGTACCAGCTCGTGACGCGTTCGGCCGTGCCCAGGATCTCCTGGCGTACAGCGGCGATGTCACTGCCCGGCTCGCCGTCGTCGTCTCGCCAGAGGTCGAGGACCGCGTCGGCCTCCAAACGCAGTCCGGCGACTCCGGTCACCAGCCCGGCCACGTCGGCAAGCGGGAGCCGTTTCGTACCGCGCTCGGCCAGGTAGGTGCGGAACGCGTCGTCGAGCCGACGCGATGCCGCAGCCGCCCGGGTCGCGTCGCCGGTCACCGCGGGGAGTGCGGGCGCGCCTGGGTCGCCGCGCGACATCCCGAATCGCACCGTGCTGGCGAGGTAGCCCGCGCCGTCGGCATACGCCTTCGCCAGCGCCTGGCGGAGCGCGGGCGCCGCGCCCCGCGGCCAGAAAAGGGCCCCCACGACCAGGCTCACGCCAACCCCGATGGCGATGTCTTCGATCCGCACCAGGCCGACGCGCCATCCGGTCGGCTGGATGATGTTGAACAAGATCACCAATGTGAGCGTGAACGCCGCCTGCCCGCCAGCGAACGAGATGACCGCCGGAGCGACCCCGGCGAGGAAAACCGCCAGCGGCAGCAAGAACCACAGCAGCATGGTGTTCGTGCCGATCCCCACGAGCAGCGCCGCGCCGACGATGAAACCCGCTACCGTGCCGAGCATGGCGCGAACGGCGTCCTGCCCGGTGTTCAGTGCGTTCGAGCGCAGCACTGACATCGCGCCGAGGACCACCCAGAACGCGTGCTGGACGCCGGTCAGCCTCGCGGCGAGCACCGCCAGCCCCAATCCGGCGGCGCCGCGCAAGCTGTTGTGCAGCCAGACCGAGTGCGGCTCGAGGTAGGACGTGATCCGTTCCCGCGCCGCGGACAGCGTCCCCGGCACACCCTCGGGCTGCCGGCCAAGCCACCGGTCCCGCCAGCTTCGTCGCTCGGCGGCCGCGGTCAGCTCGACGTTGCGCGCGATGAGCGAGACCGCATAGCTCAGCTCCTGCGCACGAAAGGCGGGGTCAAGCGAGGTGATGAACTCGCTGGCCGGCCCGCCGCCGGCAGCTGGGTCGCCGGCCGGCCGGACCGGCAGGTCCGCCGTCACGCCCTCCTGCATTTTCGCGTGCGCGGCCGCCAGTTCGGTCAGCGCGGCGTCGAGCTCATCGCTGCCTCCGCCCCTGGATTCGAGGAGATCCGCGGCGCGGTCGAGAACGACGGCGGCGGCCTCCTTGACCCGCAGCGAGGCGCGGCGGCCGCCGTCGCGGTGCAGCCCTGGCTGAATGACAATGCTGTTCAGCCAGCTCAGCTCGTCTACCAGGCGCACGGTCGTCCTAGCCGGAGTACTCAACCCGGTCGGGCGGTAGGGCGTCGCCAGGAAGGCACGGCGCAGCGCCTCGACCGCCTGGTCCGCCTGCGCAGCCGCGTGATCGCGATCCTGCGCAAACTGTTCGTCCATGCCGCTGAGCAGGTACGCGATCCCCGCACGCAGCCGGGCGGCCAGCGCCCGGCACGCGGCGGCCGCGGGACCACGCAGCCGGTCACGCGCTGGCGCGGGCCACAGAAGTGTCGTCGCCACCAGCGCGACGCCCCCGGCCATCGCCCAGCCGGCCAGCCGGTCGGGCACGGCCGACGGCGGGGCGGGCAGCGATACCGGCAAGATGAACGCCAGCAGCAGGGCCGTGGTCGCCCCGGCCAGCACCGAGCTGACCACGCCAGCAAAGATCACGCCGAACCCGACCACCGCCATCGCGACGGCCGCGAGCCACACGGTCTGCGAGGCCAGCGTGGCCAGGCAGACGAACACCCCGCCGGTCACGGCGAGCGCGGCCTGCGCCTGGAACCGTTCGGCCATGGGACCGTCGAAGTCGACCAAGAGCAGCATCGCGAAAGACCCGAACGCCGCGAACGTAGCCAGCTGCGGGTTGCCGATGACCTTGTCGCCCAAGGCGAACATGGCCGGCATGATGATCGCGGCCCGGGTGGCACGGCGCAGCGCGGCGAAGCCGCGATCGCGCTGGCCGAGCCACCGCACCGGATGCACACGCGCCAGCCACATATCCGGCATGTGCGAGAGCCCGCCTTCCCTATCTAGGCACCGCCATATCTAGGCACCGCCATCCTTGGCCACCAGAATGCCCGATAGCCACGGCGCAGGCCGCGGGCGGACTAGCTGCCGGCTGGCTCAGCACTCACCCGACGCGAGGCGATAGCCGTCATCCGGGAACCCGCGTGGCACTGGCGCCCAGACGTCCTGGCCCTGCGCACATCGCGGCTCGATTCAGGATGAGTGATTACCGGCGGACAGCACCCTGGCCTTGCGCTCAAGGCGCTGGACCTGCCGTTTGTTCCAGGCGGCAAGGCGTTCGAAGTTCCTGGCCTGGTTTTCCTGACCCAGCTTGGCCAGGGCCGCCACCACGATGGCGGCGAAGGCCACCTTCTCGTAAAAGGCGCGGCTTCGCAGCATATGACCCAGCAGGGCCAGCCTGGTCAGTCGCGCCGCCATGCGATCGTCACGACTAGGGACCTGCGGACGACGCTCGCTGGTGATCGAGCTCATGGCTGGGCTCCCTTCTCTTCATCGCGCGGGAGTTGCTGGCGGTGCCGCCGCGAAATGTCCGGCGATTCAGCTGCCGAGCTATCCGCGCCTGGCTTCATTATCGGGCGGGCAGATGTCCCCTTCATCATGCAGAACGGATGAATCGCCAGCTGCGCCGGTCTGGGCGCTGCGCGATGCAGCGTCGCCGCGGAGCCGCCGACCGCGACCAGCGCGGCGAGCCGGACGAGGGCCAGCGTCTTCGGGTCCAGGTCGCGAGGCTCGACCCCCGTACCTCCCGTGCCTCCGCCGCAAAGCACGCGTCGTTGATGACGAGACGGCGCAGCCGTTCGGCGTAGTCCACAACCGAGCCGCGCTACTGGCCGAAATGCCGTGCTCGACTCCATGGTCGGCCAGGCACACGCCGTTTTCATCACGCATAAAACGTGAGGCTCAATCGCGCCGGCACGGCACCAGTCGGCGCGGCCGGGTGGAGCCGATTTCATGTGTTTTGCATGACGACGGCCGTGGCGTCCGTGCCCGATGATGGGCGTGTTGCGAGACGCAAGGCCAGGAACTGCGTCCGGCGGGCGAGCGCTGACGTCACCTACGCTCACCTGCCATGAACGGTACTGACCGGGAGGAATGATGAATCCTAGGGACGCGGACACGGTGACACGCCCGGAGCCACCCGACCACGTGGACGCCGGTCCCGTGGCGGGCAGACGCCCCCGTCCCGCGGACCCGTGGTTGCGCACGGACGGCCACGGTGCGGGCGGAGCCCCTGCGGCCGGCCAGCCTGGCCACGGCCGTACCGCGAGCCTGCGGCGCCAGCCTGCCCGCATCGTGAAAGGCCGGATGAAAGGCGGCTACACCGACGTGTTCGAGCTCGTCTGCGGTGAGTGCGGTGATCACCCGTATATGGACTACCGGGAGATCCCGCCCCAGCTTCAGCTGATCCGCGGGCCTTACCCGCTGGAGGCGGGCCTCAGAGCGTTTGCGGACCATCTCGGACTGGCCGACGGCTAGCGCGGGCCGGCCGTTACCGAGGCCGACAGGGCGGGCCCGCTGACGATCGACGCACGCTTGAAGTCCCCGGTCTGAGTGACGGTGGCGGGGCCGGCCAAGGCCGAGATCGTTCAGGTGTTGTCCTGTCTCACCTCGGGTGAGTCAGGCGTTGTGCGCCTGAGTCATCAGCCCGCTAGAGCATCCCGGGCGGAACGGGCAGTATGAGTGCATGCCTGTCTCGTATGACGTGATTGTCGTCGGAGCTGGTTCTGCGGGTGCGGTGCTTGCGGCCCGGTTGTCAGCGGATCCGCGCACGTCGGTGCTGGTACTTGAAGCGGGACCGGATCACCGGGCCGCGGATGCGCCTGCGGGGCTGGGCTCGGCCAACTTCTTCCGCGCCGTGTCCGAGCCCGGTCGTATCTGGCCGGACCTGGTGGCCACTCGCGCCGCCGGGCAGGACGAGGCCCTCTACGTGCGGGGCCGCGGGGTAGGGGGCTCGTCGTCGGTCAACGCCATGGCCGCGATCCGGGGCACGGTCGATGACTATGACCGCTGGGGCGGTGAGCTTGGCTGCCCGGGCTGGGGGTGGGCCGAGATGCTGGCCGCGTTCCTGCGGGTCGAAGATGACCTCGACTATGGCGGCGACGGCGTCCATGGCGCCGGCGGCCCGGTGCCGTTGTCGCGTCTTCCCCTGGGCCAGATGCCTCCGCTGGACGGCGCCCTGCGCCAGGCCATGGCCGGCCTCGGTTATGGCCTGGCCGATGACTACCACGCGCCGGCGGCCAGCGGGGTCAGCCGGGTGGCGCTGACGGTGCGGGCGGGCCGGCGGGTATCGGCCGGCGACGCCTACCTCGAGCCCGCCCGGGGCCGGGCGAACCTCGAGGTGCGCGGCGACGTGCTCGTGGACCGGGTGCTGCTCGAGGGACAGCGCGCGGCGGGCGTGCGGACGGCCGCCGGGGAGGAGATCGAGGCAGCAGAGGTGATCGTGTGCGCGGGGGCCATCCACTCGCCGGCGATCCTGCTGCGATCTGGTATCGGCCCCGGCGACGGCCTGCCAGTCGGGGCGAACCTGACGGAGCACGCTGCGACCCCGGGATTCGAGATCGCGCTGAAGCCGCCGGGGCGGATGCCGGCCCCGGACGCGCCAGTGGTCAGCTCCCTGCTGCGCTACAGCTCCGGCCTGGCCGCCGCGGGGCCGGACGACATGCAGATGATCTGGTTCGGCGCGACCGGCCCCGCCGAGGAGGCGCTGGCAGGCGGCCGGCTGATCGGGGCGGTCATGCGCGTGTTCTCCCGCGGCGAAGTCCGGCTGCGGTCCCGGGACCCCGGGATCGACCCCGTCGTGGAGTTCAACATGCTCTCCGATGAGCGCGACCTGGTGCGGCTGCGGGACTGCGTGCGGCGCATGATCAGCGTCGTGCGCCACCGGGCTGTCTCGTCGGTCAGCGATGGGGTCCTGGCCCTGGCGACGCCGGTCGACGACCTGGACTCCGACGATGCGATCGACGCCTGGCTGGCCGAGAACGTCAACGACTACGTGCACGCGGCCGGGACCTGCCGGATGGGAACACCCGGTGACCCGGCGGCCGTCGTCGACACCGGCTGCCGGGTCATCGGCTACCAGCGGCTACGGGTGTGCGACGCCTCGGTCATGCCGGACCTGCCCAAAGCCAACACCAACCTGACCACCCTCGCCATCGCCGACCAGCTAGCCACGAAGATGCTCGCGCCCGCAGATCACCGGCGCCGAGGCCGCGGACAAGATTTCCCGGCCTGACCGCCCAGGCACGAGCGGAACAAGGATCCAGGCCATTCGCCTGGACGAAGTCAGGCGCAATAGGGCTGTGGCTGAGAGCGGTTCCGCTGAGGCGGACGCGTTGCGCGATCAAGCCGGTGATACGGCATAAGGCGGCGGTTCTGGTGGTTCGATGGCACCGCATGTCACGAACCTGGGGGCCGGCTCGTTTGTATCAGGCTCCCCGGCCTGGGCTCTGTCCTGTAAGCGTGCATGTCGGGACGTCAGAACATCGCGACGAGGCGTTGACCGGGGTTCTGCGGGGTGCAGTTAGAGGGATAGCGGGCCGCCTGATCGGCCGCGCCGCCGGTACCCGGTGGAACGCAACATCAGTAGGCTCACGCGGCGCGCCTGAGACGGGATCGGGGAAGGTGGATGTAGATGCGCTTGTTGCGGGGCAGGGGCAGGGGCAGGTGGGCCCGGGCGCGCGCGGGGTCGCAGGTCGCCGGCCTTATCGTGGCCGTTACGGTCGTGGCGCCGGCCGGCGCCGTCCCGGTCGACCCGGGCGGCAGTCGGTGTGCCGGCCCGTCGACGGCTTCGCTGAGCGTGTCGGACCCGTCGATCGCGCTGGGCAAGAACACGACGGTCAGCTGGAGCTTCCATCCGGGGCGCGGGTGTGACGTCATGGACGTGCGGCTGCTGTACCGCGACGCGACGTCGGGCGTGGTAGCCGACACCGGCGCGCGGGGCGAGGATGGGTCGGCGACGCTCACGCCGCAGAATAGCGGGGCGTACTTCCTGAGGGCCCTGCTCAACGGCAGGTTCGCCAACTTCGGCTCGGCACCGGTCACGGTCGGCCTGCCCGAGGTCGACGGCCGGACCACCGTCGAGATCACCCAGCCGGGCCAGAGCGCCCTGTTCGCGCAGGCGGTCGGCGTGCCGGACGCGGTGGTCCGCGTGGCCGGATACCTGGACCTGGACCTGAGCTACATGGCGGACATCCGGGTCGCGCCGGGGGTGGAGATCATCGGCGAGCGCGCCCGGTACCCGCGGGGACCCCGGTTGTTCACCACGTCGTTCCCCCGGCGCCTGCTGGACATCGGCACCCCGGACGCGCCCAGCGACAACGTCAGGATAACCGGGCTCCGGTTCGACGGCGGCGAGAGCAGCGACCCCTGCGACTCGGCCGGCGTCGAGGACGCCGACGCGATCGCGGTGTTCTCCAGCCAGCAGGTCCGGATCGACCACAACGAGATGTCCCGGTGGCGCGGCACCGGGGTGGTGGTCTACGACGCGATGGGCCGCATCAACAAGGAGAACGCCGGGACCGTCTGGGTGCACGACAACTACCTGCACGACAACCAGCACCCCACCTACTGCGGACTGAACCCGACCGCGTCGGGCCACGGGGGAGGCTACGGGGTCAGCGTCAACCAGGGCGGGTTCGCGCTGATCGAGCGGAACGTGTTCGACCAGAACCGGCACGCGATCACCGGTCACGGCAGCGACGGCGACGGGTACCTGCTGCACCGCAACCTGTTCCTTCGGCCCGGCGTCGACAACGTCAAGGTCGGCATCACCCACTACAACCATCAGATCGACATGCACGGCCTCAAGACCTGCGGCCACGGCGAGCACTGGAACTGCGGCCTGGCCGGGGACTACATGGAAGTCGCCTGGAACACGGTCGTCTTCCCCAACTCCGATGCGATCCAGTTGCGTGGCACTCCGTCCGACTCCCGCGGGATGTCGGTCTACCGCAACGTGTTCGCCCAGCGCCGTGACTCGGCGCTGACCCAGACCGAGACGGGCCTGCACGACAACGGGGGGAACCTGTTCGGGATCTTCGACGCGCGATCCGGGTTCCTCTACCCCCCGGACACCGGCGGGGGTACCTGCGATTTCGACCGGGACGGCGTCAACGACGTCTTCTGGGCCACGGGAGTGACCTGGTGGTACTTCTCCAGCCTCGCCGGTCACCACGTGTACCTGAACCAGTCCTCCGACGGCGTGCTCGGCAGGCACACGCTCTCCGATGTCAACGGCGACGGGCGCTGCGACGTGACCACCGACCAGGGGACCTTCCGCACGCCGGGCGACGCCCCGTTCGACATCGCGCCGCCATCGGACCAGGTGACCACGGCCGGGCAGGCGACGAGCATGCCACTGACGCAGCGGGGTCCCGGCACCCTGACCTGGGCCGCCGACGGCCTGCCGCCGGGCCTGGCGCTGCAGGCAGGAACGGGCCGCATCTCCGGCACACCGAACGGGCCCGGCACCTACCTTGTCAGGTTCGGCGCCAGCGACGCCCACGGTGATACGGCCTACGGGCACTTCCGCTGGACGGTCAGGCCCGATCTGCGCCCGGTGCCGAACATCCTTGACATGACGCGCCCGCAAGCCAGTAACGCGCTGACCGCGGCCGGCCTTCGTCTTGGCGCCGAGACCACCGAGTGCGGCAAGCCCGGCCTGGTGCTATCGCAGGATCCCGGCCCTGGCACCATGGTCGCGCCGGGAACCGGGGTGAAATACACGCTCGGCATCAGGGCATCCGGCGGTCACCAATGCAATTGATCCGGGTCGTTCCACGGCCATACCAGCGACGCGGCTAACAGATCGGTCAGTTATGGGTGGCCTGGGGCAGCGGACTACACGCTCTCACCGGGCGGTGGCCGTTACGTAGCTGCGACATGCCCGGTGCCGGTATCGGCATTGCGACACGCTGGGGACCGTGAGGGGTGACACATGTCCCTTCATCGCCCATGCTGGCACTGTGTCCGGGGTAATAGCAGGCAGTACCGAGTACACCGTCCTCAACTCGACAGCGGGCTTGTCCCGGCGCGAGTTCATGGAGATATTCGTACCGGATGAGGGCGGCCTCCCTCGGGTGGGACCGCGAGTCCGGACGTGGCTGCCTGCTCGAGGCAGTTAGCGTGCCCCAAGGTGCACCTGCCGGACTGGCCCGAGGTTGTCACCCCGCCCGTGCTGCGGCATTTGTGCGCCTCCCAGTTACCTGGGCGGCATGACGGGCATACTTTCTGCCGTAACTCGAAGGGGCATGAACAGTGGCCGAACATGCATCTCCCGTAACGGAGGTCAGTGCGTTTCTGATCTGCTTGGGCAACGCAGACCGGAAGGAGTTGGAGCGCGCGAGCTCGGCGGTTCGGTCAGATCAGTCGGCGTGGAAGGCTGCAGGAGGAAGGGTGGCGCAGATTGTCGCAAGCATGGGTCTCGGCGAGCAGAAAGCGCAACTCTGCCAGCAAGCAAGGGCGATTGTCCATGGAAAGGCAGCGCAAATCCAACGCGAGGATCTCCAGTTCGCCCTCTGGGCAGCTCAGGGCGTGATCGTGGGCTTGCTGGCTGGCGGCAGCGCCAAGAGGACTGACCTACGCCTGCTTTGCAAGCCATTCGCCCAGTTGCTTCGGGAAACGCCGATTCCAGCGCCTGGGGAGAACGCCTACTGCGAGACGCACCCGCGAGTGCCCCTCACATATGGCGGCTGTCATGTGTGCCGCCGCGGTGACGACAAGCGCTACAGCCGGTAGAAGAGCTCGACGGCTCAACCGCCGGGTTGGGGCTCGGTCGGCGACATCCTCGACGTCATATAGCCTGGCACGGCTCTTCAAGGCTCCGAGTGAGGGTGGCGATGCCTACTGGTGCAGGGTTGGTAGCTAGGTACCGCGGGGCGCAGTTCAGAAGTAACGGTCGAAGGCCCGCGGGTTCACAGGCCGTTCGCTGGTGGTCAAGTTCGCCGGCTGCTACCACGGGCACGTCGGCGGCTCGGCGCCGTCGCGGGCGACGGTGCTGCGCGTGTCAGCAGTCGCCAGCGTGCGGGGGCGGGCGTGCTGGCGGTTGATCTGTCTGTCGCCCGGCGGGCCCGGGTCAGCGGGCCTTCCATGTCTGCCGCACGGCGCGGGTTCCGGGCTGGCCGATGTCGAGCCACTTGGCGGTGTCCGCGCGGACGATGTCGAACTCGAAGACCGGATCTTGGTCACTGTCTCGATCATGCCGCCCACTCCGCTGGGCGTGATGACCGGGATGATCGCGGTCCGGACGGCCGCGTCGTGGCCGGCCGCCTGGTCCGCGGCCGGCGGGAGGTTCCTGCAGCGGGTGCCTCGCCGGCCGGGCCGGGGCCCTCAGACTGCGGGCTGGCCGTGATGCGCCATGACACCCAAGATCGCCTGCAGGTAATCGGCCGGGTTGGCGCCGAGCTCAAAGGCGATGGACACGTGCCCGGCAGGACCGGGGATGACCAGCTGATGGAAGTGGCCGTAGCCGACGATGAGGTAGCGCAGCCCGCCACAGTCGATGTTGCCGCGCTGGGTGGCCAGAGTGAGCAGGGTGGGGTTGACCAGCAGCTCCTCGTACAGGTCGCTGTCGCTGCTGGAGGCGTTGCGCAGATCAGGCCGCGATCGCATCTGCACTTGCTGACCGTGAGCGGCCGCGACATAGCGAATGTCCGGCGAGATCGCGAAGACATCATCATGCAGATCGCTCATCGGCTTCCCTCCGGTGACCCGCTCGGACGGTGGTGTTGCGGCTGCGGCGCAGGCATGGCCGTCCCCGCCGTACCGAACACGATAATCTGCGTACCGCTATCCACGCAGCCGATGAAGCGGGCTGCCGCAAGTAGTCGGCGATTCGCTCGCACGCGGACTCAGAAGCCGCCTACACACGGGTTATCAACGCCGGTTCACGCACTGCGCGCATACTCCCGCTGCCTCAGCGACCTTCATTGATGACGGTGCGGCGGGTTGGCATCCGGAGGCATGGCGGGCATGCCTAGCTGGAGCCGGTAACCGGGCTTGGCACGTTAAGTAGTGCCTCGATTGCCTCGTTGAGGCTGGCGTCATCGCCTGTCGGACGGGTGACTACCGCAAGTACGGCGGCGATCGCCGTGGCGTAAGGCCCGAGCTCCGTGCCCGCCGATGGCGGCACGGCGGAGGGATCGACCTTGGACCGGAGCGTAAGGCCTTCGACCAGGGCCTGGAGTATCGCGCCGATACGGTCCCAGTCAAGAGGAGGACGGGGCTCACGGCCTCGGCTGGCGAGGATCGTTCCGTATGCTGTCCTCTGTCGTGATCGAACACCCGGTACCCGGCTGCAGCCCTGATCGTCAGGACGCGGGAGGGCTCAGCTGCCCAGAACGTCGACATCACTGTTCCATTGCCACGCTGAGTGACGCGGAAAGTCATGAAGAACGCGCGGAGCCGTTCGGTGCGGCTCGCCGGGCCGGCGGCCAGACGGACAACTGGCGGCCGTCCGAGGACGACGATCCGCAGGGCGGTTACGGACCGCGACCGCGACATGAGCGCGAACCGCCGTTCTGTACTGTCAACGCGCATTGGTTCAAGACCTACCGATGACGTCCAGATCAGTAGTAGGTGGGTCCAAATGAGGTTGACACAGCCAGCCATCCGGTCCGTGATTGTCACGATGACACCCTGGCAGGTATTCAGGGAACTAGACGGCCAACGGCAGTTCCTCGCGCCGTTCTTACTGACACCCTCGGTGTGACGAGCAGGAGCGTCCGGCGGCGGCTAGACGATCCCGGTTGTGCCGAGTAGGAGCCCGATCCCGTAGGTTGCGCCGAGGGCGATGGATCCTCCGATGACGACGCGGATGGTGGCCTTCCAGACCGGGCTGCCTCCGATCCGGGCGCCGATTGCTCCCGTAGCGGCGAGACCGATGAGGACCGCGACAAAGGTGACGGGCACACGCACGTTTACGGGCGGCAACAAGATGGCGACCATGGGCAGCAGAGCGCCGATGAAGAAGGCGAGGAAGGACGCGCCGGCGGCCTGCCAGGGACTGGACACAGACTTCTCTGAGACCCCGAGCTCCACCTCCAGATGCGCCGCGAGCGGGTCGCGGGCGGTGAACTCGGCGGCGACCTGTCTGGCGGTCTCCGGGGACAGTCCGCGGGCCTGATAATTGCGTGCGAGTTCGTCGAGTTCGTCCTCGGGATGGACGCGCAGGTCTCGGCGTTCGGCGGCGATCAGGGCCCGCTGGCTGTCGCTTTGGCTGCTGACCGACACATACTCGCCGAGGGCCATGGAGATCGCGCCGCCGATGACGGCCGCGGTTCCCGCGACGAGGATGGTGGCAGACGCCGTGGTAGCACCTGCGACGCCGACGACAACGGAAGCGACCGAGACGATGCCGTCGTTGGCGCCCAGGACGCCCGCACGCAGCCAGTTGAGCCGGACCGCCAAGGCGGTGCTGTCAGTAGACACGGCACCACCCTCGGCCGCGTGTGAATGAGGGGCGATATTGTCCTCGGAGGTCATGAGTCCTCCCGTCCGCTGCGATCCCGTGGTGGCGGGTCCGGTCAGGTGATGTGTACATGATGGCGCAGAGGTTGACTGAGCCGGTAAGGAGCGTGTCACCGGGGCGAAGTAGCCAGGGCTTCGAAGAGCGCCGCCGCCGCATGCAACCTTCTGGCCTGCCCTGATAACAAGTTGTCATAGCAGGCTGCGATCGGAGCCGGCCGGGGCCCGCGCGTCTTGCCTGGCCCCGGTAGCCGGCGCACCACCGGGCATTTACCGCCTGGGCCGGCAAGGATGCCGACCGACATGTGTTGCCAGGCAACCGCAGTCGCATCAGCCCCGTAACGCAGCGAGGCCCCCGGGCGCCGCGATAGCGGACCCGCGCAATCCGGCCTGTGACGAGGATCGGTGCAGATCCTGAGCGTCGCGCGACTTGATGCTGGTATTACGCGCCGTCCGCCGTGAGAACCGGATGTCACTCACGATGAACGCCGGCTGCTGGCATGCCCTCCCAATCGGCATCCACGCCACGCTCATGCTGGCGCCGGGATGCTCATCGTGGCGGCCGAAGCCGAAGCCGACGACTTCCCCGGATGCCGTCACGGATGGTAGCGGCGGGGCCGACATGCGGCACGCGAGTAACCGATGCTGTGCGCTGATCCTCGTCGACTGCCCGGTCATGAGGCCGCGCCGAACGGGATGATCTGAGCGCAGAAGCACGGTGGCAGAGGCTGCCATCGAGGAGCAAGTATTCGGCGTTCCGTCTTTTCGTCCCGCGTCTGGCTTTTTCACCCGCTGTGACAGTCGTTCCATGTTGGCGGCGCGCATCCCCGCCGTTACGCGCGGCGCTCTGGGAATCAGCGATCCGGGAAAGGACGCGCAGGTGGATTATTCCTGCGCGTCCTTGTCGGCAGCGTGCAAGCGGGGTTACGGCCGGCGGGTCACGACGGCGCGTGCAGCGACTGGAACTGCTCGATCAGCGGCCACATGTCCTCACCCAGCTCTACCTGCGTGAGCAGGATGCCGACCGCGCCGTCCGGGTCGGCGAAGAAGTCGGTCCCCAGTCCGCCGGACCAGCCGATGCGGCCGCGCTGGGGTCCCTCTGTCGTCACCGCCACGCCAAAACCCCATCCCGTCCCGTCCCAGAACCCCGGGAAGAAGCTGTCCGCGGTCTTGCACGCCGCCGGCACCTGGTCGCTGGTCATCTGCCGCCAGTGATCCGGTGAGATCATCGGCCGGCCGTTGACCCGCCCTCCGTCGGCAAGCATGCGGGCGAAGCGATGATAGTCCCGCGCGGTACTGACCAGCTCGCCGTGGCTGACGTCGAACGACGGCGGCCCGGCGTAGAAACCGCCGCCGGCCGGCTCGATCTCCACCAGTCCCCCGGCACCGTGCCGGTACGCCGCTGGCAGCCGGTCCAGCTTGCCCTGCGGCACCCACAGCGCGGTGTCGGCCATCCCCAGCGGCCCGAAAACGTCCTCGGCCAGATGCTCACCGAGCGGGCGGCCCGTCACCCGCGAGATGAGGATGCCGAGCACGGCAAACGAATGATGATAGCGCCACCCTTCTCCCGGCTGGAACGCCAGCGGAAGTTCGGCCAGCCGGCCCAGCCACTCCTCAGCGCCCATCGCCGGCGGCTCCGGGCCAGCCTCCGTGCCGTTCGCGGCCATCGCCTGCTGCAGCGGCGAAGCCTGGATCACCATGCCGTACCCGGAGGTATTGGTCAGCAGGTGGCGAAGGGTGATGGCCCGGCGAGCCGGCACGGTGTCGCCGAGCTCAGCCGCCGGGTCGCGCAGCACCTGACGGCCAGCCAGCTCCGGCAGCCAGTCCGCCAGGCCCTGGTCGAGCCCCAGATGCCCTGCCTCCACAAGACGCAGCGCGGCGACCGACGTAATCGCCTTGGTCATGGACTGGATCCGCATGATCGCGTCCTCGCCCATAGCACCGCCGCCGACCGATGCCACGCCCGCGGTGACCACCTCGGCGTCCCCCGCACCCAGCAGCGCGACCCCGCCAGGAATCGTGCCGGCCTCAACGTGACGAATCAACAGGTCCTGCACCGCTGTGCTCACCTCGGCGATCGTGCCACCCTCGACCGCGAGGATCAAGCCACCGCCCACGCCGCCGTAACGACCGGTCCCGGCCGATGAGCATCCTTCAACCCGGCAAAGTCAATCGGGCGCCGGTTCGGCACGCCCCCAGTACGCCGAGCGCGGCCTGGCCGCGACGAGCCCCTGCCAGGCACATAACTAGCAAATCGGAGCGTCGCAACCTATCCGGCTGATCCTCATGGTGATGTAAATACTCGGCAGGGAGGGCGCAACAGCTGAAGGTCAGTCGGGGTCATCCTCTGTTCCGGGTCCTGGTATCTCGTTACGATTCGTATCGG
>Ga0081540_1001976_pt1 | contig 17100 bp, 13 predicted proteins | sample TabmetS2T1R1_FD_71024 | JGI IMG/M metagenome (GOLD analysis project Ga0081540, IMG submission 71024) | Tabebuia heterophylla rhizosphere microbial communities from the University of Puerto Rico - S2T1R1 | ecosystem: Host-associated > Plants > Roots > Rhizosphere ... | reverse complement strand
ACGCGCGTCGCTCCGCACCTGGCTCTACCGGATCGCTACCACCCGGTGCCTCAACGCGCTCCGCTCGGCCAGCCGGCGACCCGCGAAGGAGTGGGACGTGCCCAAGGTTGAACCGCCCGAGCCGACCCGCCTCGGCGAAGTCGTCTGGCTGGAGCCGTATCCCGACGCCCTCCTCGAGGGTGCCCTCGACGGGCCGCCGGGCCCGGAGGCCCGCTACGAGCAGACCGAAGCAATCTCGCTGGCGTTCGTGACCGCCCTGCAGGTCCTGCCGCCTCGCCAGCTCGCCGTGCTCGTCCTGCGCGATGTCCTCGGGTTTCATGCCAGCGAGGTGGCGGACACGCTGGACACGACCGTCGACTCGGTCAACAGCGCCCTCAAGCGGGCGCGCGCCAGCCTGCAGCGGCGGCGGCCGCAGACCGGCGGCCACCAACCGCCTCCGGTGTCCGGCTCACCCGCCGAGGTTGCGATCGTGGAGAAGTTCGTCCGGGCTTGGGAATCCGCCGACATGGGCGCGCTGGTAGCCCTGCTGACCGACGACGTGTTCGTGTCGATGCCGCCGATGCCCTTCGAATACCAGGGCCGGGAAGTCGCGGCCACCTTCTGCGCCAGCCTGCTCGGTGCGGGCCGCAGGTTCGACCTCGTGCCGACGCGAGCCAACGGCCAGCCGGCGTTCGGAGCCTACCTGCGCGCACCTGACGGCGTCCGCCACGGGACCGGCCTGTACGTCCTCACCCTCACCGGCGACCGGATCTGCGCCATGACGCGCTTCGACAACAGCGTGCTCCCGTGGTTCGGGCTGCCGCGAGCGCTCCCGCGCCGATAGCGGTCCGGCCCCCCCCGGGCGGGCCGGACCGCCCCCGGGGGGCGCAACCTTGTGTGGCGTGCCGCTCTTGACCTTGCCCTTGGGGCAGGGGGAATGATCGGCGGCGTGACACCGTACCCGGCCCGCCAGCTGCTCACGATCGGCGAATTCGCGCACCAGACCCGGCTGACGGCGAAGGCGCTGCGGATCTATGACGAGATCGGCTTGCTCCGGCCGGCCGATGTCGATCCAGCCAACGGGCATCGCCGGTACGGAGCGGGCCAGGTCCGCCTCGCCCGGCTCATCGGCATGCTGCGCGGCGCGGACATGAGCCTGGCCGAGATCGGGCTGCTGCTCGCCGATCTTGACCGGAACCGTGACCTGGCCACGGAGCGCCTCGAGCGGCACCTGGGCCAGCTGGAGGCCCGTCATACGAGCCGCAGGTTCCTGATCCGTCACATCCACGCCATCCTCAGGGAGGAAGACCCTCCGATGTTTCCCGTCCAGACTCGCCACGTGCCCGCACAGCATGTGATGTCGATCCAGCGCCGGCTGCGAGCGCCGGAGACCGACGCCTTCATCGACGAGGCCAAGGCAGCGTTCGCCGATCACCTGGCCGGCACGCCGCCCGCCGGGCCCTTCACCTTGATCTTCTACGGCATCGTCGACTACGACAGCGATGGGCCCCTGGAGGCGATACTCGGCTGTCCCGGCGATGTGAGGGCGACCGATCTGATCGGCATTCGCACGGAGCCTGCGCACGACGAAGCCTTCACCACGATCACCAAGGCTCAGTGGGCTTATCCCGCGATCCTCGCCGCCTACGACGCGGTCGCCTGTTCGCCCCAGGTCACCGCCCGTCCGAGGAGCCGGCTGTCGTGCCGGGAGGTTTACGTGGCTGAACCGCAGGCGATCGGCGACGACGAACAGATCTGCGATGTCGCGTTCCCGCTCGGCTAGCCGGCCGCCTGGCCGGTGTCGATGCGGCTGATCTTGTCTCCATCGAGCTGGAACCGCCAGAAGGTAGACATTTCTCCCCAGGTGTCGTTGCGGTAGCGGGCGATGAGGCGGAGCCCTTGTTCTTCTTCTCGCTCGACGGTCAGGTGACCGTGTGCGGAGAAGATCTCACGGTCGATCCAGTCGGTGAGTGATCGGGGGTTGCCGTCGTCGGTCAGCTTCGCGTCCGCTGCGAGTGCCGCCAGGAACGCGTCCCGGTCTCCGGTGTTGATGGCGGCAACGAGCCTGGCGACGACGGGGTTGGAGGGTTGCTGGGAACTCACGTGTCCTCCTTGGCCATCAGGGTGAACGGCCAGCCATCGGCTTGGCAGGTGCCGGCGGCCCGGCGCTCATCTCGCGGTCTTCGGCACGGACTATTGTGCAGGCGCGCGGTTCGGGGAGAAGCTCTGGCAATGGCGAGTTCGGGTCTTCCTCAAGACGCCGGCCCAGACGGGGCCCGCGTCGTGGCGATGCTGCGCGAGCTGGCGGAGCTGACCAGCGACGAGGCGGGCGCGCAGCGGGTCGCCTGGACCGATGTCTGGCAAACGGCGCGCGCGTTTCTGCGGGAGCAGCTGCGGGAGCTCCCGGTGACGATCCGGACGGACACGGCGGGCAACCAGTGGGCGCGGCTGCCCGGCGGCGGCGGGACCGTGATCATCGGTTCCCACCTGGACTCGGTTCCGGACGGCGGCTGGCTCGACGGTGCCTATGGCGTCATGTGCGCCGTAGAGGTTCTCCGCGCCCTGGCGGCACGTGGGCCGCTGCCGTGCACGCTGGCCCTGGTGGAATGGGCGGACGAGGAAGGCGCCAGATTCGGGCACAGCCTGTTCGGCTCTTCGGCCGTGGCGGGCACGCTGGGCGTGGCCGACGTCCGTGAGCTTGCCGACGGCAGTGGCCTGCGGCTCGGTGATGTCGTCACGGAGCACGGCGTCCGCCTCGACGACCTGGACGAGGCGCGGCAGGAGATCCGCGGTGCCCGCGCTTACCTGGAGGCGCACATCGAGCAGGGGCCGGTGCTGGAAAGGGAGGGCCTGCCGATCGCCGCGGTGTCCGGAACCGTCGGCGTGGAGCGCCACCGCGTGACCTTTCGCGGGCAGACGGCGCACTCGGGGTCGACCCCGATGGACATGCGGCGAGACGCGTTCCTGGCCGCGGCGGCGACGGCGCTGGCCGTCCGCGAGTCTGCCGTGCGCCACCGGGGCGTGGGGACGGTCGGTGCGGTCCGGTTGCGGCCAGGCATCGTTACCGCGGTGGCCGGGGAAACGGTCATCCTCGTGGATCAACGTCACCCGGACGGTGGTGCGCTGACGGCGATGCTGGGGGAGGCCCAGCGTGCCTCCAGGGAGGCGGCCAGCGCGGAGGGATGCACGGTCAGCTGGGAGCCGGTCTTCCGAGCCCGCCCGCAGCCGTTCGCGGACGAGCTCGTGAGCGTGGTGCGCGAGGTCTGCACCGAGTTCACCGGGCAGGGACGGGTACTGCCGTCCTGGGCGCTGCACGATGCGACCCAGATGGCGGGAGTCGTCCCGACGGCGATGTTGTTCACGTCCTCCACCAGGGGAATCTCCCACGCCCGGGAGGAGAACACGCCGGAGGAGCACCTGCGGCTCGGCGTTGAAGCCTTCTACCGGACCGTCAGCCACGTGATCGCCCGCACGGCGGCCAGCGCCGGACCCACGATTTAGGTCTGGGCCGGTAACCTCCGTTTGTGCCCGCGCTGACCTGGGAGGTAATGGGCAGACGATCTCCTCTCGTCGGGTCAGGCAACATACGAGATGACCCAGCAACGTTTGACGGCCCAGGGGAGTGCGGGTTCATGACCGGCAAGACCACGACCCCGGCCGCCCTGACCTGGAACGGCGTCACGGCGCGGCGGATGACCCGGCACGCGCTGGCGGAACCGGCCACGCACCTGGGCCCGGCCGGCATCGCCGGCGTGCTGTGCGGCGCGCATGCCCAGGTGCTCAGCGCCGCCGAACTCTCGATCGGGCGGCGCATCGCCGGGGCGACCCGCGCCGACGTGCAGCGCGCGCTCTGGGAGGAGCGCGCGCTGGTCAAGACGTTTGGCCCGCGCGGCACCATCCACCTGCTGCCCACGGCCGACCTGCCGATGTGGACGGGGGCGCTGTCGGCCCTGCCGCCGCCAGCGGCGACGCATCCGGAGGGCGTCCGCTTCACCTCCGAGCAGGCGGACGCGGTCATCGCGGCCATCGGCGACGCGCTGGCGGGCGCCGAGCTGACGATCGACGAGCTGACCGAGGCGATCGGGGATCGTACCGGCCCGTGGGCGGTCGAGCGGACGATGGAGGCTTTCCAGGACAGGTGGCCACGCTGGCGCCAGCTCACGAGCACGGCCGCGCACCGGGGCATGCTGTGCTTCGGGCCGGACCGGGGGCGCAAGGTGACCTACACCAATCCGCACCGCTGGCTGCCCGGCTTCCGCCCCGGGCACGGCGGCGCGGCCCTCGCCACGCTCGTGACGCGCTACCTGTACGCGTACGGCCCGGCCACGCCGCGGCATTTCGCCAAGTGGCTGGGCATCCGGCCGGGGTTCGCCATCGAGCTGTTCGGCGAGCTGGCCGGCGAGCTGGAGCGCGTCGAGCTGGACGGCGAGCCGGGATGGACGGTCGCCGGTGACACCGGGACGCCGCCCCGGCCGCACCGGGGGATCCGCCTGCTGCCCTACTTCGACGCGTACGCCGTCGCGGGTCAGCCCCGGGAACGGCTGTACCCCGGCGCGGCCGCCACCCGCGCGCTCACCCCGGCGGGCCAGGCCGGGAACTACCCGGTGCTGCTCGTTGACGGCGTGGTCGGTGGCGTGTGGCACCAGCGGCGCTCCGGCCGGAAGCTCACCATCACCGTCGAACCGCTGCGCGAGCTGACCGCGCGGCAACGCCGGCAGCTCGGTGACGAGGCCGACCTCGTGGGCGCCGTCATGGAGGCGACGGCGACGCTGACGGTGGGCAGCGTGACCGTCGGCGCGCACGCCTGAGCGAGCAAGTTGAACGCTTCTGCGATGTCGGTGGCCGCCCGGTCCCGCTCGGTCAGGGGGTCAAGCCCCCAGCGGCGCTGCAGGGTCTTGATGACCGAGCCTCCGAATCCGGAACCGATCACCACCGCGTCGAAATCGCTGGCCATCACGACCGTCCCGGCTGGCTAGGGTGACGGGCCGAGGGCGCCGTGTCGCCGTGCGCGAAGCGCGGGATCCGGTTCCACATGGGAATCGAGCTGGCGATGACCGCGATGATCCCCACGAGCGCGATCAGCGCGACGGCGAGCTCCGCGCTGCCCAGCCCAAGCAGCGTGTACAAGCCAAATCCGGCCAAGCTGAGCAGGGCGAGGGCTGCCCCGAGTATGCCCCGGTACCTGCGCGGGCCCGCCAGGATCGCGTAGATTTCGCGGTTCTCATCGGCCAGCTCGCGGACGCGCAGCTGGCTCTGCAGCCACGCGCCCACACCGACCAGGCTGACCAGGCCGCAGCAGAGCAGCCAGGGCCGTAGGTCATCGACGAAGTGAGCCAGGAACAGCTCGGCGGTCAGAAAACCGAAGGGGATCAAGGTATCGAGGAGAGTCGGCGTCCACACGTAGGCAAGCACGGTCATCAGGTACTCGTGCCAGATGTCGACCATCACCAGGAAGGTGGCCACGGCCAGGACCCAGTCGACGACGCCGAACTCCGGATAGAGGGCCTCGACCCGCACGACCAGTGCGGTCAGCGCGACGCCCTGGATGATGCTGGTGAGCGTCAGGTAAGCGGGGGCGAACTGCTCCTTCAAGCGCTGCGAGACTCGCTCCGGAGCTGATGGCGAGGTCATCCGGCTGGCCTCCTCAGATGGCGCGGGCCGCCGCTGGGAGCAGCGCGGTCTGTGTGGCCGGCACGGTCATGAGACAGGCCGCCCCCAGTTAGTACTTTTCTCTTTGTTAGAACTTCTCACAGAGACCGACCCCGCGGCCATTGAGCAGGCGTGAGCGCTACCGGGCGCAGACCCGCGCAGAGGCCAAGGAGGTGGCGTTGCGCCAGCTCGCCGAGGCGGCCCGAGCGCCTGTCGCCCAACGTGATCGGCAAGGACATTGGGGTCTCCGGCCCGGCGCCAGAGCCACCCCAGCAGCAAGACACCGGCATATCCAGGGAGAATGGAGAACGCGTGGAGGTCACAAGGAGAATCACCTTCACAGAGTGGGGGGGCTGCCAGGTCAGGGTTGGTCGAACAGGTGCAGCCGGTGCGCGGTGGCGGCGGCCTCGCCACGTGACGACACCCCGAGCTTGCCGAGGATGTTGGAGACGTGCACGCTGGCGGTCCGGTGGGAGATGAACAACTCGGCGGCGATCTCCCGGTTGCCACGCCCGGCGGCGACCAGCCGCAGCACTTCTTGCTCGCGTGCGGTGAGCCCCAACGCGACCGGGGCACCGGCGGTCGCCCGGCCGCTGCCCGGGCGAGGGAGCTGGATTCGCGCGCGCCGCGCGAGCTGGCTGATCTGGTGCTGCAACGGCTGAGCGCACAGCTGACCGGCGAGAGCGGCGGCCCGCCGCAGCCGGCCGGCCGCGGCATCGCGGTCCCCGGCCGCCGCGGAGCCTGCGGCTCGTGCCAGCGCGTAAGCCAGCGGGTACGGCTGGCCGACCACTTCCCAGGCGGCGGTCGCGGCATCCCAGCCGGGCAGATCCGGGCGGCCGTCGGCGCGAGCGGCTTCGGCCGCGAACACCGCCGCGTAGGCATCATGCAGTGGGCTCACCCGCGCCACCCGCGCAGCCCGCGACTCCAGGTCATCGCGCAGCTCGGCCGGGTCGCCGGCCCCCGACGGCCGGCTGAGCGCGCGGCCCTCGGCGCACGCCCGCATCGCGGCCGCCAGCAGCGCCCAGGGATAGCGCGGGTCAGCTTCGGGGTTGTACCGAGGGAACGCGCGTGCGGCGGCCACGGCGCCGGTGAGGTCGCCGGAGGCGAGCCGGAAGTTGATCTCCAGCCGGGCCAGTGACAGCGCGTACTGGGCTTCGGCGTGCAGGCCGGCAGGCAGCGCGCGCAGCTCCTGGAGGGTGCGTTCGGCGGTCTCCAGGTCGCCGCGGGCGGCCGCGATATGGCCGCGAACCAGCAGCGGATGGGCGCGCCCCAGCGGCGGCTGATCCAGGCTGAGGACCTCATCGAGGATCTCCAGCGCCTCGTCCCAGCGCCCGGCGGACGTCAGCGACTCGGCCAGCTTCCCGGCGATCGGCGCCGCCACCTGCCGGGTCAGACCAAGCTGGCGGGCCCGGGCGAGGCCATCTCGGCCGGCCGCGATGGCACGCTCGTGACGGCCGTGCCCCTCCAGCACGTGGGCGGCCGTCAGATAAGCCCACACCTCAAGGTGCCCACTACCGATCCTCGCCGCCTTGTCCCGGCCGCCCCACAACGCGTCGAGGGTGTCCTCACCCTTCTGCGCCCCGATCGCGGCCCGCAGCATCATGGCTTCGGCCTGGCACTCGTCATCGCCAAGCTGGTCCGCGAGGGCCTGGAGCTCCGTGGTGAGCCGGTCGGCCTCGGAATGACGGTCCTCGCGTCGCAGCGCCCAGCACAGCTGCGCGATGACACGCGCGCGTACGCGCGTTGGCCCGCCTGCCAGCCGCAGTGCCGCCCGCAGGTCATCGAGCTGGCCGGGAAGCAGCAACTCCCGGCGCAGCCCGGCGCGCCGCAGCAGCAATGACGCCCGCTTATCGGCATCGCCTGCCTCACTGGTTTTGGCGAGCGCCGCCTCCACCAGGGCTAGGCCACGCTCCGCCTCGCCAGCCCAGTGGGCCGCATCCGCGGCCACCATGAGCACACTGAGGTGATCGGTACCGGTCTGCCGGGCCGGATCAGGCACCTGATCCCACAGCTGCAGCACCTGCTCGGTCATCATGAGCTGTTCGGCATAGGCGAAGGATGCGCCCGCGCCGGCCGCCGCCCGCCATGCCGCGCTCATCGCGCGCTCCACGTCGCGGGCGCCCAGCCAGTGCTGCGCCACCTGCACCGCCGCGGCACGGTCAGGGCTGAGCGACGGGGCCGCTTCCAGCGCTTCGGCGAAGCGACAGTGCGCCTGCGCCAGCTCGCCGGGAAGCAGATCCCCCAGCACCGCCTCACGGATCAGCTCATGCCGGAAGGCGTAGCCATCGGTGTCGCTGACCAGCACGTTAGCCGCAACCGCGGGCCGCAGCCCGGCGGTCAGCGCCTCGTCATCCGACCCGGTCACGGTCGCCAGCAGGGTGTGGCCCACCCGGTGCCCGCCCACGGCTGCCGTGCGCAGCAGCTGCTGGGCCTGCCCCGGCAGGTCCTTGACCGCAGCGAGCAGCAGGTCGAGCAGCGTCCACGGCAGATCGGGACGCACCGTCCCGTCCGGGTTCACCAGTGCCTCCGTAAACAGCGGGTTCCCGCCGCCGCGCTCATGCACGGCATTCACGATCGAGGGAGCTGGCCGGCGGCCGAGGACGCCTTCGATCTGGGCGGCGACCTGATCGCGGGTGAGCCGGGCAAGCTCCAGGCGAGTAACCCCGCCGGCGCGTTCCAGCCCGGCCAGCAGCCGCCGCAGCGGGTCGTCGCGGTGCAGGCCGTCGGACCGGAACGTGACTACCACCAGCACCGCCGCGTCCCGCAGGTTGCGGGCCAGAAAGCTCAGCATGTCGCGGGTGGGCTGGTCGGCCCAGTGCACGTCCTCGATGATCAGGACCAGCGGCTGCTGGTCGGTGAGCGCCTCCAGCAGCACGAGCACCAGCTCGAACAGCCGCGCGCGGGCGGTTTCCGGATCCGCCGGTACGGGCGGGGCACCGAACCCGGGCAGCAGCGTGGCCAGCTCACCGGCACTCTGACCGGGCAGCAGCGCGGCCACCTCCGCCGCGCCGCGTTCACGGACCAGTCCCCGCACCGCCGCGGCAAATGGCGCGTACGGCAAGCCGGGGCCGCTCAGCTCCACGCAGCCGCCGGTCAGCAACCGTGCCCGGCCAGAAACGCCGGCGGCGAACTCGGCGGCCAGCCGTGACTTGCCACCCCCCGCTTCGCCACCGAGCAGCACAAACGCCGGCGTCCCACCCGCCGCCGCGGTGAACGCGCCCGCCAGCACCTCCAGCTCGTGCTCGCGGCCCGCGAAAACCGGGCTCACCGTGCCCATGGCCACGACCACCAGGATGCCAGCAGCCAGGGAATCCGGCATGCTGGCCGCTCGGCAGGCGGGCACGCTCGGCCCGCATTTGCGGGACCTGCCGGCCGCGCCACAACATACGTCACCCGGCCGCCGCGGCTACGTAACCTTCACGATCCGGCCCGCCCCGGCTTAGCCCGACGATCGAACGAGTGAACGCACACCGCTGATCGCCGGCCCGGCGACACCGGCACGGTCGAGACGAAAGGGACGTTAAATGGAAGGCTTCGACCCCAGAACAAGCTTCGGATACGAGGTATCGAAGCGATACGACGCCGGCCTGCGCGGAGACGAAGAGGAAACCGTTGCCTTCCTCGCCCGGCGGGCCGAAGGACGCGACGCGCTCGAGTTCGCCGTGGGCACCGGCCGGATCGCGCTGCCGCTCGCCAAGGCCGGCGTGCCCGTGGACGGCATTGAACTGTCCCAGGACATGGTGGACCGGATGCGTGACAAGCCGGGCGGCGCCGCCGTCGACGTGGTCATCGGCGACATGTCCCGCGCCGGTACCGGCCGCAGCTACGGCCTGATCTACCTCGTCTACAACACGATCGGCAACCTGCTCACCCAGGACGACCAGATCCGCTGCTTCCAAAACGCCGCGCGCCACCTCGAGCCCGGCGGCGTGTTCGTTGTGGAATGCCGGGTGCCGGCCGCTCCCGCCCGTCCTGGCCACCAGTACGTCGACCCCGCGCACATCGCGGCGGACCAGGTCGTGCTGGACGCGGGCCGCTACGACCCCGTGACGCAGATCCTCGACCTGAACCACGTGTGCATCGGTGCGGACGGGATCTTCCTCAGCCCCATCAGCCTCCGCCTCGCCCACCCGCCCGAGTTCGACCTCATGGCCCGGATTGCCGGGCTGCGGCTGCGGGAACGATGGGGCGGCTGGAACGGCGAGCCCTACACCGCCTCCAGTTGGCGTCACATCAGCGTCTACGGGGCAGCGCACGACCGCTGACAGCCGGCTCAGGTCGACGTGGCCGCGGCCCGCGCCGCCGGCGGCGAGGCAGGCCGCGGCCACGGCCGGCCGGGCCAGCTAGCATCGGCTGGTGAACTTCAGCCGGGAGCTGCGCGACGACGTGATCTCGGGCGACATCACCGTCTCCTTCCGGCTGTGGCAGCGTCCCAAGGTGAGGGTCGGCGGCCGCTATCCCGTCGGGCCTGGGTATATCGAGGTCGACGCCGTAGAGCTGATGCCCTTTTCTTCCATTACGCCGGCCGATCTCCGCCGCAGTGGCGAGAAAGACATGGAGGCCCTGCGCCAGCGGGCCGCCCACGCCGGCCCGATCACCGACGACACCCTGCTCTACCGGGTGGAGTTCCACTCCGTAGCGACGCACTAGCAGACCGCTCGGCAGCCCCTTCCGCTGAGACGGTCAGCGCACCGGGTCTCGCTGGGCACCGCGAGCCCTGCTGCGCGGATCGGGTGCCCTGGACCGGGCTGCGAGGGCGACCGCGGCTCCGAGCACCATGACGATCGTGGCGGCGAGAGAAAGCCAATAGCTTGAGCCGTAAGGCTGAAAACCAGGAGATGACCCTTTCGAGGGTATAAATAGCGTGTAACCAATGAGGCCGACCGAGGCTATCGCTGTACCGATCATGACCAGCCGCGTGTGCAGAATTGCACTAATGGCCGTGAAGATGAAGACGAGGATGGCGAGAGCGACCGGGATCCAGAAATCGTTTGCGTACAGCGGCGATGCGAGGTCGCCATGGGTAGCCTGCCACAGGCTTTTTCCGCCGGTGCCGTTGTTGACGTAGTGCGTCAGCAGCGTCACCGACGCGATGAACAGCAGGCTGCCGATCACCGCTATCAGCTGACCGGCACCGAGAACCTTGGAAGCGCGCCCGCGGGAACCGGCCTGGGGCGAGCGGGTGCTGCGGCTGGCCCTGGCCGTCGCCGCCGTAGCGGCCGCGGTGCGGTCAGCGACGGTCGGCGCCGGCCTGGCCACCTGTGGCCCCGCTGGCTGCAGCGTCGCCGGGTCGCGCGCATCGGATGAGGGCGCAGTGGTAGCCGGGCCCCCGGTCCCCGAGGCGGCCGGCGGCTGGGTGGGTGGGCGATACGCGCGCGGCGCAGGGGCGCCGCTGGTGGCAGGAGGCTGTGCCAGGCCGCCTGGCCGCCCGGTGTGGGCGGCTTGAAGGGCTTCCGCGAATGCGGGGCCGGACGAAAACCGATCCTGAGGATCAACCGCGAGCGCTTGGGCGAGGAACGCGTCGTAGCGGGACCCGAGAGCCGGATACAGGGTTGACGCGGCCGGTGGTGGGCTGGTCGCCTGGGCCCAGCGCGCCGCCAGGTCGTCGCCGGGAAACGGGCGCTGGCCGGTGAGGGCCTCGAAAATGATGCAGCCCAGCGCGTAGAGATCGCTGCGCGGGCCGGGCTGCTGGCCCCGGATCTGTTCTGGTGCCAGGTAGCCGGGAGTACCTATCACCGAGCCTGCCCGGGTGAGGCCGTCCTGCGCGGCAGGCGCTTTGGCGATGCCAAAGTCGGTGAGGTAGGCGTGGTCGCGGCCGCCGATGTCGCGCACGAGCACGTTGGACGGCTTGACGTCCCGGTGCACCAGGCCGGCGTCGTGCACCGCCTGGAGCGCCTGTGCCAGCTGTACCCCGATGAGCACCACCCGCTCCGGTGACAGTCGCTGCTGCCGGTCGATGAGAGTCCCCAGGTCCGGGCCGTCTATCCATTGCATGGCCAGGTACAGCCGGCCCTCCTGCTCGCCGGCGTCAAATACCGAGACCACGTTGGGATGGTCAACGGCAGCGGCGAACCGCACCTCCCGCAGGAAACGTTCCCGGTAGTCGCCGGACTCGGCAATTTCCGGGCGGATTACCTTCAGAGCCACGGTGCGTCCAAGGATCCGCTGCTCGGCCCGGTACACAAGGCCCATCCCACCCGAGCCGACCAGCTCGACGATGTGGTACCCGCCGAAGGTCTGGCCGGCGCTCAGCTCGCCACTCACAAGTCCCGCCCTTCACACGTTCCAGCGGACCTGCAGGTAGCAGCGCACGTCGCCCACGGGCCGTCAGCCGGTGACCTGGAGGTTGTCGCGAACGTCGATGACGCCGCGAGCCATCGACGCGGCGACCAGCACGGCGTCGTCAGCTTCGAGCGCCGCCCGGACGTCCTTGGTCGTGCCCATCTGCCTGACTCCCTTTCCTCGGCGAATGCCGACTGCCGCCCGTCGGCCAGTCCATGTTCCAATCTCGGCCCATCGAAGTCGATAGCGCTCTCCCCGGAGTGGCCCGGCTCATGGGCAGAGAGGCTATCCGAGTCGGCGTCAGCGGCCGATGTGCAGCCTGAACTGATGCAGACGGGCGCGGTCCATGGTGCTGGGCATCTGCGCTCCGAGGGCATGGCGGTGCTGCGCCGCCCATGAGGAAGCGGCCCGCGCGGCTTGGTCAGCTCTTGAGCGCCTCCTGCAGCTCGCTGGTGAGTTCGTCGGTCGTGGCCTCCACCGTGCGCTTCACGACCTTGGCGGCCTTGCCCAGCGCCTCATCGAGCGCCTTCTCGATGGTCGGCTCGCCTATCGCGATGAGCCCTGCCTGGTCGGCGGTGAGCTGTGCGGCCGCCTCGTGGAGCTCCTTGCGAGGCAGGGTCCCGCCGCCAAACCACTCAGGGATCACCCGGATGTGCGGGCGGTCCATCCGCTTGAGCACGTGGGGTTTGCCGTCCTTTTTGTCGATCACGGCCGCGTCGTACTGGCCGATCACCTCGTCCTTGTGCAGCTGCTCAATCGCGTCCAGGTCTGCCAGCGCGGCGTCGACGGTCTCGTACGCCGCGGCGTACACGACCATCTGCTTTTTCTCGGCCATGGCATCTCCCCCGTCGGGCATCCGATGGATCAGTGCAACGCTACTCCGCCGTCACGAGCGCTGCCCCGACCGGCCGCGCCTGCGCCTTGCTGCCCGGGCGCGACCGATTCAGTGCGGTCGGCCCTTACTGGTCGTCGTCGCCGTAGGGGACCTCCTGACGCTGTTCGAGCACGTCATCTTCGGGCTCGTCGTCGGGAATCTCGCTCGGCACGGAGGGCTGGTCGCGATCTTCGGCGTCGTGGTCCGCGTACTCGTCGTCGGCGTACTCGTCCTCGGGATTGCGGTCGGTGCTGGAAGCCATGGCTGCGAGTGTCGCGCTCAGGAGCCCGGGACGCAACAGCCGCTCACCACAGGCGCACAGCAGGTGTCACAGCCGGGGCTGCCGTCTTGTCTCTAGTCGCATGTGAACTACTCCGTGTACCACGACCGCTACCAGCGCACGCCGGACGGCTGGAGGTTCGCCGAACGCGTCGACGAGATCAAGTACCTGGACACCACCCCGCTGGCGGGCTCGCCGCCCGACGCGGCGGCCCGGTCCGAGCGCGAATAATGAGCGGCTCGGACCTGGATGACGAGCCCCGCTCGCGCAGGCTGCCTGACCTGGGCTTGACTCTGGCCGAGCCTATCCGTGACAATTGTTCATAACCTGATCAAATGTTCGCTGGGGCTCCATAAGAGCCGTACGAGTCACAACGCACCCTAGAGCTCGAAGCCCCCCAGTAGCTCCCCCGGCCTAGCTGGAGCTTCTACCGGCGGGGGAGCTACGAGACCCCCAGGTCGCTGACCTGGGGGTCTCTCACGTGCTGTGGTGCGGTCTAAGATCGTCGGGGCACACAAGCCCTTACATCGCACGATGCGATGGCGGCAGGCGCCGGAGGTTTTCGTGATGAACGACATGAATAGCCGGGCGAGCCGCAAGGTTGCGGTGCTGGGCCCGATCCCGCGCGACCAGGTCGTGACACACGCCGGCGAGCGGTTCCACAAGTACGGGTGCGTCATGTATACGGCGGTTGCCCTTTCGGCACTGCTGGATATTGGCGACACGATCGTCCCGATTTCACACGTCCGCCGGCAGGATGAGGGCCCGATCAAGCAGATCCTGAGCTCCTTCCCGAACATCGACACCTCCGGCATAACGTCGCCTGCCGACCAGGGGGATGTGGTGGAGCTGCGTTATCTCGACCAGAATCGGCGCGTCGAGCGGCAGACGGGCTTCATGAACCCGATCCTGCCGGCCGACATCGACAAGGTGCTCGATGCCGACATGTTTGTCTGCGTCCCGATCACGGACTATGAGGTGGGGCAGCCAACGCTGCGGTACATCAAGGAGCACAGCCGTGCGCCGGTGGTGCTGGATGGCCACGGTCCTGCAACGACGCTGACCCGCAGCGGCGAGCGCCATCCGAGGGTGTGGGCCGACCAGGACGTATGGCTTCCGTACATCGACATCCTGAAGATGAACCTTGACGAAGCGAACTCGGCGTGGCTGGGTGAGTCAGCGGAGATGACGGCTGATCCGCCGCGGCTCAGCGATGAGCAGGTGCGCGACCTGGCGCTTCACTGTCTGGACCGCGGTGTCGGGGCGGTATGCGTCACCCTCGACGAGCGCGGCTGCGTTGCCTTCTTCCGGGACGGCTCGGGCGGGGTCGCCGGGGAGTTCGTCGACCGCATCGAGGTGGAGCACGTCGTGGACACGACCGGCGCCGGCGACTCGTTCGCCGGCGGACTTGCCTACGGCTACCTCGCGTACCGCGATTACATCGTGGCCTGCCAGTACGGGAACGCAATGGGCGCTCAGCGCGTCACCGGCACGGATCTGAGCGTCTACCTGCCGCGAGAGGAAACGGAGCGGCAGATCCTCGCGGCGTACGGTCCTCGGCCATAGTGGGAAGCTCCCTCAGCGCCGGCCTCGGAGGCGTGCCGACCAGGGCGAGCACATGCAGAACGAGCGGAGTGGGTACACCTTCGACGCGGCCGGCCCGCCATCCGTGACCGCGAACGTGGCCGCGCCGGCAGGAGGTGCCGTGGACGGTTTCTTGCTCGCCTATGACGGCTTCGATCCCGGGAGCGAGGGCCTGCGAGAGGCGCTGACCTCCACCGGCAACGGCTACCTGTGCACACGCGGCGCGGCGGAATGGGAAGACGCCGACGGCGTGCACTATCCGGGCACGTATGCGCACGGCGGGTACAACCGTGAGACGACGATCCTGGGTGGCCTGCCCGTGCTCAACGAGGACCTGGTCAACCTGCCGAACTGGCTGGTCCTCCAGCTGCGGATCGCAGGCGAGGATGTGATCAGGCTCGCCGATGTCGACCTGGTCAGCTACCGCCATGAGCTCGACATCCGGACTGCGACTCTCGTCCGCCACCTCCGGTTCCGTGACGGCGGCGGCAGGGAGACAACGCTCAAAAGCCGCCGGTTCGTCAGCATGGGCGACGTTCACCACGCCGCGATCGAGTGGACGCTCGTGCCGGAGAACTGGTCGGGCCGGGTCGAGGTGATCTCGGCGCTCGACAGCCGGGTGAGCAACCATGGCGTGGCGCGGTACCGGCAGCTCGAAGGCCGCCATCTGAACCCCGTCTCGCCGCGGACGCTCGGCCCCGAGGTCATCGCGCTGAAGGCGGAGACCCGGCAGTCGAATCTGTACATCAGCCAGGCGACCCGCACCCGGGTGTTCAGCGGCGACCAGCAGCCTCCGGTCAGCCGGACGCTGTACCAGATGGAGGACTACATCCAGCAGGTCCTGGCCTTCGACGTACGCCAGGGTGCGGCCACACGGGTCGAGAAGATGGTGGCGTTCTATACCTCACGTGATCCGGCGGTCAGCGACACGCTGGTGAGGGCGGCCATGTCGGCGGCCCGGCACGACGAATTCGCCACCTCGCTCCGGCGCCACGCCGCGGCGTGGGACGAACTGTGGCGGGTCTGCGACGTGCGCGCACCGGAAAACGATCAGGTGCAGCTGCTGGTCCGGCTGCACATTGCACATCTGCTTCAGGTTTGCTCCCGGCACACCGCCGACCTGGACGCCGGGCTGCCCGCCCGCGGGCTCAACGGCGAGGCGTACCGCGGGCACGTGTTCTGGGACGAGATCTATGCGTTCCCGTTCTTCAACTTCCGCGTGCCCGAGGTCACGCGCGGGCTGCTGATGTACCGCTACCGCCGGATGGGGGAGGCGCGGGCCGCGGCTCGGGAGGCAGGATTCCGGGGCGCGATGTTCCCCTGGCAGAGCGGCAGTGAGGGCACCGAGGAAACCCAGCGCGTCCACCTCAACCCGCTATCGGGCCGCTGGGAGCCTGACCTCAGCCATAACCAGCGGCACGTCAACGCCGCCATCTTCTACAACATCTGGAATTACTTCCGGGCCACCAATGACCTGGAGTTCCTCGACGGCTACGGCGCAGAGATGATGCTCGAGATCACGCGGTTCTGGGCATCGATCGCCCATTTCAACCCCGAGCGGGAGCGCTATGAGATCCACGGCGTGATGGGCCCCGACGAGTTCCACGAGAAGTATCCGGGCGCGCCGCAGGGCGGGCTGCGCAACAACGCCTACACCAACGTCATGGTGGCGTGGCTGTGCGACATCGCCGGGAAGCTGCCGTCGCTGCTTCCGGCGAGCAGCATGCAAGGATTACGTGCACGGCTGGGCATCGTTGACGACGAGCTGGCGCTGTGGCAGGACATGAGCCGCCGGATGTTCGTCCCCTTCCACGGCGACGGGATCATCAGCCAGTTCGAGGGCTATGGCGACCTCGAAGAACTCGACTGGGATGCCTACCGCGCGAAGTACGGCAACATCCAGCGGCTCGACCGAATCCTGCGTGCGGAGGGCGACGACCCGAACCGCTACAAGGTCACCAAGCAGGCCGATACGGTGATGATCTTCTTCCTCTTCATGCCCGACGAACTGCGCGAGGTCTTCGAGCGTTTGGGGTACGACTACCGTCCCGACACGGCCGCGCGAAACGTCGCCTACTACGACCGGCGGACGTCGCACGGCTCGACGCTGAGCTTTGTCACCCACGCGGGAGTACTCGCCGCCCTCGACCCGGAGAGTTCGTGGGACCGGTTTCAAGTCGCGCTCCGCAGCGATGTCGACGACATCCAGGGCGGCACGACAAAGGAAGGGATCCACTTGGGCGTCATGGCCGGGACACTTGACGTCGTGCAGCGGTGCTACGCGGGCACCCATATCCGCGACGGCGTTTTGTACTTCGACCCGCGGCTCCCGAGCGCGCTCGGGGGCCTGTCATTCCCGATGCAGTTCCGGGAGACCCCGGTCGTGGTCACGCTCAGCGTCAGCCCGCTGGCGCTCGCCGCCCAACCTGAGGGTCGGAGGCAAACGATCCGG
>Ga0081540_1001975_pt1 | contig 17111 bp, 11 predicted proteins | sample TabmetS2T1R1_FD_71024 | JGI IMG/M metagenome (GOLD analysis project Ga0081540, IMG submission 71024) | Tabebuia heterophylla rhizosphere microbial communities from the University of Puerto Rico - S2T1R1 | ecosystem: Host-associated > Plants > Roots > Rhizosphere ... | reverse complement strand
ATACAAGCGGCGCGCCGGCTTTGATCTCGCCGGCCGGGGCGGCGTCAAGCTGTCGGACCATTGGGCCGAGGGCATGCGCACCAAGCACGGCATCCACGTTCACGGCTTTCCGAATGCATTCTTCGTGCAGCCGACGCAGGGCGCCAACCTCATCTCCAATGTCCCGCATAATCTGACCGACGCTGCGAAGACCATCGCGCTGATGGTGGCGCATGCGCAGTCGAACGGCTTCAAGGAGATCGAAGTCACCAGGGAGGCCGAGAGTCGCTGGGTCGAACTGCTGCTGACCGGCGCAGGCCGCATGATCGGTTCGCCCGACTGCACGCCCGGCTACTACAACAATGAAGGACGCGAGCCGGGGCCGGCGGCCAGGCTCAATGTCGGCCATCCCGCAGGGCCGATGGCCTATTTCAAATATATCGACGGCTGGCGGAGCAGCGGCCAGTTCGAGGGGCTGGAGTTTCGCTGAACCCGCCCGTCAGTCGAAGTTTGTTTTTGTGTGAGGGAGGACCCGAGTATGACCCAACCAGCCAGCATCGAGACGCCAAGGGAAATGCCGAAGGACGCATCCGCCTCCGTCATCGCGCAGCACGCGGCGACGCTGAAGGCGCTGCCGTTTTCCGACACGCGCGATTTCGACGACGCCGCGCGCGGCTTCCTCGGCACAGTGGAGAATGCGAAGATCACGTCGCCGCAAGGCAGGATGGTCTGGAGCCTCGAGCCCTACGGCTTCCTGTCTGCGGAAGACGCGCCGCCGACGGTCGACCCCAGCCTGTGGCGGCAGTCGCGGCTCAACATGCATCACGGCCTGTTCGAGGTGGTGCCCGGCGTCTACCAGGTACGCGGCCTCGACATCGCCAACATGACGCTGATCGAGGGCGAGCGCGGCGTCATCGTGGTGGATACGCTGACCTCGATCGAGGGCGCGCGGGCCGCGATGGAGCTCTATTTTCAGCACCGCGGCAAACGGCCGGTCGCGGCCGTCATCTTCACTCATACCCACACCGACCATTGGGGCGGCGCGCGCGGCGTCCTTGACGATGCGGCGCTCGCCGGCGGCAAGGTGCCGATCATCGCGCCCAATCTGTTCATGGAGCACGCGGTTTCGGAAAACATCATCGCCGGCCCCGCGATGCTGCGGCGTGCGCAATATCAGTTCGGGCCGTTCCTCGCCAAGGGCGTGCGCGGGCAGATCGATTGCGGGCTTGGCAAGACCATGGCGGCAGGGGCGGTCGCGCTCGTGCGTCCGACCGACCTGATCATCGCGACCGGCGACAGAAGGACCATCGACGGCGTCGAGTTCGAATTCCAGATGGCGCCGAACAGCGAGGCGCCGGCGGAGATGCACTTCTATATCGCCCGCTACAAGCTTCTCAATCTGGCGGAGAACTGCACGCATAATTTCCACAATCTGCTGCCGTTCCGCGGCGCTGACGTGCGCGACGCGCTGGCGTGGTCGAAATATCTCGGCGAAGCCCTGCAGATGTGGGGCGGCAAGGCGGACGCGATGTGCGGCCAGCACCACTGGCCGGTCTGGGGACATGAGCGGATCGACACCATGATCCGCCAGCAGCGCGATCTCTATAAATTCGCGCATGACCAGACCATCCGCCTGATGAACCACGGTCTCACCGCGACCGAAATCGCGGAAATCATCCGCTTGCCGGCGAGTCTGGAGGGCGCCTGGCACGGCCGCGGCTACTACGGTCACATCCGCCACAACGTGAAGGCGATCTATCAAAAATATCTCGGCTGGTACGACGCCAATCCCGTCAATCTCGATCCGCTGCCGCCGGTGGAATCAGGCAAAAAATATGTCGAGTATATGGGCGGTGCAGACGCGATCCTCGCGCGTGCGGCCAAGGATTTCGCCAAGGGCGAATTCCGTTTTGTCGCGCAGGCGGTGAGCCACCTCGTGTTCGCCGATCCCGACAACCAGGCGGCACGCGCAATGCTCGCCGATACGTTCGAGCAGCTCGGCTATGCCTCGGAGAGTTCGACCTGGCGCAACGCCTATCTGTTCGGCGCGCAGGAGCTTCGGCAGGGCATGCCGAAGACGCCGCCGCGTTCGACAGTGCCGCGGGAGACGCTGGCAGCGCTGCGCACAGAACAGCTATGGGACGTGCTCGGCGTTCGCCTCAACGGCCCCAAGGCCGAAGGCAAGCGCATCGTGCTGAACTGGAATTTTACCGACACCGGCGAGACCTTCGTCCTCAATCTGGAGAATTCTGCGCTCACCTATACGGCCAATGCGCAGGCGGCCGATGCCGACGCCGGCTTCACACTGCCGCGTGGCGTGCTCGACGAAGTGATCGCCAAATTGACGACGTTCCCTGAAGCGGTCGGCGGTGGAAAGATCAAGGTCAGCGGCAATCCGGCGCGGCTCGCCGAGTTGATGACGCTGATGGACGAGTTTCCGCGGATGTTCGAGATCGTCGAGCCGAAGCGGGCGGCGGTGGGTTGAGGAATGCGTGGGGACTACTTAATCCTCATGGTGAGCAGGCGCGAAGCGCCGTCTCGAACCATGAGGCCCCGCTGGTGCCATTCATCCTTCGAGACGCCGCTTGCGCGGCTCCTCAGGATGAGGTCTGACAGATAGGGTAGGGTGGGCAAAGCGAAGCGTGCCCACCATTCTTTCGCGTCGAGGATAGAGGGTGGGCACGGCGCCAGCGCGCCTTTGCCCACCCTACGGCCGTCACGTTACTCCGCGCTGCTGACCAGCTTGATCCGCGGCTCGGCTTCCTCCATCAGGCCGCGATAGGCGGCAAGATAATCGAGCGCCATGCGGCGCGCGGTGAAGCGGGTCTCGAACTGCTTGCGGATCGCGGCCCGGTCGAGCGCGGCAAGGCGATCGACCACGGCAACGGCGCTGGTCTCATCTTCCACGACGAAGCCGGTGAGACCGGGGTCGATGATCTCCGGGACCGACCCGCGGTTATAGGCGAGCACCGGCGTGCCGCAGGCCATGGCTTCGATCATCACGAGGCCGAATGGCTCCGGCCAGTCGATCGGCACCAGAAGGCCGATCGCGCCAGAGAGGAAATCGGATTTCTCGCGGTCGCTGATCTCGCCGATATATTCGACCAGCGGATTGGCCTTGATGAGCGGGGAGATCAACTCGTCGTAATAATCCTGGTCGGCGCGATCGACCTTTGCCGCGATCTTGAGCGGAATGCCGCATCTTGTGGCGATCCTGATGGCGCGGTCCACGCCTTTTTCCGGCGCGATCCGCCCGAGCACGGCGAGATAGGACGGCTGCACCGGCTGCGGTGTCAGCAAATTCTCCGGCAGCCCATGGTGAATGGTGCGCACCCAGTTGGCTTGCGGCACCGGGCGCCGCTGCGCATTGGAAATCGAGATCACCGGAAGCTTTGAGAAGGTGCTGAATACCGGCTGATGCTCCGGCAGGTCGAGCCTGCCATGCAGCGTCGTCAGGAACGGCGTCGGCTGCCGGTAGAACAGCGAGAATGGATAGTAATCGAGATGAAAGTGGAGAAAATCGAACTCCTCATCGTCGCATTTCTGCCGCACGCGCTCCAGCATCACCATATGCAGTGCATTGGGGTCTCGGACCGAGCCGTCGAGGCGCAATGCCTTCGGCCACGTCGCATCGAGTTTCGCCGATGTGCGGGAATCGCCGCTGGCAAACAGGGTGACATCGTGCCCCAGTGCCACGAGTTCCTCGGTAAGCCAGTGCACCACCCGCTCGGTGCCGCCGTACAGTTTGGGGGGGACAGCCTCCGTCAGCGGGGCGACCTGCGCGATGCGCATATTTGCGTCTCCTTTTTTGAATGGTGGTTGAACGAAGCCCTCAGCCCACGATCGACACCGGCGTGCCAATAGCGGGAACGTTCCCGCATCTGTGAAGTTCCTTAGTCAGCACATCTTGCTTCTTCCACACGGCTGTCTTGCTGATGCCATCTGACACAAACAGATTTACGGCCAACTCGATGCTGCAGAATTGTTGCGCAGTGATGGCCACGCGCGCGGAAACCCGAAGCGGCATTCTTCACGTCACCGTGTGCGAAACGCGTTAGGGATTCTCGTTCACTCTCAACAGGTTTGCGGAACTCATGGACAATCTCTCAGGGTATGTGCGGCGACCGTTTCCATTTGTGCTGCGCTATCTGCGCCGGCGTCGCGCGGCGCATATCGTCATTGTGTCGGCCGTCGTTGCAGCGGTTGCCTGCTCGGTGGGCACGCAGTACGGCGTGAAGAATCTGGTCGACAGCCTGACAGCGGGTTCGTCGCACGCAAGCAGCGTATGGCTGGCATTCGGTTTTCTCATGTCGCTGATCGCCGCTGACAATCTGTTGTGGCGCGTGGCGAGTTGGACAGCGAGCTTCACCTTCGTGGGTGTCACCGGCGATCTCCGCCGCGATATGTTCCGCCACCTGACCGGTCACGCCCCCAGCTATTTCTCCGACCGGCTGCCCGGCATGCTCACCAGCCGCATCACCGCGACCTCCAACGCCGTGTTCACGGTTGAGAACATGTTCGTCTGGAACGTATTGCCGCCATGCATCGCGACCGTTTCCGCCATACTCCTGATCGGAACCGTCAGCCTGGCGATGTCCGCGGGGCTGATCGTGATCGCGGGTATCATGTTGATGGCGATGTTCCGCCTCGCCGCGGCGGGCAAGCCGCTGCATGACGACTTTGCCGACAAGGCGGCGGCGGTGGACGGCGAGATGGTCGACGTCATCAGCAACCTGCCGCTGGTCCGCGCCTTTTGCGGGCTCAGCTACGAACACGACCGCTTCGACGCCACCGTCGGGCGGGAACTCGACGCCCGTGGGCGCAGCCTCCGCTATCTCGAGAAGCTCCGCCTTCTTCACGCGGTCGTGACGATCGTGCTGACGATTGCACTGCTGGCATGGGTCATCACGCTCTGGCAGCAGGGCGCGGCGACCACCGGCGATGTGGTGCTGGTTTGCACGCTCGGGCTTTCGATCCTGAGCGCAACGCGCGACCTTGCGGTGGCGCTGGTTGATGTGACGCAGCACGTCGCCCGCCTGACCGAAGCGATCGCGACCTTGTTGCTGCCGCACGAGTTGAAGGATCATCCCGAGGCCGAGCCGCTGATCCGCAGCGGCGCCGCCGTCGCCTTCAACAACGTCGCGTTCCACTATCCAGGCGGCTCTCAGGTGTTCGAAAAGTTCGCCCTGCGCATCCAGCCGGGACAACGGGTCGGGCTGGTCGGCCATTCCGGCGGCGGGAAATCCACCCTGTTCGCGCTGCTGCAGCGGTTCTACGACATCCAGCGCGGCAGCGTCACGATCGATGGCCAGGACATCTCGCGTGTGACGCAGCAAAGCCTGCGCGAGGCGATTTCGGTGGTGCCGCAGGACATCTCGCTGTTCCACCGCTCGATCATGGAAAATATCCGCTACGGTCGGCCGAATGCGACCGACGACGAGGTCTTGCGCGCAGCGATTGCGGCGCGTTGCGACTTCATCGAGAATCTCCCCGAGGGCATGGCGACCATGGTGGGCGATCGCGGCATCAAGGTCTCCGGCGGACAGCGGCAGCGAATCGCCATCGCGCGCGCCTTCCTGAAGGACGCGCCGATCCTGCTGCTCGATGAAGCGACCGCCTCGCTCGACAGCGAATCCGAAGAGGCGATCCGCGAGGCGCTGTCGCGGCTGATGCGCGGACGCACCGTGATCGCTATCGCCCATCGTCTCGCCACCTTGCGCAGTTTCGACCGCGTGGTGGTGCTGCAGGGCGGCCGGATTATCGAAGACGGACCACCGGACATTCTTGTGCAGGGGAGGGGCCCTTACCGCGAACTGGTTGCGCGGGAACTGGGCCGTCTCGCCAGCCATGCGGCCTGATCTGCGGCAGTAGCGTTTGCATCCCGATTGCGTCCATCACGCGCTAAGGAAATCGCTCGAGGTCGAAATGACAGCCGAAGTCACCCAACTGGTCACCATCGAGGCTGCCGAACACGTCGCGGAATCCCCGTTCTACATCCCGATGACGGGACCGGCGACGCGGCAGCGTCGCTCGCTAAAGCACGACGACACCTTCATCGTCCTCGACAGCCATGGCGATATCGGCGCTTCCGCCGGCGGGCCCGACGGCCTGTTCAACGCCGATACGCGTTATCTTGCCCGGCTGGAGATGGTGCTCGACGAAGTCCAGCCGCTGCTGCTCGGCTCCAACCTGCGCGACGACAATTCGGCGCTGACGGTCGACCTCACCAATTCCGACGTCTATCGCAACGGCAGGCTGGTGCTGCAGAAGGACACGCTGCACATCGTGCGCTCGATTTTCCTGTGGCGCGGCACGGCCTACCAGCGCATCGCCCTGCAGAATCATGGCGACCGGCAGGCGAGCTTCGACCTGACTCTGCTGTTCGACAATGATTTCGCCGATTTGTTCGAAGTGCGCGGCGAGCGCCGTCCGCGCCGCGGGATCGGCTCCAGCCGGTTGCTCGGCCCCGCCGATGTCGTGCTGGAATATAGCGGGCTCGATGGCCAGGCCCGGATCACCGCGCTGCATTTCGAGCCGCGGCCGACACGGCTCGCCACCCACTCGGCGACCTTTCATTTCGAGCTGGAGCCAAGGGAAGCGACCGCCTTGTTCGTCGCGGTCTCCTGCAACAAGCCGATCATGCAGAAGCCGGCGCCGTTCTTCCGCGGTCTGTTGGCGCACCGCCGCGAGATGCGGCGCTTGACGAGCGGCGCGGCCAGCATCGAGACGTCGAACGATATCTTCAACGAGGTGCTGTGCCAGGCGATGGCCGACCTCAATATGCTGATGACGGAAACGCCGCAAGGGAGATATCCCTATGCGGGAATCCCCTGGTATTCGACCACGTTCGGCCGCGACGGATTGATCACCGCGCTGCAAATGCTGTGGATCGATCCGCGCATCGCACAGGGCGTGCTGCGACGGCTCGCTTTCTTCCAGGCCAAGACCACCGATCCGCTCGCCGACGCCGAGCCCGGCAAGATCCTGCACGAGATGCGCGGCGGCGAGATGGCCGCGCTGCGCGAGGTGCCGTTCGCGCAGTATTACGGCAGCGTCGATTCGACCTCGCTGTTCGTTCTGCTGGCCGGTCTTTACGTCGAGCGCACCGGCGACGAGGAAACGCTGGCCGAGCTGTGGCCTTCGATCGAAGCGGCGTTGCAATGGATCGACGGCCCCGGCGATCCCGACAAGGACGGATTTGTCGAATATCAGCGCGCCACCGAGCAGGGACTTGCCAACCAGGGCTGGAAGGATTCCTTCGACGCGATCTTCCATGCCGATGGACAGCTCGCCGAAGGCTATATCGCGCTGGCGGAGGTTCAGGGATATGTCTTTGCCGGCAAGCGCCTCGCGGCGCGTTGCGCCCGGCGCCTCGGAAAGATCGATCAGGCGGCGAAGCTCGAATCCGAAGCGCTGCTGCTTGCCGACCGTTTCGAGCAGGCGTTCTGGTGCGAGGAGCTCGGCACCTACGCCGTAGCGCTCGACGGCGCCAAGCGGCCGTGCAAGGTGCGCACCTCGAATGCCGGCCAGCTTCTCTTCACCGGCATCGTCCGGACCGAGCGTGCGCGGCTGGTCGCGGCCGATCTGATGAGCCAGAAATTCTTTTCAGGATGGGGCATCCGCACCGTTGCGCGGGGTGAGGCCCGTTACAATCCGATGTCCTATCACGATGGGTCGGTCTGGCCGCACGACAATGCGCTGATCGCGCTCGGCTTCGCGCGCTACGGCCTGAAGCATTCGGTGGCGCACCTGTTCAAGGGCCTGTTCGACGCCGCGAGCTACATGGACCTGCGGCGGCTGCCGGAATTGTTCTGCGGATTCCAGCGTGAAAGGCGGCGCGGACCGGTGCTCTATCCGGTCGCCTGCGCGCCGCAGGCCTGGGCCAGCGCGACACCCTTCACTTTGCTGGAGGCAGCGCTCGGCCTCGAATTCGATGCAGCGCGCGGCGAGATCAGGCTTCGCGATCCGCGCCTGCCCGAATTCCTCAACGAGGTGATGCTGCGCGATCTCCGGCTCGGGCCGTCGAGCGTCGACCTCCGAGTTCGCCGTCACGGCGATGAAGTGTCGCTCGAGGTCGTGCGAACGCGCGGCCATATTCAGGTATCGATCGTGTTGACGCATTAGAAGCCATGCGCGGTTCATGCATCCAGATCTCAGGAGGCCACATGCGCACCCGCTTTCTTGTTCTGTTTCTGATCGCCGGACTTGCCGGCATCCCCGCGGCTTCTGCGGCGGAGGACACTGGCGCGACGCAAGGTAGCCGCTCCGCTCCGCAGGATGCCGCAAAAGAGCCCGCGCCGCCGCCGTCGGTGACCGTGATTGGCGCCAGGGATGCGCACGGCATCCTCGGTCGCGAAGTCCGCAGCGCGGCCAACGAGGATATGGGCCGCGTCGTCGACGTGATCGTGGATCGCGAGGGCAATGTACGTGCTGCGGTGATCGATTTCGGCGGTTTTCTCGGCGTCGGCAGCCGGAAGATCGTCGTCGACTGGGGCGTGTTGCGTTTCGGCGGCGTTGCCAACAAGCGTGACAGCATCACGCTCGAACTCACCAAGGCTCAGGTGGCGGCGGCGCCTGAATACAAGGAGGACGCTCCGGTCATCGTTCTCGGTGCGGCCGGCCGTCTGCAGCCGTGGGATTTTGATCACTAGGGAGAGGCAGCCTGGTCGCGCGTCCTTCCAAATCGTTCGACCGGATTGACGACGATCGCCGCGGGCGATCCGCCGATGCAGGCAGTGTTGTGCCGCTGCCGCCCGCGCCCGGCGGCAAGCCGAAGCCATCGCGGGAAAGCCAGCGCGGCCTCGACTGGTTCATCTTCTTTCTCGCCGACGTGCAGACCGGTTTCGGCCCCTTCGTCGCAGTCTATCTGACCACGCAGAAATGGACGCAGGTCGAGATCGGCTTCGTGCTGTCGATTGGCGGCATCATCGGCCTGCTCGGGCAGATACCGGGCGGCGCGATCGTCGATGCCGCGCGCTCCGAGCGGCTGGTGGCGGGGCTGGCGGTCGCCACCATCGGCTGCGCCGCGCTGGCCTATGCCCTATGGCCGATCTTTCTGGTGGTGACGGCCGCGGCGACGCTGCATGCGCTGGCGAGCTGCGTGCTGGGTCCGGCGATTGCGGCGATCAGCCTTGGCCTGGTCGGGCCGTTCGCGATCGGGGAGCGGCTTGGGCGCAACGCCCGTTTCGCTTCGCTCGGCAACGGCTCGGCGGCGGCGCTGATGGGCGCGACCGGCTACCTGCTGTCGAGCCGGGCGGTGTTTCTCGTCACCTTCCTTCTGGCGATCCCGACATTGCTGGCGCTCTCGCGGATCCGCTCACAAGAAATCGATGTGGCGCAGTCCCACGGCGCCGTGGTGCGGGAGGTTCCCGATAGGGAAGCCACCAGCGTTTTCCATCTGCTGAAGCAGCGGCCGCTGCTGATCTTTGCCGGCGGCGTGCTGCTGTTTCAGCTCGCCAATGCGGCGATGCTGCCGCTGATGGCCGGCGTGGTCACGACGCGGTCGAGCCAGTGGGCGCCGGTGCTGATCGCGGCCTGCATCATCGTGCCGCAAGCCATCGTGGCGCTGACCTCGCCGTCGGTCGGCCGCAAGGCGCAAATCTGGGGCAGGCGGCCCTTGCTGCTGCTCGCGTTCGCCGCGCTGGCGATCCGCGGCCTGCTGTTCGCCGTGGTCAGGGACCCCTATCTCCTGGTCGTGGTGCAGGTGTTCGACGGCGTCACCGCGGCCGTACTCAGCGTGATGATCCCGCTGATCGTGGCCGATGTCGCCTTTGGAAGCGGCCACTTCAATCTGGCGCAAGGCGTCGTCGGCACCGCGACCGGCATCGGCGCGTCGCTCTCTACGGTGCTGGCGGGCTATATCAGCGACACCTTTGGCAGCAGCATCGCGTTCACCGGGTTGGCCGGGATCGCGGCGCTTGGCCTGACGGTAATCTGGCTGTTCATGCCGGAGACGCGGCGGATGGAGTAAGCCGCGCTCAATTACCCGATGATCGAAGGCGCGATCGTCTTGCGATAGAGCGCGCTGTAAAGGGCGGCCGACAGATCCCAGCTAAACGACCGTGCCATGGCGCTGCGCCGCATCGCATCGAGGCGATCCTTGGCGCGGAACGCATCGAACGCGCGCCGGACGCCGCCGAGGAAGGACTCCGCGGACGGTTGCGAAAACAGGAATCCGGTTTCGCCGTCCTTGATGGTTTCCGCCAGCCCGCCGGTCTGGTGACCGATCGGCAGCGATCCGAACCGCTGCGCATACATCTGGCTCAGCCCGCACGGTTCGAACCGCGACGGCATCAGCGTGAAATCGCTGCCGGCAAAAATGCGCCGCGCCTGGGCGTCGTTGAAGCCGATGACGACGCCGATCGCATCCGGCCGGCGGCGATGCGCCTTGACCAGCGCCTGTTCGATCTGGGCTTCGCCGCTGCCGGTCACCACGATCTGTCCACCGGCCTCGATGATTTCGTCGGCGGCGTGCAAGACGAGGTCGACGCCCTTCTGGTGAACCAGGCGGGCAACAAGGCCAAACAGCGGACCGCGCGACAGCGCGAGGCCAAACTGCTTGCGGACGTAGTCGGCGTTGGCCTGCTTGCCCTCCCAATCGCCGGGGGCGAAGGTCTGCGCCAAATGCGCGCAGGCGCTGGGATCCCAGCTTTCGTCGATGCCGTTCAGGATGCCGGTCAGTTGCGCGGCGTTCGAGCGCTGCTGCAGCAGGCCTTCGAGCCCGCAGCCGAGCTCGCGTGTCGTGATCTCCTTCGCATAGGTGGCGCTGACGGTCGTCAGATGCGAGGCATAGACGAGGCCGCCCTTGAGGAACGACACATGGTCGTAGAACTCCAGCCCGTCGATGTGGAAGGAGCTTTCGGGAGCTCCGATCCGGCGGAGCGAGTCCGGCGGGAACAGCCCCTGATAGGCGAGGTTGTGGATGGTCAGGATCGAGGGAAGCTTGGTGCCCCTCCAGGCCAGATAGGCCGGCGCCAGTGCGGCCTGCCAGTCATTGGCATGGATCAGGTCTGCTGCCCAATTCTTGTCCAGGGTGCCCGCGGCAAGCTCGGCCGCGGCCGATGCGAACCGGCCAAACCTGATGTCGTTGTCCGGCCAGTCCTGACCCGATTCGTCGCCATAGGGGTTACCCGGCCGGTCGTAAAGTTGCGGGCACAACAGCACATAAACGGGCAAACCGTCCTTGGTCGCTGCCCGCCCGAGCGAGCAGGCCGGCATCTCCGCCAGCGAAGGGCATTCTCCAACGATTTCAATGTGCGTGAGCTGTTCGAGAATGTCCCGATACCCGGGCAGCATGACCCGGACATCGCTCCAGCGACGTAAGGCCCGGGGCAGGGCGGCGGAAACGGCGGCGAGCCCGCCCACCCGGACAAAGTCATCCATTTCAGTGGTGACGAACAAGACCTTCAAGGCAAGCGCCCTCGTACCAGCCACAAATGTTACTGATGCAAGAATGGGTCCAAACCGCCCACTCGTACAACGCACGCTCCGGGTCGTCGTTCCTAAGCGAACTGCTTTCCTGTCGGCGCTGCACAATCTAGGGTCACGGCCGTCAACAAAACGAGTGGCCGCAAAAGGCCGAAGGAGCTTCACGCAATGACCATAGCCGGCAATGATCAGAAGAATTTGACAGGCAGCTTCGCAGGCCTGCGGGTTCTCGATTTTTCGACCACGATTGCCGGCCCCCATTGCACGCGAATGCTCGCCGATATGGGAGCGGAGGTCATCAAGATCGAGACCGAGGAAGGCGAGACGATGCGCACCCGTCCGCCGGTGCGGAATAATTGCTCAACTGCCTTCGGTCAGCTCAATGTCGGCAAGAACAGCCTGGTTCTGAATTTGAAGTCGCCGAAGGGAGCGGAGACCGTTCGCCGGCTGGTCGCGACCGCGGATGTGCTGGTGGAGAATTTCCGTCCGGGCGTGATGCGGCGATTGAAGCTCGACTACGCCTCGTTGCAGGGACTCAACCCAAAGCTGGTCTATTGCTCGATCTCGGGATACGGCCAGACCGGGCCGTCGGCGGAGCTGCCGGCCTATGCGCCGGTGATCCATGCGGCCTCGGGCTATGAGATGGCGCATCTGGCCTACCAGCCGGGACGCAGCCGGCCGGACTATTGCGGCATCTATACTGCCGACGTGCTGACCGGCGTCTATGCGTTCGGCGCCGTCTCGGCGGCGCTGTATCAACGCGCGGCAACCGGGCAGGGCCAGCATATCGACGTCTCGATGCTGGAATCGATGCTGAGCCTGACGCTGAACGAACTGCAATGGTCGCAATTCGAGGTGAAGCCGACGCAGCGGCCGATGTTCGGCCCGATCGAGACGACGGACGGCTACGTGATGATGGCGATCGCCAGCGAGAAAACCTTCCAGAGCCTGATGCAGGTGATCGGTCATCCGGAATGGGTGAGCGACCCGCGCTTTGCGAAATATTCCGACCGTCGGGAAAACTGGGCGAGCTTGATGGAAGGCGTGGAGGCATGGTCGCGCATGGTGACGACCGAACAGTGCCTGAGCGCCCTCAATGAGTATGGCGTTCCCTCATCGGCCTACCGCACCGTTGCCGAGGCGCTGCGCGATCCGCAGATCGCCCATCGCGGCGCATTGGCCGAGGTCGAGGATGGCGGCGGCAGCTTCAAGGTCCTCAACCTGCCGTTCCGCATGTCGGGCGCCAAAGTGTCGGCGGCGCGGCGCATGTCGACGCTCGGCGAACATACGCGTGAATATCTGAAGGAGACCGGCCTGTCGGAGGATGAAATCGCAGCCTTTGCCGGCAAGACGCAGGCCGTCGCGCGCGGCTGACCGCGTGATCCGCATGGCGAAACATTAACCTGCGGCGTTTTCATCCAGAGCTTGTGAACGGCCTTGCCCGCGACTGCGTTTCCGGACAATCTCGCGGGCAGCCATCGGCGATCCGGAACACCGGACGAACGACACATCGGAGGAAACATCTATGAACGCGGCGATCCGTTCGAGCGCGCTTGCGCGAATATTTCTTGTGGCGGGATTTGGCGTGGCGATGTCGGCAATGCCCGCCAACGCGCAGAAGGCGGGCGGTAACATCTCCGTTGGTCTTGAACTCGATATTCCCGGTTTCGATCCGCTGAAGGTCGGCGTCTACGACACGGCGGCGCTGACCGCGTCATCCGCGGTCTTTGACACGCTTACCCAACTCGACGCCAACGGCAAGGCGCAGCCCAAGCTCGCACTGTCCTGGGAGCCGTCCGAGGACTTCAAGATGTGGACCTTCAAGCTGCGTCCTGGCGTCAAGTTCCACGATGGCACGCCGTTCAACGCCGAGGCCTACAAGGCCAATTTCGACCGGCAGAAGGATCCCGCGAACAAATGCCGCTGCGCCTTCTATATCTCCAACGTCAACAACGTTCAGGCGCCCGACGAACTGACGGTGGTCTTTAACCTCAACGACCCCTCGGTGAACTTCCCCTTACTGTTGATGTCTTACGCGAACCAGAACGGCGCGATTCACTCTCCGACGGCCTGGAAGACCAAGGGCGATGACTACAACCGCAATCCCGTCGGCACCGGTCCCTACATTCTGAAATCCTGGACGGCCGGCGATCGCATGATCCTGGAGAAAAACCCGGACTACTGGGACAAGGACAAGATCTACTTCGACCGCATCACCTTGAAGCCGCTGCCCGACGCCCAGTCGCGCTTTGCGAGCCTGCAATCGGGCGAGGTCGACCTGATCTGGGATGACGAATACGACGCCGACAACATCCAGAGAGCGCAAAAGGACTCCAAGCTGACCGTGCACACCTATGACGGTTCCGGTGCGTCGGTTTATGCCTTCAACACCAAGACGCCGCCGTTCGACGACGTGCGCGTGCGCCAGGCCCTTGTCATGGCGCTCGACCGCAAGAAGTGGTCGCAGGCGATCACCAACGGTCTGGCTCGCCCGGCAAGCAATCCCTATGGCGACGGCTCCTGGGTCAAGTGCAAGGACGACGGCGCTTTGCCCGAGGATGTCGAGAAGGCGAAGGCCTTGATCAAGGACTACGGCAAGCCCGTCGAGTTCAAGACGCTCTTCACCGCAACCCCGCGCGGCCGCGCCAACGGGCAGGTGTTGCAGCAGCTTTGGAAGCGCGCCGGCGCCAACATGGAGATCGAGCAGGTCGATCAGGCCACCATTCCACCGCGCGCCTTCATGCGCCAGTTCCAGATGACGCCCTGGCGCATCGTCGATTTTGCCGATCCTGACATCCAGATGTACGCCAATTTCCACACCGGCAGCCCGGTCGCGCTCGCCAACTATTCGAATCCGGAACTGGATAAGCTGCTCGAGCGCGCGCGGGTCACCGCCGACCAGGACAAGCGCATCGAGGACTATTGCGCGATCAGCCGGCTGATCAACAAGGAGGCGATCTGGTTTTGGAGCTTCCAGAATACCTACTACGCGCTATCGAGCGCGAAGGTTAAGGGACTGGCCAAGATGTACAGCGGGGTGATCGACGTATCGCGCGCCTGGAAGGAATAGCCGCCCATGGCGTTCTTCGTCGCACGCCGGCTGTTGTATCTGTTGCCGGTGCTGATTGCGGTTTCGCTGCTGACGTTCTCCATCGCGTCGCTGCTGCCGGGCGATCTCGCCTATACCATCCTCGGTGACCAGGCGACGCCGGAGAACGTGGCGGCGTTGCGGCGTGACATGGGGTTGGATCAGCCGATCTGGTGGCGTTACATAAGCTGGCTCGGCAATGTGCTCCAGGGTGATTTCGGCCGCTCGTTCCGCACCGGACAGACGGTGCTTCAGGCGGTTGCCGAACGGCTGCCGGTATCCATCGAGCTGATGCTGCTGGCGCAGTTCGGCGCACTGGCGATCGGCGTTCCCCTGGCGATCGTCTGCGCGGCGCGCAGCGGCGGACCGTTCGACCGCTTCATGACCGGCACCGCTTTCGGCATGCTGTCGGTGCCGACCTTCCTGTCGGCGATCCTGCTGATCTATTTCTTCGCGGTCGAACTGCGCTGGCTGCCGGCGACCGGATATGTGCCATTCGCCGAAGACCCGGCCGCAAACCTGCGCTTCATGGTGCTGCCGGCGCTGACGCTGGCGCTCGCCGAATGGCCCGGCATCATGCGTGTGCTGCGGTCCGACATGATCGCGACCCTGCAGGAAGACTATATCGCGCTGGCGAAAGCCAAGGGGCTGAAGGCTTCGCGCATCCTGTTCGTGCATGCGCTGAAACCGTCATCGCTGACCCTGGTGACGATCACCGGCATCAATATCGGCCGGTTGATCGGCGGCGCTGTCATCGTCGAGACAGTCTTTGCCCTGCCGGGCATCGGCCGGCTGCTGATCGGCGCGATCCTCACGCGCGACCTGATCATCCTGCAAGGGGTGGTGCTGCTGGTTGGCGCGGGCTTCGTCATCATGAACTTCATCGTCGATCTGCTCTACGCCGTTCTCGATCCCAGGATTCGCCATGGCCACGCTTGAGCTCGAAGTTGCCGAGGAGGCCGTAAGCCAGCCTGCGCGGAAGGGCCGGCGGCTCGGCATGCTGTTCTGGGCGGCGATCGGCTGGATGACTTTCGTGTTCGCGGTGGCGGTTTTTGCGACGGTCCTGCCGTTGCCGAGCCCGACTGACATGGACCTGCTGGAGAAGCGCGCGCCGTTTTCCGCCGCGCATTGGCTCGGCACCGATGGGCTCGGCCGCGACGAACTCTCGCGCCTGATCTATGGCGCTCGGATATCATTGGTTGTCGGCCTGTGCGCGCCGGTGATCGGCCTCACCGTCGGCGGCGCGCTCGGCATGCTCGCCGGCTATTTCCGCGGGCGGTTCGAATCGACCGTGGTCGGCAGCATGGACGTGTTGCTGGCCTTTCCGCCGCTGGTCCTCGCGCTGGCCGTGACCGCCTATCTCGGGCAGTCCATTTTCAATCTCACCTGTATCCTCGGCGTGCTCGGTATTCCCGCCTTCATGCGGGTGGCGCGGGCGGCTACGCTGACGCTGGCGCGGCGTGAATTCGTGATCGCGGCACAGGCTTTGGGCGCGACGCATACGCGCATCCTGCTGCGCGAATTGTTGCCCAACGTCATGTTGCCGCTGTTTGCCTTCTTCCTGCTCGCCGTTGCCGTCACCATCGTCGTCGAAGGCTCGCTGTCATTCCTGGGGCTCGGCGTGCCGCCACCGATATCGAGCTGGGGCAGCATGATCGGGGAGGGGCGCGAGAGCCTCGATGTGGCGCCGCGGCTCGCTTTCATGCCGGCGGCGGCGATGTTCCTCACCGTGCTTTCCTTCAATCTCGTCGGCGACACGCTGCGGGCGCTCACCGACCCACGTCAGGGCGCGCTGTGACCGGCAACACTTTGCTTTCCGTCGAAGACGTCACCGTCGATCTGCCGACGCCGCGCGGCAATCTGCGCGCGGTCGACCATGTCGACCTCACCGTCGGCGCCGGGCGCACGCTCGGCGTCGTCGGCGAATCCGGCTGCGGCAAGACCATGCTGTCGCGGGCGATCCTGCAATTGCTGCCGAAGAAGGCAAGGCTCTCCGGCCGGGTGATGTTCGACGGGCAGGATCTCTTGCAGCTCTCGCCGGAGAAGCTGCGCCGCCTGCGCGGGCGCTCGCTGGCGGTCGTGTTCCAGGACCCCATGACCTCGCTCAACCCGGTGCTGACGATCGGCACGCAACTGATCGAGACGCTGCAGGAGCACCTTGAGCTGGACGAGGCCGCCGCCGTCAAGCGCAGCGTCGAATTGCTTGCGGCGGTCGGAATCCCCGCGCCCGAGCAGCGGCTGGCGCAGTACCCGCACCAGCTCTCGGGGGGCATGCGTCAGCGGGTGGCGATTGCGATCGCGCTGTCCTGCGAACCGAAGCTACTTATCGCCGACGAGCCGACCACCGCGCTCGACGTCACCATCCAGGCGCAGATCCTCGATCTCCTGGCGCGCGAGCAGCGCCGCCGGCACATGGCGATGATCATCATCACCCACGACCTCGGCGTCGTCGCCGGCCGCACCGACGAGGTCGCGGTGATGTATGCCGGCCGCGTGGTCGAGCGCGCGCCGACGCCCGCCTTGTTCAAGAAAATGCGAATGCCCTATACCGAGGCGCTGCTGGCAGCGCTTCCCAAACTCGACGCCGCGCCCCATACGCCGCTGCCGGCCATCTCGG
>Ga0081540_1001974_pt1 | contig 17113 bp, 13 predicted proteins | sample TabmetS2T1R1_FD_71024 | JGI IMG/M metagenome (GOLD analysis project Ga0081540, IMG submission 71024) | Tabebuia heterophylla rhizosphere microbial communities from the University of Puerto Rico - S2T1R1 | ecosystem: Host-associated > Plants > Roots > Rhizosphere ... | reverse complement strand
CGGGCTCGACCAGCGCGCGACTGATGAAGGATGTTTGCGGATCGACGGCCATCAGCGCTCCGCCGCCTGGATGCGAGCGTTGTACCAGTTCATGAGCGCGCTGGTGGCGAGCGAGATGGCGAGATAGACCGCCATGGTGATGGCGATGATCTCGATCGCCTGCCCGGTCTGATGCAGGGTGGTGCCGGCGAATACCGCGAACAGGTCGGGATAGCCGACGGCGACCGCGAGCGAGGAGTTCTTGGTGAGGTTGAGGTACTGATTGGTGAGCGGCGGCACGATGACCCGCAACGCCTGTGGCACGACGACCAGTCGCAGCGTCAAGCCCCGGCGCAGGCCGAGCGCCAGCGCCGCCTCGCTCTGACCGCGCGGAACGGCGAGCACACCGGCGCGCACGATCTCCGCGATGAAAGCCGCCGTATAGGTCGTGAGCGCAAACAGCAAAGCGACGAATTCGGGGATGAGCCGCACCCCACCCACGAAGTTGAAGCCGCGCAGCTCGGGCTTCTCGAAACCGATCGGAAAACCCGTCGCCGCCAGCACAAGCAGCGGCAGCGCGGCGAGCAGCAAACCCCCTATCCATAGCAACGGCAATCGCTGTCCGGTGCGAGCCTGCCGGCGCTTCGCCCACCAGCTGAGCGCGATGGCGGCGATGACCCCGAAGGCGAAGGCAGCCGCGACCCAGCCGGCCCCTTCGTGCATTGTCGGCGCGGGCACGATGATCCCGCGGTTGTTGAGGAAAACCTCGCCGAACAGCGAGATGCTTTGGCGCGGCCCGGGCAGCGCCCCGAGCACGGCGAGGTACCAGAACAGGATCTGGAACAGCAGCGGCAGGTTGCGGATGAGCTCGACATAGGCGCCGGCGACGCGGGACAATAGCGAGTTCGTCGACAGCCGGCCGAGCGCGACGATGAACCCGATGATGGTCGCAAACACGATGCCGATGATCGAAACCAGCAGCGTATTGAGCAGGCCGACCAGGAAGACGCGCGTGTAAGTGTCAGACCCCGAATATGGGATCAGGCTCTGGCTGACGTCGAAACCTGCATTGTTCGCCAGAAAGCCGAAGCCGGACGTGATCCGCTGAGCCTGGAGATTGGCGCGGGCGTTGGCTACGATCTCGTAGCCGAGCCACGCCAGCGCCGCGACGAACAGGATCTGCAGCGCGAAGCCGCTCCATCCCGCGCGCCCGCCAAGGGCGCGCTTCAGCCGGAGTTCGTACTGCGGCGGTGGTGCCCGGGTTTCGCTACTCATCGCCGCAGCCTCGATTTGCGCTGAGATCAGCGGATCGGCGGCGCGTACTGGATTCCGCCCTTGTTCCAGAGCTGATTCAGCCCTCGGGAAATCTGCAGCTTGGAGCCTGCGCCGACGTTACGATCGAACGATTCGCCGTAATTGCCGACCGACTTGACGATCCGATAGAACCAATCCTTGGTCAGGCCGAGCTGTTCGCCGAGATTGCCGTCGGTGCCGAAAGCCCGCTTCAGATCGGGCTTATCCGATTTCGCCATCTCGTCCACGTTCTTCTGGGTCACGCCCATTTCCTCGGCATCGACCATCGCAAACAGCACCCATTTGACGATGTCGAACCACTGGTCGTCGCCATGGCGCACCATCGGTCCGAGCGGCTCCTTCGAGATCACTTCGGGCAGCACGACATGGTCGGCCGGGTTGGCAAGCTTCAGCCGCTCCGCATAGAGCTGCGAGACGTCGGAGGTGAACACGTCGCAGCGCCCGGATTCATAGGCCTTGACGGTCTCGTCCTGGCCGGCGAAGGCGATCACCTCATACTTCATGTTGTTGCCCTTGAAGTAGTCGGCGAGGTTCTGCTCGGTCGTGGTGCCGGTCTGCACGCAGACCGAGGCGCTGTTCAGTTCCAGCGCCGAATTCACCTTCAGCGACTTCTTCACCAGAAAGCCCTGGCCGTCATAATAGGTGACGCCGGTGAAGTTGGCGCCGAGCGAGGTATCGCGCGACAGCGTCCAGGTGGTGTTGCGCGACAGCACGTCGATCTCGCCCGACTGCAGCGCGGTGAAGCGGTCCTTGGCCGACAGCGGCACGAACTTGACCTTGGTCGCATCGTTGAAGATGGCGGCCGCAACGGCCCGGCAGAGGTCGACGTCCAACCCGGTCCAGTTGCCCTTGTCGTCGGGGGACGAGAAACCCGGCAGGCCCTGGCTGACGCCGCAGGACAGCATGCCGCGGTCCTTGACCGTCTTGAGAGTTTGCGCCGAGGCGGCCTGGGCCGAGAGGCCGGCGGCCAGAGCAAGGGTAACAACCAGAGATACGCGTTTCATGGGATAGGCCTTTCAAGGGGTCGTCCGGGGGGTCGCTTCTTTTAGGCGTCGCCTGACGTTATTGGGCCAACCCGCTGATCCCTCGCTGAAAAGCGTCACTGCGAACTTGCAGTTTGACGTGCAATTCGGTCAGGTCCTGGATCTGGTATCGCGGCAGGCCCCTCAACTTGCAGCGACTATAGTTGCCCCATATCACAGAACGACTTGCGTGCCGGGTCAAGGGGTTGATGGCCCCCTTCTGTGTCTTGTTATTAATCAGCCTGCCCAACCGCGTCGCTCCGGCGGCGTTTTCGCGATCAAGTTGCGGCTGCGGCATAACGTCTTTGTAACGTCACCCCGCAAAAGGCCGCCGCGAGACGGAGTCACGTCCCTCCCGTGGAAGCTGCGCCTGGGAAAGATTGCAGCCAGCCGCCACGACCTCCGACTTCTTCCGGAATGTTTATCGCGAACGATAACCACCCGTTCACCATGACGGTGAATCCCGCCGCCCGAGCGGCCCAAATCGTTCCTCCCGCAAGTTCCCTTATACCTTTGATGCCTAGTCATGCCTCTCGGGGATCGCTGTCACTGCCGCTGCATTGGGGCGCCCCGGCGTAAGAGTAGATCGTAAAGCGTATGAACATTGCACGTGTTGTGGTCCTGACCATCGCCTTGAGTGCCGGCGGCGTTGCCGCCTACCTCGCGCGTGGCACCGAAGAGAAACCCCGCGCTGCCGAACCGGTAGCGCAACAACTGTCGACGGTAGAGGTCCTCGTCGCCAAATCCGACATCGGACTCGGCCAGGCGGTAAAGCCCGAGGATCTGCAATGGCAGGCCTGGCCGGCGGCTGCCGGCAACAACCTGATCAACCGCGCCGGCAAGGCCGACGCCATCAACGAAATCGCCGGCTCGATCGCGCGCGCTCCTATCTTCGCGGGTGAGCCGATCCGCGAGCAGAAGCTGGTCAAGGCCAACGGCTCCGGCTTCATGGCGGCGATCCTGCCGACCGGCATGCGCGCGATCTCGACCGAAATCTCGCCGGAAAACGGCGCAGGCGGATTCATCCTGCCCAATGACCGCGTCGACGTGATCCTTTCCAAGCGCGAGAAAAACCCGGATCGCAACGGGCCCGACGTCGTCCAATCGGAAACCATTCTCAGCAATGTCCGCGTGTTGGCGATCGACCAGGCGCCGAAGGAAAAGGAGGGCAACAACACCCTCATCGGGCGGACCGCCACCCTCGAATTGAAGCCCGAGCAGGCCGAGATGCTGGCCCGTTCGCGCCAGAGCGGCACACTGTCGCTCGCACTGCGCAGCATTACCGATGTCAACACACCTGACGGCCGGTCCGAAGACCAGCCGCAAAAGAGAAGCGATAGCGTCAACGTGGTTCGCTACGGGGTCGCCAACCAAACAACGGCACAGAAGTGACCGAAAGGACGCCCGTATGAAGTTTGCGGAATATCAGCCCGCACTGCGAACCGTCGCGGTTCGGACAGTGTTGTTGCCGGCCGTCGCCGCGCTGACCCTTGGTGCGCTCCTGCCCGTAGTGGCGGCCGAGTCCGACAACGATCCTCTGACGACCTCCGCCATCGGCTCGGCCAAGACCCGGTTTCTCTCGCTCGGCGTCGGCAAGTCCATCATCGTCGACCTGCCGCGCGACGTGAAGGATGTACTGGTCGCCGATCCAAAGATCGCCAACGCCGTCGTCCGCTCCGCGCAGCGCGCCTACATCATCGGCGCTGCGGTCGGCCAGACCAACGTCGTGTTCTTCGACGCCGACGGCCAGCAGGTCGGCTCCTACGATATCGCCGTCAAGCGCGACCTCAACGGCGTGCGCGCCGCGCTGCGGCAGTCGCTGCCCGGCATCCAGATCGAGGGCGTCGGCGACAGCGTGCTGCTGACCGGTTCGGTATCTAGCCCTGTCGAGGCCCAGCAGGCCGGCGAGATTGCAGCGCGGCTGGTTGGCGGCTCGGAGAAGGTCGTCAACTCCATCGTCGTTCGCGGCCGCGACCAGGTGATGCTGAAGGTCAACGTTTCCGAGGTCCGGCGCGACATCGTCAAGCAGATGGGCGTCGATCTCTCGGCCAGCATGAATTACGGCACGGCGATCGTGAACTTCAACAACAGCAATCCGTTCACTGCCCTCGGCCGCCCGCTCGTGAATGAAAACGGCTTGAGCGCATCAAGCGTGCTGAAGGGCCTGCCGACGGTCACCGCGACCATGCGGGCGATGGAAAGCGCCGGTGTGGCCAAGACGCTGGCTGAGCCGAACCTGACCGCGATATCGGGCGAGTCGGCGACCTTCATCGCCGGCGGCGAATTTCCGGTCCCCGCCGGCTACTCCTGCGATCCGGTTACGCACGTTTGTACGACCCAGATCCAGTACAAGAAATTCGGCATCTCGCTCAATTTCACGCCTGTCGTGCTGAGCGAAGGCCGCATCAGCCTGCGGGTGATGACCGAAGTCTCCGAACTCTCGCAAGAGAACGCCATCACGCTGAACCAGGCCGGCAATTCGCTGACCGTTCCGTCGATCAAGACCCGCCGGGCCGAGACGACGCTGGAAATCCCCTCCGGCGGTTCGATGGCGATGGCCGGCCTGATCCAGGAACAGACCAAGCAGGCCATCAACGGCTTGCCAGGGGTCGATCAATTGCCGGTTCTCGGCGCGCTGTTCCGCAGCCAGGACTTCGTCAACAACCAGACCGAACTGATGGTTCTGGTAACGCCCTATGTCGTGCGGGCCGTCGCGCAGAAGGAACTGTCGCGGCCCGATGACGGATTTGCGTCCGCGTCGGATTCCCAGTCGGCGCTGCTCGGGCGCATCAACCGGATTTACGGCGTTGCCGCCCGCGTCGATCCCATCAGCGGACGCCAGGGCAATTTCGGCTTCATCATCGACTGAGACGGCAACGATTACCGGGACGAGGACAGAACGATGACAAGCAGAACACCGGTTGATCGCGCCAGCGCCGCGCGCCTCTTCGGCGCCCTGCTCGGCCTTTCGGCGGCGCTCGGCGCCTGCACGCCGCAGACCGCCAACGAAATCGTAACCGCGAGCACACCGGACGATTACCGCTTCCGTCATCCGATCGCTGTAACCGAAGCCAACCGCTCGATCGTCGTGTTCGTCGGCCATGCCCGCGGCGGCCTCTCCGGCCCGCAGCGCATCGACGTGGCGGGGCTGGCGCAGACCTGGATGCGCGAAGGCACCGGCGCGATCATCGCCGACGTCCCGGTCGATACGGCGAATGCGCGAGCGGCCGCGGCGTCGTACGCGGAAATCAAGTCGGTGCTGATGGCCGGCGGCGTGCCCTCTGGCGCCATCACGCTGCGCCATTACCGGCCAGACGATCCTCGTACACTGCCGACGATCCGCCTGAGCTATCCGAAGATCACGGCGGTGGCGGGCCCCTGCGGTCTGTGGCCGCAAGACCTCGGACCCAATATCGACAACGTCGCCTACAACGAAAACCGCTCCTACCACAATTTCGGCTGCGCCACCCAGCGCAACCTCGCCGCGATGATCGACAATCCGGCCGACCTCGAACAGCCGCGTCCCGAGACTCCCGCCTACACGCCGCGCCGTAGCACAGCCTTCGAGAAATATCGCAAGGGCGCCACGACCACGACCACCTATCCCGAAGCCGAAAAGGCCAAACTCAGCGATACAGGCAAATGATCAGCCGCGTCTTTCAAAACTCCGACGAAGAAATGGATGTCGCGCCGGCGCCGGCCGAGGAATACATCTCGCCCGCGCCGCGCGTTTCGGTACAGGCGTTTTGCGCCAGCGTCGCGGTCGCGACCACGGTACGGGCGGCGAGCGAAGACCGCCGCCTCGGCAAGGCCCATCTCACGGTTCACATGGGTGGCATTGCCGCCGCCATCGAGGCCTATCACACGGCGCCGACACCGAACGTCATCGTTCTCGAGACCGAGCCGGGCCGCGATATCCTGGAAGGCCTCGATGAGCTGGCGACCGTCTGCGACGCCGGGACCCGCGTCGTCGTCATCGGCAGCGCCGATGACGTCACCCCCTACCGCGAACTGGTGCGGCGAGGCGTCAGCGATTACGTCACCGGACCGGTCGAGCCCATCGACGTCGTGCGCGCCATTTGCGGCCTGTATGCGGCGTCCGAGGCGGTGGCCGTCGGCCGTATCATCGCCGTCGTCGGCGCCAAGGGCGGCGTCGGCGCGTCCACCGTCGCCCATAACGTCGCCTGGGCGATTGCGCGCGATCTCGCGCTGGATTCGGTCGTCATCGATCTCGACCTCGCCTTCGGCACCGCCAGCCTCGACTACAACCAGGACCCGGTCCAGGGCATCGCCAATGCGATCATGCAGCAGGAACGGCCGGATACCGCCTTCATGGAACGCCTGCTGGCGAAGTGCACCGACCGTCTCAGCCTGCTGGCGGCGCCGGCAACGCTCGACCAGGTCTACGACTTCGGCGCCGACGCGTTCGATGCGATCTTCGATACGCTGCGCATGACCACGCCTTGCATCGTGCTCGACGTTCCCCATCAATGGTCGGCCTGGACCAAGCGGGCACTGGTCGGCGCGGACGACATCCTGATCGTCGCCGAGCCCGATCTCGCCAACATGCGCAACGCCAAGAACATGTTGAACGTGTTGAAGGCGGCGCGGCCCAATGACCGGCCGCCGCTTTATTGCCTCAACCAGGTCGGCATGCACAAACGGCCCGAGATCACCACGCGCGAATTCGCCAAGGCGATCGAGATCCAGCCGATCGCGGCGATACCGTTCGATTCGAAGATGTTCGGCACCGCCGCCAATAACGGCCAGATGATTGCGCAGGTCGCCGCCAGGCATCGCACCACCGCGATGTTTCTGCAGATCGCGCAACGCTTGACGGGTCACGCCGTGACCAAGCGGTCGCGAACGTCGTTCCTCGCCCCGATCATCAGGAAGCTTCAGGCCGTCCGCCGGGCCTGAGCGAAGACAGTAGCGACCGCGACTTCGCCGTTGACGCTCAGTCGGAGCGTCCGGCAGCGGCGATCGGCATCCTCTCGACCTCTGCGCGCGCATTCTCTTTGTCCTTGCGCGCCAGCATTCGCTTCAATTGCGCGACGTTCGCTGCGGCCTCTTCCGGCGGCAGATCGGCCTTCGCGATCTTTTCAGCTTCGGCGGTGCGGCCCTGCAGGCCGATTGCGAGCGCCAGATTGGCGCGCACGCGCGGATCGTTCCCCGCCAGGCTGACGGCGCGGCGCAGCGTATCTTCTGCCCGGGCCAAGTCCTTCGAAAGCACGTAGGAGAGCCCGAGATTGGAGAGCACCAATGGCTGGTCGGGCGCGATCTTGAGCGCGCTCGCATAATACTGCCGCGCCTCCTCGTAGCGGCCGAGCTGGTCCAGCGTTGCTCCCTGGGCCGAGAGCAGCCGCCAGTCCGGATCGTCGGGGCTGTGGGCGCGACCGAGGACATCGAAGGCCTGCTGGAAATTGCCATTGTCCGCCAGCGCGCGGCCGTAAGCAGCAAGCAGCGCCTTGTTGCCGGGGTTGGCGATGGAAGCCTGTTCGAGCACGGCGACTGCCTGCGCCCGCTGTCCCGTTGCGCGAAGCGCCCTGCCGTATTTCAGCGCCGCGTCGGCGTCCTTTGGATTGGCGCGATAACGTTCCTGATAGAGCTCGATGTCGCGCCGCGGATCGGCCGCGCCGGCGGTCTCGGCCTTCTCGCCAAGCGAGCCGGTGATGTCGGAGAGGCCTGAGCTGGTGCAGCCGGCAAGCCCCGACACCATCATCAGGAACGATGTACACGCAAGAAGTCGCGCGACGCGGGGCGGATGGAACGACTTCTGGCGCATTTATCTGGGACTCACGGACGGCGATTGCCCAGAAATCTCACAGCTTAACCCTAAATTCGGGTTAAACTGGTTCCCGTCCGCGGTAATTAGCGACCACCAAGGGCCGGTCGCCCCTGGTGGGATGCCGATCGGCTTAATCGAGGAATTGCGCGCCGAGTTCGCAGCCGATCCGCCAGGCCAACCGGCACTGGCGCGGCCGGCCTTCGGAGAAGATCACCGTGAATTCAGACGGGATTTCCGGGTATTCGGCGATGATCTTCACGCCGCCATCGGACATATCCGAAATCATGCAATCGCGCGGCAGCCCGCCGGTCCCAAACTGTATTTTTGCAAAGCTTCTGCACGCCCGACGTTCGCTTCTGCGGCGATTCGCATACATGTCGATCCCTGACCCTGCTCGATGTTACTTCACCCGATAGTGGTTCAGCTTTACCGGACAATTGTTGGAATTCGCCTAGCGCAACGATTCGTACTGTACCGGTAATATTCGGATTCGATTTACCGAATCCGGGCGGTGTGACGCCTGGTTGCCCGGTCAGCGGTCGAGCGTCTTCGACGCCTTGCCGCGATGCTTGACGATCAGCATGATGTTTCTGACGTAGATGATCGTGGCAGCCGCCTGGCCGACGATGATCACGGGCTCGCGCTTGGCGATGCCGTAGACCAGCGTCATCAGCCCGCCGCCCATCGAGAAGAACCAGAACGCCATCGGGATCACGCTTCGTCCGGCGCGTTCGCTCGAGATCCACTGCACGAGGAAACGCGCGGTGAACAGCAATTGCGCGATCAGCCCGAAGGCCAGCCAGAAATCGAACTTGGCAACGAAGACGTCGTAGAGATAGTCGCCGAGCGCCTGCCCGTATTGAATCAGCATCAGAGAACCTCGGTGGCGACCGGCGTCGGCTTCTTGCGGCGGATCAGCCACCACACGCCGGCGAGGTCCATGATCCCGATCCATAGCCGGTCGAAGAAGCCGTAGTTGGACACGCCGGAATGGCGCGGCCGGTCGATGACGTCGACATAGGCGATGTCGAAACCCTCGCGGCGCACCAGCGCCGGAAGGAAACGATGCAGCCCGTCGAAATAAGGCATCGAGAGAAACACCTCGCGAGGGAATGCCTTCAGCCCGCAGCCGGTGTCGCGGGTGCCATCGCTCAAGATGGCCTTGCGCACGCCATTGGCGATCCGCGATTGCATTTTCTTGAAGCCGGTGTCCTTGCGCCCTACCCGCTGGCCGGCCGCAAGTCCAACGCGGCCGCCGCCATTTTCGACGGCCGCGATCAGTTCCGGAAGGAATGCGGGATTGTTTTGGCCGTCGCCATCGAGCGTGGCGACGATGGCGCCGCGCGCCGCCCGCACCCCGCTGCGCACCGCGGCCGACTGGCCGGATGAAACGGCGTGCTTGAGCTGGCGGAGCTGGCTGTACTGCTTCGTCAGCACGGCCAACCGCTCGGCGGTCGCATCCGTCGAGCCGTCATTGACATAGATGATCTCGTAGGCCCAGCGGCCATCGAGCGCGCCCGCGATTTCCGCAATCAGCGGCGCCACATTGTCCGCTTCGTTGCGTACCGGCACGACGATGGAAACGGCGGCAGCAGCTCTGTCGGAAGGTGTCAAATCGGAACTCGTCTGGTTGGTCGAACTCGCCCGGAACCGGGCCCATCGGCCGGCTAGCGGCGTCCGCTTTTATGGGGCGAAGGTCCCCCGGGCAACCCTTTTGAGGCGCCCGGACGAGGGCCCAACAAGGGGCACAATGGCGCCATCTTGATGGATCGCAAATCCGAGCCGGCGGGCCGCGAACCAGTACCGCACGAACATCGCGCCGATGATCCCGACCAGTGCACCGGCAACCACGTCGCTTGGATGATGGGCAAGCAGCACCAGGCGCGTCGCCGCAATGAGCACGGCGTAGACCGCCATCGCCATCCGCGACCCCGGCCAGACCGCCGACACCGCAAAGGCCAGCGCGAACGCGGTAGTCGCATGACCGGAAGGGAAACTGGAATAGGCCGGGGTTCCCGCAAAATGCGAGAAGTGGAAGACACTATCTGCCCCGCCGACAAACGGGCGGCCGCGGCCGACACCCCATTTGATCAATTCGCTGGCGAGAACGGGCACGAGAACCGCGAAGAAAAGGAATTGCAGGCGCGTTCCCAAGCCGAGCAGCAGCGACCGCTGCACGCCGTGCAGGGCCGGCGAGATGATCGCGATGATAATCAGCGACCCGCCGAGCACCGACAGCACATATTCGTCCTTGCCGAAATCAGTGAGAATGCGCACCCACCACAAAGCTGGGTTGCCGCGCGCCGGCATCTGGCCGATTTCCCAGGCATCGAGCGCGTACATCAGCACGATGATCGCAGCCCCCAGGGAGGCCGTAATCCACAACACATGACGCGCCGCGCACCGCCCGGCTTCGGCGCGCCGCGAATGCGACGGCGAGCGCACCAGTTGCGCAAGCGACAGCCACGCCAGCGTCGCGAAGCGCGAAGCATAGTTGCCGGAAGGACCGGCAGCCGGGCTCGTCGACATCTTACTCAGTTCCCTCCGAGCGGAAGATGGCGATCGAGATCGCCCTGCCTTGGGAGATGTTATACCCCTCGATCCGCGTCGCCACATTGTAGCGCAGCCCGATCGCTTCGGCGCGCTGGACGAAGGACCGTTCGCTGCGCGCCTCCACCAGCGCGAAACGGCAACTGCCCTGTCCCAGGAAATCGGCTGCGCCCGAACCGTCGGTCAGCAGCGTGCCGGTACCCGTCATGAAGACGAGACTCGGCTCATGAAAGCCCGCCGCGGCGGCTTTCGGCCCGACACAGACGACGTTGCGAAGCGCACGGGCGACCTCGGCGCTTGGAAACACGGTCGTCAGCGACGGCACCACGATGCCGTAGATGCCGATCGCCAGAAACATCGCGGCGACCACGGCGTTCAGCAGCGAGCGCTCGGCGCGGCTGTCCTCGAACATCCACCAGGCGATCAGGCCGAAGATCATCGCCGCCGCCAGGAAGGGCCAGGCCGGAAATACCGGATGATGCGTCAGCTTGATGGCGCCGACGATGGCAATCACCGACGTCAGCGCCGGGATCGCAAACCACCATGCCGCGCCGCGTACCAGCCATGACCGCGACAGCACGCGCCGTTCCAGCGCGCCGGCGGTGAGGATGGCGATCGCGGGATAGAGCGGCAGCACATAATGCGGCAGCTTGGTCAGCACGAGTTCGAACACGATCCACGACGGGATCAGCCATGCCAGCAGATACTGCGCGCCCGGCTCCCGCCTTGCCCGCCACACCGCCGGCGCCGCCATTCCCGCCAGCGCCGCCCCCGGCCAGAACGTCACCCAGAACAGCAGCAGATACACACCGGGCGGCGCGCCATGGGATTCCTGCGCGCCGAGCTTGCTCAGCATGTCGCCGCCGAGCGAATTGGAGAAGAACGCCTCGCCGGCGCGCCAGAAGATTGCAACGAACCACGGCAGCACCAGCACCAGCGTCCACATCAGGCCCCAGACCGGACGCAGCCGCCAGAGCCAACCCGCCGAGCGATCGAGGATCGCGAGCGCTGCGATGGTCAGGCCGACGAACATCAGGATCAGCGGCCCCTTCAGCAGGATGCCGCCGGCCAGCGCCGTCCAGAAGACGGCGGGCGCGGCCCAGGACGGACGCGCCGGATCTTCGCCGCGCTGCCAGGTGAGATAGACCCGCGCCATCGCCCCCATCGCGGCGACCACGGTCAAGAGCAGCATCGCATCGGTCTTGGCCATGCGCGCTTCGGCGCCAAGCAGCACGGAACTGGCCATCATCAGCGCCGCAAGCGCCGCTCCGCGCGCGGTCACGAAGGCGAGCGCCGCCCAGTAGGTCAAAAGGACCGCGCCGATGGCACCGATCAGGGAAGGAATGCGATAGAGCCAGATGCGAAGCTGGGCGCGCGGCAGGCCGAGGGCCGAGGCCGTTTCGACCACCGCGGCTTGCATCCAGTAGATGCCGACCGGCTTCTTGTAGCGGACGTCGTCCTGAAAGCGGATGTCGACGAAATCGCCGCTTTCGACCATCTGCTTGGTGGCCTGCGCGAACCGCGCCTCGTCGCGATCGATCGCCGGAATGTTGAAGAAGCCAGGCAGGAAAAGCACGAGCCCGCACAGCGTCAGGAACAGGATGGCGCGCAGATGGTTCGCGGTCGCGAAATCGAACGCCGCAACCAGCCTGCGGCCGGAATGCGCAGGTTTTACAGGCTGTTGTCCCGCTCCAAAGCGTGGGGTGTGCAAGGTCTCGACCATCTGGTTCGCATACGATGAAACCGCACTGCAAACAACACCACAGATTCCCCTAACCTGTGGCAACAAGGCCACTTTTCGTTACTGTACCCGGATCACAACAGTATCGGCCGCGCCGGTCGCGTCGATCACGGTCAGGCGGGCAAAGCCCGGCCCCGGCGGATCGACAAGGCGCTGGCGCCGGCTGTCGATCTCGCCCACCGCGATGCCGTTGACCAGCATGGTCAATGGCAGCACGCCGCCGGCGACCTTGACCGGCATGGCCACCGCCTGCCCCTCGGCCGAGCGCTCGACGTCGATCCGCGAACCATTCAGGGGAAACTGGATGCGGGGGGCCTGATCGCTGCCGGTCCGGACCAGTTCGCCGACGGGACGGAATCGCCGCAACGGCAGCGGCAGCTTGGCGTTGCTGGCGAGCAGCGCGCCCTTTGGCGGCTTCGGCAGCGCCGCCGGGATCTTGCCGGTGCGGGCGAAGGCGTCGAACAGGATCGGCGCCGCGGCGGTGCGGCCGACGAGACCCGGCACAGGAGCGCCGTCGGGACGGCCGACCCACACCCCGATCGTGATCCGGCCATCGAACCCTACCGACCACGCATCGCGGTAGCCGTAGCTGGTGCCGGTCTTGAACGCGATGCGATTATGCACGCCGTTTTCCGGCGGCGGCGTTCCGAGCAGCACGTTGCCGACCTGCCACGCCGCGGCCTGATCCATCAGCCGCAACGGCTCGCGGTCATCCGTGGTCAGCACGATCTCGCGCAGCGGCCGCGTCGAGCCAAGCCGCGCCAGACCCGCATAGAGCTGCGCCAGGTCTTGCAGCGTGACGCCGACGCCGCCCAGCCCCATCGCCAGACCCGGCGCCTCGTCCTTCGGCAGCACCAGATTGCCGCCGGCCTGCTTCAGCCGCGACGACAGTCGGCTGGCGCCGACGCGGTCGAGCAGCGCAATCGCCGGCACATTCAGCGAGAGCTGCAGCGCTTTGCGCACCGGCACCGTGCCCTGGAACGTCATGTCGAAATTTTCCGGCGCGTAGGAGCCGAAGCGTATGGGACGGTCGTCGATCAGGCTTTCGGGATGGACAAAACCATCCTCGAAGGCGAGGCCGTAGATAAAAGGCTTCAGCGTCGAGCCGGGCGAACGCACCGCGTGGGTCATGTCGACCTGGCCGGCGCGGCGTTCGTCGAAATAGTCCGCCGATCCGACGCGGGCCAGCACATCGCCGCTCTCATTGTCGACGGCGATGATGGCGACCGAAATGTTGGACCCCTGCGCAATCGCACGGTCGCGCGCCAGCGTTTCCAGGGTTTTCTGCAGGCTCGAATCCAGCGTCAGTTTGATGAGCGGCGTATCCTTCAGCGTCGCCATTGCGGCGTCGGAGGAATGCGGCGCCAGTATCGGCATCGGCTTGCGCAGGCCCGGCACCGCGGCCGACCTGGCCTGCGCGGCGTCCTCCTGCGATACGACGCCTTCCTCGACCATCCGGTCGAGCACGCGATCGCGTGCGGCATGCGCTACCTGCGGATAGCGATCAAGCCGCCTTCGTTCCGGGGACTGCGGCAACGCCACCAGCAGCGCGGACTCCGCAAGCGTCAGCCGCTTCGGCTCCTTGCCGAAATAGGCGATCGATGCCGCCCTGATGCCTTCGAGATTGCCGCCGTACGGCGCCAGCGCCAGATAGAGGTCGAGGATATCGTCCTTGCCAAGCTGCCGCTCAATCTGAACCGCGCGCACGATCTGGCGCAGCTTTGCATATACCGAACGCTCGCGCCGCGGCTCGATCAGCCGCGCCAGTTGCATCGTAATCGTCGAACCGCCGGAGACGATGTGGCCGCGCGTGAGCAATTGCAGCGCCGCACGTCCCAGCGCCAGCGGATCGACGCCGTGATGCTCGTGGAACCGGCGGTCTTCATACGCCAGCAGCAGCTTGACGTACCCGGGATCGACCGCGGTCTTGGCATCGACCGGCAGCCGCCAGCGGCCGTCTGCCATCGCATAGGCGCGCAGCAGTTTTCCGTTACGGTCGATGACGGTGGTCGAGACCTTTCGCGCCTGTTCCAGCGGCAGCGGACCGAGCGAGACGACCCAGGCGGAGAAGGCGATGGTGCATACGATGAGCACGAAGGCGAGGCAGACCGCAAACCGGAAGAAGCGCCATCGACCACCCCCACCGCCGTCATGGCCGGGCTTGTCCCGGCCATCCACGTCTTTTGCACTGGCGACAATAGGCGTGGATGCCCGGGATAAGCCCGGGCATGACGAGGAACTATGGGAGCCAGTCTCACTCATTTCGCCGGACGCACCTCGACTGAACCGGTGCCGGTGCGGCCGTAACGCGAGGGATTGTACATGTCCTCGACATAGGCCTGCGGCAGCACGTATTTGCCGGGAGAAACCGCGCGCACGATGTAGGCTACCGTGAACACCGACTGGTCGTTGCTGGCGCGGTCGATCGCCGCTGTGAAGCGGTCGTCGCGGAACTCGGTGTGCTCCGGTTCCTCGCCATCCTCGATCCAGTCCAGCGTGCCGCTGTCGCCCGACGACACCAGATGCGGGTTGTCGATCTCGAGGCCGGCCGGGAGATAATCGGACACCATGATGTGCCCGTATTCCGGCTTGGCCTCGGTGATCTTCAACACCACGGCAAAACGATCGTTCTGCTTCGCCTTGCTGACGTCGGCCGGCTTGCCGTCGAGCGTGAAATAATTGCGCTCGATCTTGAAGCCGTTGGAGGCTGCGGGCTCCGGCGTGACCGGCGATCCCGAGACCGAGACCAATGCCTGCACCGGCGCATCGCCGGTGTTGGTGATCTTGACGGGCTTGCCGGCCACCGCATCGGCCTTGTAGCTGCGATAAACCGCGGCGTTCACCGGCTGACCGTCAATATCGAGCGTCAGCGTCTCCTTCGATAGCGCACGCGCTGCAAGCACCATCCACGCATTCTCCTGCGTCGATGTGTAGGGGGTCAACCCCCGTGCCGCTTCGACCCGCGCGACGGCCTGCGTCAGCGTCGCCCTCGGCGCGTTGCCTTCGCTGGCGAGCGAAACGAAAGCCGCCGCATCGCGTAGCGCCGAACCGTAGTCGACGCGGCCGAATTCGAGCACGGGCTTGGGCGCCAGCGCATCGAGCGCCGCGCCATAGACCCGCTCTGCCCGCGTCTTGTCGCCGACCAGGGCCAGCGCCGCGGCGAGCTGCGATTTGGCAATGGGGGTGGCGAGGTTGCTCAGCTTGGTGTCGGCGAGATAGCGCAGGTCGCCGATCGGGGCCGCGCCATTGCGGGCGAGCACATATAGGCCGTAGGCGAGATTGCGGCCGCCGTCCTTCTCAGGCTCGTTGGCGTTGACCACGGAGTTGCGGATACGGTCGAGCGCGTTCTTGAACAGGACATCCGGCACAGCAAAACCCTTTTCGCGGGCCCGCGTCAGGAAGTCGGTAACATACGCATCGAGCCAGGCGTCGTCGCCGCCGGCCGACCACAGGCCGAACGAACCGTTCGAACCTTGCCGCGCCAGCAGGCGCTCGATGGCGTCCTTGATGCGCTGGTCGACCGCGGTGTCCATCGCCAGATGCGCGCCCGCCGCGAGGTCGTTGACGTAGAGCAGCGGCATGGCGCGACTGGTGATCTGTTCCGAGCAGCCATGCGGATAGCGATCCAGTGCTTTCAGGATCGTCGCCGCATCGAGCGCGGTGGACAGGCTGACCGACAGCGAGACGCTGCCGGTGCCCTGGACGAGGTCGGAGAACATGTCCGGCGTCAGCGTCAGGCTTTCACCCTTGGCCAGCGTCCGGACCGAGCGCCGCGCCAGCACCTGCGTCGCCGCCTTGACGTCGAGCGCATAGTGCCGCGCCAGCGTCAGCCCGTTCGGCCCCGTGATGTCGACGTCGAGATTGGCGGTGCCGGCGCCGCCGGCGTCGAGCGCCAGCGACATCGAGGTCCGCTGTTTGGCCGCGAGCTTCACGGTCGTATTCGGGTTACTGGTCACCTTGACCGGGCCCGACGTCTTTACGCTGATGCTGTAGTCGCCGGGCGCGCCCTCGACATTGTCGAGGTCGAAATTCATGGTGCCCTTGTCGCCGTTGAGCAGGAAGCGCGGCAATGTCGCCGTCAGCACCACCGGATCGCGCACGGTGACATCGATGGTGGCGCGGCCGAGCTTGGTCGCGTTCCACGCCACCGCCATCACCCGCGCGGTGCCGGCGAACTCCGGGATGTCAAAACTGATCTCGGCGGAGCCGTCGGCGCCGACGGTGACGATCCCCGAATAGAGCGCCAGCGGCTTTTGCGTGGGCGGTGAGCCCTGCAGTTCCGCGCCCGCAGAGTCGCCGCCGGTACGGATCTGGCCGCGCGTGCCCTGCATGCCGTCGATCAGTTGCCCATAGAGGTCGCGGATTTCAGCCGTGAGACGGCGCTGGCCGAGATAATAGTCGTCCGGCGCGGGCGGCTTGTAATTGGTCAGGTTGAGAATGCCGACATCGACCGCAGCGACCACGATCTTGGCGTCCTCGCCGGGATTGAGCCCGCCGAGCTTGACCGGAATCTTCAGCGCCGTTCCCGGCCTTACCAGCGGCGGCGGCGACAGCGCGACGGCAAGGGTGCGCGTCTTCTTGTCGATGCCGAACCACTTCAGGCCGATCGCACGGCCCGGCATCCGCAACGCCGCCGCATCCAGCGGCCGGCGCAATGTTGCCAGCACGTAAGCGCCGGTGCCCCAATCCTTGCCGACGGTGAGCTTGACCTGCTGGGTC
>Ga0081540_1001973_pt1 | contig 17118 bp, 14 predicted proteins | sample TabmetS2T1R1_FD_71024 | JGI IMG/M metagenome (GOLD analysis project Ga0081540, IMG submission 71024) | Tabebuia heterophylla rhizosphere microbial communities from the University of Puerto Rico - S2T1R1 | ecosystem: Host-associated > Plants > Roots > Rhizosphere ... | reverse complement strand
GGGGGGGGCGCGCCCCCCGCCCGCGGCCCCCCCCCCCGGGGGGGGGGGGGGGGGCCCCCCGGGGGTGGGGGGGGGGGCCCCCCCGGGGGGGGGGGCCCCCCCCCGCCGCCATTCCCCGTTCCCCCTGCTCGCCCGCCGGCCACCGCGGACGGTGCCGGCTCCCCTCCAACGCCGACACGGGCCGCGCGCCCCCGTGGCAGTCGCCGGCGGGGCGAGGTCTAGTGCTGCTCGGGCAGTGCAGCGGTGTCGGTCAGCGCCTGGTCGAGCGAGCTGGCTGCGGTCGCAGCCGCCTGGTGACCGACCGGCACGCCGGCGGCGGCGCCGATCGCGGCGAGCACCGCCCTGGTGCGGTCCCGGACGCCGGCCGCGTCCAGGGCACGCCGGAACGCGGTCAAGGCGACGTCGATCTCGCCGCTCGCCAGCAGGCGTTCGGCGAGGTCGCGCCACTGCAGCGCGGTCCCCCGGCCGGGCAGGCCTGCCACGCGAAGGTCCGCTGCCAGGGCGTAGTGCTCCGCCGCTTCCAGGCTTCGCCCCTGGGCGGCGAGCGAATCGCCGAGAGCCTGGTGCGCCAGGCTCAGGTGCACGGAGGTGGCATCGTCGGGAAGACGTTCGATCGCCGACCGTGCCAGGCTCTCCGCCGCAGAGACGTCGCCGTCGAGCAGCGCGACGCCGGAGCGGATGTACTCCCAGGCCACCACGTCGAGCTCGCTGCCGGCCCGACGAAGATCCGCCTGGGCGCGCTCGAGCGCGTCGCGTGCCTCGTGCACGTGGGGCGGATCACTCGCGAGCAGGACCGCGGCCGAGTCGACCTTGAGCCGGGCCAGGTCCCGGCTGTCACCCAGCTCACCGAGGTGCGCTATCGCTCTGTGGCTGTACTCCAAGGCGTCGTCGAGGCGCCCGTCACGCTCGGCGAGCAGGGAGGCGTTCCAGTACAGCGCGGCCTGTCCGCTCCGGCTCCCGGCCGCCTCCGCCTGCGTGACGAGCTGCCGAGCCCAGGCCGCCGCATGCGCCTCGTCCCCGAGGTCTCCGTACGCCTCCATGACGGTGGCGGCGAGCATGAAGTAGTCGTCGCTGCCGTCGAGGCCTTGGTCACGGCACCCTTGCAAGGCCTCCTCACCGATCCTGACGGCCCTGTTGAGATCGCCGGAGGACTTGTGGCAATGGCACAGGAACATCGCCACCCGCGGGACCGACACGGAGCGATCTCCCGTGCGTGCACGGTCCAGGAGGGCAGTCAGCGTGGCGACGGCGCCCGCGAGGTCGCCGGTCTGCTCCTGTGCGCGCGCCGTGAGGAGCTCCGCCTGGCTGCGCACGGGAAGCGGGAGATCGTCCTCGGCGAGCAGGGTGCGCATCCGCGCCAGTGCGTCGGCGGAGCCGTCGTGCCGCAGGGCGAGCTCGGCGTAGGCGAGCTCCAGCTGCATCCGGCGCTCCCGCTCCGACGGCTCGCCCTCGAGCAGCTGGCTCGCGGAGCACCCCAGCTTGGCGGCGAGCAGCGCGGCCACCGCCGGGCTGGGGGAGCGGCGGCCCGACTCCAGCAGGGACACGTAGCTGGGCGAGATGCCGTCGCCGGCGAGCTCGGTCTGCGAGAGGCCGGCCGCGCGGCGGAGGGTCTTGAGACGTTCGGCGAAGGTCGACACGTGGCCTCTCAAATGGTCATGCACCGATACCCGCCTGACCGATGACCGGGCGGGTACACGGAGCACACATGATTGGGGGGTGCACAAAGCAAGTCCGCTCTGTCACGATCGGTCTGACAGCCAGTCAACTCTGACCGTGACAGAGGAGTTTCCATGTCCAATCGCGCTTCCCGTCGTATCGCTGCCCTCCTCTCTGCCGTCGCCGTTCTGCTGGGCGGTGCGGCGGCGATCGCCGTGACCGAGGCTCCGGCCGTGAACGCCGGGTGCTGCACCGGCTTCAAGTGACAGTCCCCCTGGCGTCCACGATGGCTCGCGTGGCAGCGCGCGTCATCGTGGCTTCGGCAGGGAGCGAGCGAGCGATGGCCCGTACGCCCGCTCGCTCCCTGCCGGACGCTCGCGGTCGGTGACGGCTCACTTCCATGAGAGTCGACACCGATCGCGCTCGCATGTCCAGATTAGTCAAAGATATTCTTACGCGCCAGTCATTCAAGGGATGACTTCTGACAACGACCGATGACGGGCAGGTGCGGATCCGATCCGAGCCGCCAGGTCAAACCCGCACGACGAGGGCGGCCGGGTCGACGGCTGCCCTCAGGACGCGGGCCATGCCTGCCGGGTCTCCGTCGAGCTGGACGTGCAGCGGCTTCTCGGCGGTCACCTCGATGCGCTGGCAGCGGAAGTGCTCGACGACGGGATGCCCCCACCGGCTCCGGCTGAGGACGGCTCCCGTCACGGCGAGCCACCCGACGATCCCGCGCGGCGCCACGACGACGACGTCCAGCCAGCCGTCGTCGATCTTCGCCTCGGGCATGAGCCGGACGCCGCCCGTCAGCTCGCCGCAATTGCCGACGATGACGCTGCGCAGGCGGCGCCGGACGGGGTCCTCGTCGTCCAGCCGCAGCGACACACGCGTCTGCCGGCCGCGCAGCCGCCGTGCACCCGTGACCACGTAGGCCCACCAGCCGACGCGCTCCTTGAGCCGGAGCTCGACGCTGGCCATGACCTCGGCGTCGAAGCCGAGGCCCGCCATCACCAGGAACGTCTCGGCACGCGGCGGATGGTCCTCGCCGGAGACGTCGATCTCCGCCCGGCCGACGTCGATCGTGCGCTCGAGCCCGGTCAGCGCGACCGAGAGGGCGGCGTCGAGATCGCTGAAGGGGACGGTGAGATTTCGCGCCAGCAGGTTGCCCGTGCCCGCGGGGAGCAGACCGAGCGGTACCCCGGAACCCGTCAGCGCGCTTGCCACCGCGCGCACGGTCCCGTCACCGCCGTACGCGAGGACGGCGTGCGCGCCGGCACGGACCGCGATCCGCGTCTGTCCCGCTCCGGGGTCGTCGGGAGTCGTCTCGAGCCAGATCGGGCGGGACCAGCCGAGCTCGACGCTGCGCTCCTCCAGCCAGTCGATCTCCCCGTCAGCGTCGATGATCTTCGTCGGGTTCGCCACCACCGCTGCCCACGGTCGCTCCACGCCGGGAACGGGTGGTGGGGCGGCGGGGGCCGCCGGCGCACCGGGTCGTGGCCGCGCCCACAGCACCAGCAGCGCGACGCCGGTCGCGCTCGCCACCGCCACCAGGGCGGCGACGTGCACGGGGTCGACCCCGGACGGCATGGCCCGCACGGTAACGGGTGGTGAACGGACACCGCCTCACCGGCGCTGCCAGCCCGATCGACGAAGGCATCGACTAGTCTCGGAATGTGATCGACCTGCGCCGACTGCGTGAGGACCCGGACGTCGTCCGGGCCAGCCAGCGCGCCCGCGGCGCCGACGAACACCTGGTGGACGCCGTGCTATCGGCCGACGAGCGCCGGCGCGCGGCCCTGACCGACTTCGAGCGGGCCCGAGCCGACCAGAAGGTCCTGGGCAAGCGCGTGGCGGCGGCGAAGGGGGACGACCGGCACGGGCTGCTCGTGCAGGCCCGGGAGCTCGCCGACCAGGTCAAGGCCCTGCAGGGCGAGGTGGACGCCGCCGGCGACGAGTTCTCGGCGCTGGCGCGGCGCGTCGACAACGTGGTCGACGAGGACACCCCGCCCGGCGGCGAGCAGGACTACGTCGTCCTCGAACAGGTCGGCACGCCGCGCGACTTCGCCGCCGAGGGCTTCGAGCCCCTGGACCACCTCGCCCTCGGCGAGCAGCTGCGCGCCATCGACATCGAGCGCGGCGCCAAGGTGTCCGGCGCTCGCTTCTACTTCCTCACCGGCGTCGGAGCTCGCCTGGAGCTGGCGCTGCTGAACTGCGCGATGGACAAGGCCGTCTCGTCGGGGTTCACCCCCATGATCACGCCCACGCTGGTGAAGCCGGAGATCATGGCAGGCACCGGCTTCCTCGGTGAGCACGCGGAGGAGGTCTATCACCTCGCCACCGACGACCTGTACCTCGTCGGCACCAGCGAGGTTCCGCTCGCCGGCTACCACGCGGGGGAGGTGCTGGACCTGGGCGGCGGCCCGCTCCGGTACGCCGGCTGGTCGGCGTGCTACCGGCGCGAGGCCGGCTCGTACGGCAAGGACACCCGCGGGATCATCCGGGTCCACCAGTTCCACAAGGTCGAGATGTTCGTGTGGTGCCGGATCGAGGACGCCCGCGACGAGCACCGTCGGCTGCTGGCCTGGGAGGAGGAGATGCTCGGCGCGGTCGAGCTGCCCTACCGCGTCATCGACGTCGCTGCCGGCGATCTCGGTTCGAGCGCGGCGCGGAAGTTCGACTGCGAGGCATGGCTGCCGTCGCAGCGCCGGTGGCTCGAGCTGACGTCGACGTCCAACTGCACCACCTACCAGGCTCGGCGGCTCGACGTCCGGGAGCGCAACCCGTTCGCGCCGGAGTCGGGCAACCGGTTCGTCGCCACCCTCAACGGAACTCTCGCCACCACCCGCTGGATCGTCGCCGTGTTGGAGAACCACCAGCTCCCCGACGGCTCGGTGCGCGTGCCCGACGCCCTGCGCCCCTATCTCGGCGGCCTGGACCTTCTGACGCCGCCGTGACCGCGCAGCCGTCCCAGGCCCCGGACGGCGGCCCGCTGCTGATCGCTGTCGACGTGGACGGCACGCTCATCGACTACGACGAGCTGCTCAGCGACCGGGTGCGGGCGGCGGTGCGGGGCGTCGTCGATGCGGGGCACCACGTCGTGGTCGCGACGGGTCGCTCGCTGCCGGCGACGCTCCCGGTGCTCGACCGGCTCGGGCTTGATTCCGGCTGGTGCGTCTGCAGCAACGGCGGCGTCACGTTGCGCCTGGACCCCCGCCTGCCGGACGGCTACGAGATCGCCGAACGCGTGACGTTCGACCCCGCCCCCGCGTTGCGCCTGCTGCGCGAGCACCTGCCGACCGCGCTGTACGCCGTCGAGGACGTCGGCGTCGGGTTCCGGCTCACGGCACCCTTCCCGCCCGGTGAGCTGTTCGGACGGCTCGAGTACGTGCCGTTCGACGAGCTGTTGTCGACGCCGGCGACGCGGGTCATCGTCCGCAGCCCCGATCACACGTCGGAGCAGTTCTTGCGGATCATCGAGCAGGTGGGGTTGCACGGGGTCAGCTACGCGGTGGGTTGGACGGCATGGCTCGACCTCGCTCCCGACGGCGTCAGCAAGGCCAGTGCGCTCGAGCCGGTGCGGGCCGCGCTCGGCGTCGGTCCGGAACGTACGGTCGCCATCGGCGACGGCCGCAACGACATCGAGATGTTGCAGTGGGCCGCACGGTCGGTCGCGATGGGCCAGGCCGAGCCGGAGCTGCTGGCGGTCGCGACCGAGGTGACCGGTTCGGTCGAGGAGGACGGCCTCGCCGACGTCCTTGAACCGCTCGGGGCGCACGCCGGCACGACGGCCGATGTCCGGTAGCTGCGCCGACGGCGAACCGCGGCCCGGGCGCGGCACCGTTGGCGTCCGCGCGCCGTTGTATGTCGTGCGGCAGTTCGTTCCGCACGACATACGGCAGCCCGTGGCGCAGGGCAGACTGGCGCCCGGCCCGGTCCGACCGGGACATGCTTTCTCGGGGAGGCGGCCATGAGCACGCCCATGCAGGGCGGGCAGGCCTTGGCGCGCTTCCGCGTGCTCGGCTTCCCCGTTCATGTGCACTGGAGCTTCTTCCTGTTCGTCGGGCTGCTCGGGTGGCGACCGGGCGTGACCTGGCAGCAGCTGGCGATCTGGGTCGCGCTGGCGTTCGTCGCCGTTCTCGTCCACGAGCTCGGCCACGCCGTCGCCGCCCGCCGGATCGGCGCCAAGCCGGAGATCGCGATCGTCGCGCTCGGCGGCGTCACGACGTACCAGCCGCCCTCCGCGCTGTCACGGCTGACCTCGCTCGGGATCTCGCTGGCCGGGCCGGCGGTCGGGCTGCTGTTCGGCGGCGTCCTGCTCCTGGTCTCGCGCAACGTCGACCTCGACCCGTACGGCCTCGGGGCCTATGCCCTCGACATGGCGCTGTTCACCACGCTCGGCTGGAGCGTGCTCAACCTCCTGCCGATCGTGCCGCTCGACGGCGGCCAGGCCATGCGGGAGCTGCTGCCAGGGAATCCGGTGGTCCGCGGCCGTCGAGCGTCGATCGTCTCGATCGTGCTCGCCGTCGCGATCGGATTCCTGGCCCTCCTCACGCCGGGGATCAGCCAGTTCGCCCTGATCTTCGCGGCATTCCTGGTGATCGTGAACGTGGCCGCTCTGCGGTCGGCATCCGCTCCGGCGACGGCCGGGAACGTGCCGCCGGCTCCGCGTGCCACGGCGATCGGAGGCCGGCCCGAGGACGGCGCGGCCCGACTGCTCTGGGAGGGCCGACCCGAGGACGCGCGAGCCCTGCTCGAGCGCACCCCCGCAGGTGGCCAGCCGGACCTCGCGCTGCACGGGGCGGTGCTGGCCACGACCGGGCAGCGCGAGCAGGGCTTCGCGCTGTTGTACCAGGAGTGGGCCCGCCGGCCGGGCGACGCGCACGTGACCGCCCTCATCACGCTGGCGCACCTGCTGCTCGGTGAGTGGCGCGACATCGCCCGTCTCCTCACCGGCCCGGCGGCGGGCGCGGTCCCACCGGCCATGGTGACCCGTGCCATCGCGACCGCCCGGGCCAACGGCGACGAGCAGGCCGCTCGCGACCTGGAGCGGGCCGCTCAGCTGGCCGCGAGCCGCGCTCGCGAGGGGGAGGCACCCTCAGGGCCGGAGGTCTCGCCCTGACGATCGTGCCAATTCGTCTCTCTGAGTCGCGCGAGGCGACTCTTAGTGACCGAATCTGACCGGTAAGGTGGGCCGCAATCGCCCGGAGGGCTATAGCCGGCCGTCCGGGCGACCGAGGCTTCAGCAGCCCTGCCCGCTCTCCTGAGGACGATCGATGACCACTGAGCACCCTGCGACGGCCGCGCGTGACGCGGGCGTCGAGAACCTGTTCGAGACGGTTTTCAAGGGGTACGCCAAGCGACAGGTCGAGGACTACATCGCCTGGCTGCAGGAGCAGGTCTCCGCGGCGAAGGCCGAGCTGACGGACGCCCGTCGGGAGCTCGCCGTCGCGCGGGAGGACCTGGTGTCCACGCGGACCCAGCTGCAGAGCCGCCCGCAGCACGAGGAGATCAGCGTCCGCATGGCGCAGATCCTCCGGCTCGCCGAGGAAGAGGCGCAGCAGGAACGCGACGCGGCGGCGAAGCGGGCTTCCGGGATCGTCGAGCAGGCTCGCGGCGAGGCGCGGAGCGCGCTGGAGAGCGCGCAGGAAAGCGCCGCCCAAATCGTCCAGAACGCCCGACGCGAGTGCGACGACGAGCTCGCGGCCTCGCGCGCCGAGGCCAATCGGCTCGTTGAAACCGCCCGGCGGCAGGCCGACGCCACCATGTCCGATGCGCGGGAGCGCGCCCGACGCGCGCTGGCGGATGCCGACCGCCGGTCCCAACAGATCACGACCCTCCAGCAGCAGCGCTTGAACGCCGTCCTGTCCGCGCACCAGGACGCGATGAGCCGCCTGGACCAGATGCGCGGGGTCATCGGGGACCTGCTGGTCCAGGACCGCGAACAGGGCGACCCGGGCTCGGCGGTCGACTCCACCGCGCTGCCCGCGGCCGGCACGGCGCTGGACCCGGGGGCCCTGGAGATCTCGCTGGAGATCTCGTCGGAGATCTCGCCGGAGATTCCGCCGCAGACACCGGCGGACGGCGCCCCGTCGGCCGAGGGGAACGGAGCGTCCAGCGAGGCGGCCGGCCGGGTGCCGGAAGCGGAGGAGCCGTCGACGCGACGGACCGAGCGCCGGAGCGCCCCTCGACCGCCGAGGGCACGCAAGGCGGACACCGATGAGGTGGAACCGGTCGAGGACGACACCGACGAGCCGGACGGGGAGGCCGAGGTCATTCCGTTCGACGACTTGACCAGGGGCACGTCGGCGACCTCGTCGGGCGGCGTCGCGTCCGGGTCGGGGCCGGTCGGAGGGCGGCCGCCGCGGCCTGAGCACGAGGGCCTGGTGGCCGAGTAGCCCCAGCGCCGCGGCCGCCGCCCGGCAGCCGTCCGTCCTGCCCGTCGGGAGCTGGGTGAGGATGGACGCATGCGGATGGTCGCCTGCGATCTCGACGGCACCATCGTGCGACCCGACGGCTCCATCTCGGCCCGGACCGTCGCCGCGCTGACAGCCTGCGAGCAGGCCGGCGTTCAGGTGGTCTTCGTGACCGGGCGGCCGGCACGGTGGATCGCGCCCGTCGCCGAGGCGACCGGGCACCGGGGCGTCGTGGTGTGCGCCAACGGCGCCGTCGTCTACGACCTGAGGTCGCAGCGGGTGCTGGCGACCCGGGCGCTCTCACCGGACGCCGTGCTCGACGTCGCCGACGCTGTTCGGCGCGCGCTGCCCGGCGGTGCCTTCGCCGTGGAGACCTTGGCCGGCTTCCGTCGTGAGCCGGAGTACGTGCCTCGGCGGCCGCTGGACGACGTTCCCGTCGGCCCATTGAGCACGCTGATCGCGGACGAGCCGGTCGTCGTCAAGCTGCTCTATCGGGTCCAGGACGGCGTGGCGGACGTCATGCTCGCCGCCGCTCGACGAGCGCTCGACGGCCTCGCCGAGCCCGTGCACTCCGACTCGGGCGGGTGCCTGCTCGAGATCTCGGCCGCTGGTGTCAGCAAGGCGTCCACGCTGGCGCAGATCGCGACCCGAGTCAGGCTCGGCCCGCAGGACGTGGTGGCCTTCGGTGACATGCCGAACGACGTCCCGATGCTGCGCTGGGCCGGCCTGGGATACGCCGTGGCGGACGGCCACCCCGAGGCGCTGGCGGCGGCCGACCGGATCGCGCCTGCGTGCGCCGAGGACGGGGTGGCGCAGGTCCTGGAGCAGCTGTTGACCGCGGCTGCGACCAGGCCCGGCGCGTGAGCGTCGACCCGCGGGACGGCGCGGCCGACCACCGCCCCGCCGGTGCGGCCGACGACCACCCCGGCGGCGCGGCCGGAGAGTCGGCCACGCCGGATGTGATGCTGGCCCGCCGGCTCGGGACCGTCGACGCCGTCGTGGTCGGGCTCGGAGCCATGCTCGGCGCCGGAATCTTCGCTGCCCCCGCGCCGGCGGCGCGGGCGGCGGGCGGGTGGCTGCCCCTGGCGGTCCTGCTCGCCGGGTTCGTGGCGTGGTGCAACGCGACCTCGACGGCCCGACTGGCCGCCGTCTTTCCGCGCGCGGGCGGAACGTACGTCTACGCCGGCCGGCTCCTCGGCGGGGCCTGGGGGCACCTCGCCGGGTGGGGATTCGTGGTGGGCAAGACGGCGTCCTGCGCTGCGATGGCTCTGACGGTGGGTGCCTACGCCTGGCCGGGACGTCCTCGGCTGGCCGCCACGATCGCGCTCGTCGCGGCCGTCGCACTGGGGACCGGCGGCGTCCAGCGTGGCGTCCGGCTCACCCGCGCGACCCTGTCGCTCACGCTGGTGGTACTGCTGCTGGTGGTGACGGCCGCCGTGACCGGCGGCGGGGCCGGCGGAGCATTCGTCGGGCCGGCGGCGGCGACCGCCGAGGGGGCAGGACTGCTGGGTGTGCCGACGGCCGCGGGCCTGATGTTCTTCGCGTTCGCCGGGTACGCGCGGGTGGCGACGTTGGGGGAGGAGGTGCGTGAGCCGGCCCGGACGATCCCGCGCGCGGTGAGCACCGCGCTGCTCGTCGCCGTCGCCGTCTACCTGGCGGTGACGACGGCCGCGCTGTGGGCGCTCGGCCCGGTCGGGCTGGCCTCGGCCACCGCACCGCTTGCGGCGGTCGTCTCGTCCCGAGGGTGGGACGTCGTGCTGCCGCTCGTGCGGGTGGGCGCCGTGGCCGCGAGCGGTGGAGCGTTGCTGTCATTGCTGCTCGGGGTGTCGCGGACGGCGTTCGCGATGGCTCGGGACGGATACCTGCCGAGGGCCATGACCAGCGTCCGGCACGGCGTGCCGCACCGGGCCGAGCTCGTCGTGGCCGTCGTCGTCCTCGCTCTGGTCTGGTCGGTGGATCTGCGCGGCGCGATCGGGTTCTCCTCGCTCGCCGTCCTCGTGTACTACCTGTTCGCCAACCTGTCGGCGAGACGGCTGGGCGTCGCGGCCGGGGCCCCACCGTCGTGGGTGACCGCGGTGGGGGCGGTGGGGTGTGCGCTGCTGGCTGCGACGCTGCCGCCGGCCGCGGTGGTGACCGGCCTGGTCGTTCTCGGCGTCGGTGCGCTCGTGCGCGTCCTCGTCGACCGCCGGCACCCGCCGTCCCGGCGGGCGACGGTACGGTGAAGCGCGGGGACGGCGGCCCGCGGTGGCGGCCCGGACGGGAGGCGGCGTGACACGACGGCGTCTGGCTGTGGACTGGCCGGCGTGCAAGGCGCACGGTGTCTGCGCCGAGGTGCTGCCGGAGATCGTGCAGCTCGACGAGTGGGGCTATCCCGTGATCGACTCGGGTCCCGTCCCGACGTCGCTGCAACGCCTCGCGCAACGAGCGGTGTCATCGTGCCCGGCGCTGGCGCTGAGGCTGGTGCCTGCACCCGAACCTGCCCCGGCCCGGGGCCCGGTCACGTCAGCGTCCGTACCTGGGCGGCGTGCTCGGCGATCCTCGTGACGTAGCCGCGGACTTCATCGAGTCGAGCCTCGATGTCGCGATCGTCGTGGCGCCAGGACGAGTCGTTGGCCATCAGCGCTGCTTCCGTCGCGTGCGCGCACAGGGTTGCGGCGCGATGGACGCCGGCGAGGACCTCGGCCTCCCGCGCCTGCTCCGGCTGTGGATGATCAACGAGAGCCTGGAAGTCGCGGAGCGCGTCCTCGAGGGGCTGGCCCAACTCGGTGAGCTCTCGGCGGAGGGCACGTTCGGGCATCATCCGCAGGTTGGCGTAGTAGCGGTCCACGGCGCGCCGGTATCGCTCGACCGCAGGGGCCAACGACGTGCTCGGCGCCGCATGGCGGCGGATGAGATGCGGCAGCGACATGCCAAGCACCTCGCAATCGGCCTGTGCGCCCCATAGACGCCTGTGGCCGACATAGTGCCGCCTCGCTGCTCGTTGCGACAGTGGACGATGCGGCCCGACCGTCAGAGGTACTGACCCGTCTGGTGCTCCCGGCCCTCGTCCCCGCTCGGCGCGCCGGGCGCGCCCGGCCGACCAGCGCCGAGGCCTACCGCCCCCGGGCCACCGGGGAGGGCACGCCGCATCTGCTCCAGCTGTGCCCGGGCCGCCATCTGTTGAGCGAACAGCGCTGTCTGCATCCCGTGGAACAGTCCTTCCAGCCAGCCGACGAGCTGGGCCTGTGCGATCCGCAGCTCGGCGTCCGACGGGACCGCGGACTCGGCGAAGGGCAGCGTGATGCGCTCCAGCTCCTCCACGAGCTCGGGCGCGAGCCCCTGCTCCAGCTCCGCGATGGATCGGCTGTGAATCTGGGCCAGGCGCGTCCGGCCGGCTTCGTCGAGCGGAGCGGTCCGGACCTCCTCGAGCAGCTGCTTGATCATGCTGCCGATCCTCATGACCTTGGCGGGCTGCTCGATGAGCTCCGTCGGACTCGGCTCGTCGTCTGCGGCGCCGGACACGGCCATTCCGTCGGGTGTCACGACGACGACGCGATCGCGCACGATCGACCCTCCGTCGGGAGCACCGGCGCCGGGCTCTTCGGCGCTCGGCTCTTCGGCGATCGGCTCGCCGGCCTCGGTGCGCACAGGCTCGGTCTGCACGGGCCTGCCGTTCGCGTCTGGCTCCGTCATGGGCCCATCCTGCCGCCCCCTGCCGTGTGCGTCGTGCCCAGCGCTCGGTGTCACCCGAGCTCTGGGGCCTACCTACAGTTACCGACATGACCACATCGACGGCTACGGCGTACGACGTGGCCCAAGTACGTTCGCGGTACCCGGCCCTGGCCGACGGCTGGGCCTACCTGGATGGTGCGGCGGGTACCCAAGTGCCCGACGTGGTGATCGATGCCGAGGCCGCTGCGTACCGGGCGGGCCTGGGCAATCACGGGGGAGCGTTCGCCGCCTCTTGCCGATCCGACGCCTTGACGACTGCCGCTCGTCAGGCCGTCGCCGACCTCCTCCGTGCGCCGTCGCCACAGGGCATCGTTCTCGGACCGAGTTCGACGGCTCTGACCTACCGGTTCGCCCAGGCGCTGGCTCGTCGGTGGCGTCCCGGCGACGAGGTCGTGGTCACCAGGCTCGATCACGACGCCAATGTCCGACCGTGGGTGCAGGCCGCGGATCGGGCCGGTGTCGTCGTACGGTGGGCCGATCCCGACCTCGTCACGCTGGATCTGCCGACGGACGCGATCACTGCGTTGCTGTCGTCGCGTACGCGCCTGGTGGCGGTGACCGCCGCCTCCAACGTCGTGGGCACGCGGCCGGACGTCAGAGCCATCGCCGAAGCGGCGCACGCCGTGGGCGCGCTGGTCTACGTCGACGGGGTGCATGCAACGCCGCACGCGCTGGTCGACGTCGTCGCGGTCGGGGCGGACTTCTGGACCACGAGCGCGTACAAGTGGTCGGGACCGCACATCGCGGCGGTGGCTGCCGACCCCGAGCTCCTCGCCGAGCTGCATCCCGACAAGCTGGACTCGGTTGCCGACGTCGTTCCGGACCGCTTCGAGCGCGGGACACCGCCCTTCGCCCAGCACGCGGGGCTGACCGCCGCCGTTGATCACCTGGCGGCGTTGGCGCCGGGCACCGAGCCTTCGACACCGCGTCGCCAACGGCTGGAGACGTCCATGGCGGCCGTTCAATCCCACGAGGGGGCGCTCCTGAACCGACTCGTCGAGGGACTCGCCAACCTCCCCCACGTGACTCGCATCGGCGCTCCCTCGTCCCCGGCACCGACCGTGTGGTTCCGAGTCCAGGGGTACCACCCGGCGGCCGTGGCCGAGCGCTGCGCACGAGCTCGGACCAACGTGTGGTCCGGGCACAACTACGCCTGGGAGCTCGCCGGACTGCTGGGGATCAGGGACAGCGGGTCGGCGGTGCGGGCGGGCATGTCCTGCTACACGGATTCCAGCGACGTCGACCGCCTGCTCGCCGTGCTGTCCGAGCTCCGCAGTACCGGGTAGGGCCATGGGGTCGCCCGCCGTCACGTTGGCGTCCTTCCGCTTGGTGTGATGCCGAAACGCGCCGACGGCGAATGCAGCGCTCGGCGTCCCTTGCGCGGACCTGCCCTTGGTCGCCGCCCGTCCGGGATCTCCGGAAACGGCCGCCCTTGGTTGTACCGAGCCTCGAGCTCCGTCACGACCGGCAGAAGTGCCCACGTCACCAAGGCGCTGATCGAATCGTGTCCGTCCCGCTCCGTCTGCGTATGCCACCAGGCGTTCCGTAGGCGGAAATGAAGGTCGTCGGGGAGGTAGTACGTCCGAGACCGATAGCCCGAGCTCCTGCTGGACCCTCCCCGTCCCCATCGAGGGCTCCCGGGAAAACTGTCGACTGTCACTGGCATCTCCTCGGCGCGCGGTGTCGTGTTGACCTCCCCGCATGGACCCGGGGCCTGGGCAGCTCGCTCGTCGGCCGCTCCGGCTACTGCTCGACCGACGACCTTGCGGGAACGAGGTGTTCGGTCGACCGGCTCGCGTGCTGGTAGATCCAGTGACATCGGTCCTCCTTTCCGTGGTCTCGCTCGGCGATAGGTCCCAGCGGCCCCGGGATGTGACGCCCGGGTGCGAACGGCTGGACGCTCGGGTCACGGCGGAGCCTTCATCGTGCCGGCCATGTGATGCAGATCACGAAGACTGTCGAGGGCATCGACGACTGGGCAAGGATCTGGGCAAGGATCTGGGCAAGGCGTTCGGAGCAGTCTCGGGCGCCATGTCCATCGCCTCTGGTCCTCAGCACCTTCTCGCCGGCGCGCGCCGACCGCAGCCCTGGGCACGCCAGAGCGGGAGGCCCCCAACTCACGACATCGGCTCTGCGCGAACGCGTGCCGCCGCGGTTCCGCGGGAACGTCCTCGGAACTACACCCAAGGCCTCGTCGGTGCTCTCAACGCCGAGTGGGGTCGCCTCGTCCAGGCTCCCGGATCGCGACGAGCACTGGCTTCGTGGCGCCGACAGATCCCGGCGCTGCGCGGGTTCGAGGATCTCGCCGACGTTCTGGCCGCCGCTCTCGTGCCCGACGACCATGAGGTGCTGGCAGCACTGCTGAGGCTCGCTCGCGCGGGGGACGAGCTCGCCAGCCGGGCCGCGCTGCAGGTCATGATGGGAGCCGCCGTCCGCTTGGCGCAGCGGACGCGTGCCCATGCCGGGGGCGATCTCGAGGAGTCGATCGCGCGTGCGGTCGCCGCCACGTGGCAGGTGGTCCGCAACTATCCGCTCGAGCGCAGGGCATGTCGCCCTGCTGACGGCATCAGTCTCGACGTGCTGTCGGCCCTCACATGCGCCGGCCGTGCACCGTCGGAGCTCGCCTGCGGTCTACCAACTGATCTTGCCGACCGTCCCGAGTCGGAGCCACCGGAGGTTGGAGAGCTGCGGGAGGCGTTCTGGTCGCTCCTGCGGCCAGGCCGATGGCCCGCCTGCGGCGACGAGCAGCTCATCATGCTGCTGGCCTGGGGCGTGAGACGTGGGGCGTTGTCGACGGCCGATGCGCGCCTGCTGCTCCGCCTGCACTCGCCCGAGCGCTCGGACGCCGTGCCGAACTGTCGCGACCTCGCCGAGGAACTGGGAATTGCCCATGACGCGGTCCGGCAGCGTGCGTCGCGGGCGACGCGGCGCATGGCTGCCGCCGTTTCTGCGGCCGTCGCGGTGGATCCGGGGGCGAACTCCAAGGTGACGGTCGCCGCCTGACGACGGCGGACACGTCGCGACAGCTCCGGCGTCACCGGGGCGGTCGCCGCAGCCATCGACGGGACTCTGGACGAAATCGTGGTTTTGAGGAGAATGGTCGCTCTCTGCGACGGGTGGTCCACGGAAGGGCCGGCCGGACGGGGGCAGAGATCTCGGCTGGGGGCCGGGTACGGGGAGAACGGGGATTGGCACGTGAAGCAGAGCGTCGTTGAGCAGCATGACCAGTCGCAACCGGGGGCGGCGGAGCATGCAGCAGTCGATCCGCCCCGCCTCCCGCGCGTGGCGTTCCAGCCCGTGCGCACCCGCCGCCGCCCCCTGCTGATCGGCTTGGGAGTGGCAATGACCGCTCTCGGGGGTCTGGGCGCGGCGTGGCTTGCCTCTGCCGGCGCTGGGACCGTCGCCGTGCTGGGTGTCGCCCGCGAGATCCGCGGCGGCCAGATCATCCATCGGCAGGACTTGGCCACCGTCCACGTCGCCAGCGGATCAGCGCTGTCGTCGCTTGCCGTCGGACGTGCCAGTGACGTGGTCGGGAAGAGAAGCCTCGTGCGGATGCTGCCGGGCTCGCTGCTGAACCCCGCCGCGGTCGTTGACAAGCTGGTCCCGGCGGCTGGTCAGGCGCTCGTGGGGCTCAGCCTTGGCACCGGCCAACGACCGGCCGTGCCGCTCGATACCGGCGACTCCGTAGAGATCGTGAACACGCCGGGCAGTGAGGACGCGGCCTCGGTTCGCGGCGTTCAACCTCCGGTCGTCCTGGCCGTCGTGATCAGCACCGACGAGGATCTCGACGCGAACAAGACCATCGTCAACGTCAGCGTGCCGGTGGACGCCGCCGCGAAGGTTGCGACCTGGGGGAGCGATGGAGATGCCACGCTTGTCGTTCTTCCCCCGAGTCAGCACTGATGGCGGTGTTGGCGTTCACGAGCGCCAAGGGAGCGCCAGGCGTGACGACAACGGTCCTGGCGCTGGCATTCGCCTGGCATCGGCGCACCCTTGTGGTCGAGGCGGACATGGCCGGGTCCAGCAGCGTGCTGGCCGGCTTCTTGAGGGGAGGAATCGATCATGCGCGTGGAGTCGTCCCGTTGTCGGTCGTCGCGCGCCAGAATGGTTTCACGCTGGAAGGACTGTGGGAGCAGTGCCTCGGGCTGGACGAAGATCGTTACCTGCTGCCAGGGATCGCCGATCCGGGGCAGGCCGCCGCACTGACGAGCTCCTGGCCGCAGCTGGCCCAACTGTTCGCCGACCTGGATGGCGCCGACGTCGACGTGCTGGTCGATGCTGGTCGCCTCGGCACGGCGAGCGCGCCGACGCCGCTGCTGAATGCGGCCGATGCCGTCGTCCTCGTGACCGGCACCCGACTGCCTGACGTCTACGCCCTCAGCCGACACACATCGGCGCTGCGGGCCGATGTCGCCGGCGTCGACGGCGACGGGCTGTCGGGGCTCGAGCTCCAGTTCGACAAGCAGCTTTCGGGCAAGGCGGGGCAGGAGACGATCGTCAAGGACCCCGGCGGTCGTGTGATCGACGTCGAGCACCAGCGTCCGGAGACCCCCGGCCGCGACGTCTTCCTCACACTCGACCACAGCATCCAGGCGAACGCGGAAGAGGTGCTGCGCGAGACGGTGCACAAGTGGCACGCGAAGAGCGCGAGCGCGATCGTGCTCGACCCGCGCACCGGCGCCGTGCTCGCGATGGCTGTGCAACCCGGCTTCGACGCGAACAACTTCCCGTCGGCCCGGCGCGACCTGCAGCGCAACCGCACGATCACCGACACGTACGAGCCGGGTTCGACGTTCAAGTTGATCACCGTCGGTGCAGCGCTTTCCGAGCACCTCGTCTCGCCGTCGACGCGGTTCACGCTCCCGTACTCCTTGAAGGTCGCCGATCGCGTGATCCACGACGCCGAGCCGCGCGGCACCGTCAACTACTCGGTCGCCCAGATCCTCGCGCACTCGTCGAACATCGGCGCGATCGAGCTGGCGGAGATGCTCGGACGCACGCGCCTCTCGTCGTGGATCTCGCGCTTCGGCTTCGGCCGTGTGACCGGAATCGACTTCCCGGGCGAGAGCCCGGGCATTGTCCTGCCGCCGGACAAGTGGTCGGGCTCGACGATCGGCAACGTGCCGATCGGGCAGGGAATCGCCGTGACGCCCGTGCAGATGGCGTCCGCGTACGCCGCGATCGCGAACCGCGGCGTGTGGTCGCGGCCTCACCTCGTCGACCACGTCGCGGGCGGCGGCCGCCCGTCGCTGTTCCGGCGCCGGCTCGTCTCGACGGGCGTCGCCTCGGGGTTGATGGCGATGCTGAAGGACGTCGTCGCTGGGGGGACGGGGAC
>Ga0081540_1001972_pt1 | contig 17123 bp, 15 predicted proteins | sample TabmetS2T1R1_FD_71024 | JGI IMG/M metagenome (GOLD analysis project Ga0081540, IMG submission 71024) | Tabebuia heterophylla rhizosphere microbial communities from the University of Puerto Rico - S2T1R1 | ecosystem: Host-associated > Plants > Roots > Rhizosphere ... | reverse complement strand
ATATTTTATAAGGGAGACACGCGTGCAAGGGTTCACCCGCAGAGAGATCAAGACGTCCGGCGCGCGCATCGTCACCGTCACCGCCGGCAACGGGCCGCCGCTCCTGCTGATGCACGGCAATCCGTTCACGCATCTCTCATGGAAGAAGTTCGCGCCGCGCCTCGCCGAGGAGTTCACCGTGGTCGCGACCGATCTGCGCGGCTACGGCGACTCGGAGAAGCCGCCCGGCGGCGACGACCACAGCGGCTATTCGTTCCGCGCCATGGCGCAGGACCAGGTCGAGGTGATGGCGGCGCTCGGCTTCGACCGCTTCATGGCCGCCGGCCACGACCGCGGCGCGCGCGTGCTGCACCGCATGTGCCTCGACCATCCGGACAAGGTCGAGCGCGCGGCGATCCTCGACATCATCCCGCAGCACCATCTGCTCAACAACGTCACGCGCCAATGGGGCACATTCTCGTGGCACTGGTTCTTCATGATCCAGCCCTACGATTTCCCCGAGCGGCTGATGAGTGCCGATCCGGACTATTTCATCAGCAAGAAGCTGGCGAAGACCAAGCAGGGGCTGTCGTTCTTCGATCCCGAAGCGCTCGAAGAGTACAAGCGCTGCTTCCGCAATCCCGAGACCGTGCACGCGATGTGCGAGGACTATCGCGCGACCCACGGCGTCGATCTCGAGATGGACACCAAGGATTTCGCCGCCGGCCGCAAGATCACCTGTCCGACACTCATTCTCTGGGGCGCGACCGGCGGCGTCGGGCGCAATCACAACCCGGGCCCCGCAGAGATCTGGACCCACTACGCAAGCAACATCGTCGGCGCCAAGGCGCTGCCGTGCGGCCACTATCTCTCGGAGGAAGCGCCGGAGGAGACCTACCGCGAGCTGCGCGACTTTTTCTCGGCGGGGGCCTCCGCTGCCGCTGCGAAGAAGCGGTCGGCGTAGCTCACCTCATCGACGCCGAGGCCGCGGAACCAGGTCGCCATCTCGTCGTGGCGCGGGAACCAGACGTCAGGGAACGAGCGGAAGTAGCGCAGGATGTCGGCGAACTTCGCGGCCATCAGCGGCCGGCCGCCGAAATTGCAGTGCGCGGTGAGATTGAGCATCGCGCCCGGCTCGTTCTTGTAGAGGAAGTCGAACGTATCCTTGTGCATGTCGAAATACGGCCGCGGATGCTGGCGCAGCACGCGGTTGTCGGCGAAGTCGGTGTGCGGGAGATTGACGATCGAGCCGCCGTTCTTCGCCCGCAGGATGCGCGGCAGGTCCCAGTCGTTGCAGTCGCCATACCAGAGAAATCCTTCCTGGCAGAGCTGATCGACGGTGTCGTCGGTCGACGCGAGCACCGAGCTGAGCCAGCCGGTCGGGCGCACGCCGGTATGCGTCCCGATGATCTCGACGCAGCGCCGGATGGTCTCCTGCTGCTCTTTCGGCGACATGTAGGCGAGCAGGCCGTCCTGCGTGTAGTTGTGCGCGGCGATCTCGTGACCGCGCTCGACCGCCATGCGCGCCGCCTCCGGATAGAGCTCGACCGAACGCGCATTGGCGCACACCGTCGCCTTGATGCCGAACTCGTCGAGGACGCGGATGAGCCGCCAGATGCCGGCATTGCCGCCGTACTGGCTCCACGTCACGCCGGCGCGGTCATAGGTGCCGGGCTTGAGCGACGTGGTCATCGGTGAGTAGTTCGGCGCCTGCCCGTCGCTCCAGTTCTCGAACAGCAGCGTCACGATCACGGCGATGCGGTTGCCGTTCGGCCAGTTGAACGCCGCCGGCAGGTCGTTGTCCGTCTTTTTCGTATCGGCCTTCGTCATCTAACGCCTTTCAATGCAGGGCTGCGTTCGCCTTGTCGACGAACGAATTGTCGAACGTGTCCTTGAGGTCGATCTTCGCGCTCTTGAGCAGCTCCTCGTGCGCCGCGAGCGCGCGGTAGGTGCGCTCCGCCATGGCCGGCTCGATGCGGGCATCCTTGGAAAACGCCGGCCGGTTGAGCGCGATCATCTTCGCATAGCGCGCCTTGTCGCCGCCGTGGTAATCCGGCGGCACCGCGTCGACGATCTGCTCGACCGACGCCGTATTGAGCCAGCGCACGGCTTTCGCCACCGCATTGACGAAGGCCTGCGTCGTGTTCGGATTTTTCGCGATGAACTCGTCGCGCATGTAGAACGACGAGCCGGCGAACGGACCGCCGTAGAGATAGTCGAGGCCCTTTTCGGTGCGCGTGTCGACAACGGGCGTGATGACGCCCTCGCTTTCGAGAATGAGGATCGACGGATCGAAGTTGGAGATCGCGTCGATCTGGCCGGACTTCATCGCCACGACTGCGCTCGCCCCGCCGCCGACTCCGATGATGGACACCTTGTCGAGCGTGAGGCCGTCCTTGGCGAGCAGCAGCGCAACCGCGAGACTCGACGCCGAGCCGGGCGCGGTGACGCCGATCTTCAGCCCGGCGAGATCCTTCGGACTGCGATACGCTTTGGCCTTCTCGACCGGCAGCGCGATGACGGCACCGAACGAATTGTTCTGCAGCGCGACCGCCTTGATGCCGACGCCTTTCACGCGCGTGAGGATCGTGTGCTCATAGGCGCCGCAGGTGACGTCAGCGCTGCCGGCGACGACCGACTGCAGCGCACGCGAGCCGCCCTGGAAATCGTTGATCTCGACCTTGAGGCCTTCCCTCTCGAACAGGCCGAGCCGCTCGGCGATGGTCAGCGGCAGATAGGCGATCAGCGTCTTGCCGCCGACCGCGAGCGTGATCGCCGGCTTTTCCAGTGCCGGACCTTGCGCGTGGGCCGTTCCGGACACGAGCAGACCCGCAACGCAGAGCATGCGCGCAATCATGACGTCCCTCCCCTGGCTCACAGCAACCGCCACGCGGTCAACTCGACGCGGCGCGCCTTGCGCTCCGCCGAGGCGACCGCGATCACCTTGTTGAGCCAGGCGAGCTCGGGCGCGCCGGTCTCGAACCGCATGACGGTGCGAAAGAAATAGTCCGCCGGATCGACGTCCTCGCCGCGCGCGAGCCGCGCCATCACGTCGGGCGGGCCATGACGGAATCCTTGGCTCACCACCTGGACCAGACCACCGCGCGCCTCCTTGAGGGCATAACGCGCATCGAGCTCGAGCACGCCGTCGCTGCGCACGATCTGCCAGTCGGCACCGCCGCCGACCACCTCGCCCTTCATCAGCGGACCTTCGAACGTGCCGCCGACGATCTCGACCACGCGCCGCTCGCCAAGCGGCGCCTGCCCCATCGACTTGAGCTCGCCGACATCCGCGTGGATGGCGCAGAGATATTCGAACTGGAGCATGCGGTCAGCGGTGGGTCATGCCCCGACCGGCTGCGGCGCGGCGAGGAAATTCCGCACCGCGTACCAGAGCAGATGGCGGTTGTTGCTGTAGCCCGGGCTGTGCGCGACATGCGGCAGGATGACGAACTGGCGGTCGCCGTTCGGCAGCTGCGAGTAGAAGTCCAGCAGGTCCGCGTTGGTGGAGTTGCCGTCGAACTCGCCCCGGATCATCAGCACCGGCGACTTGACCTTTTTCGGATCGACCAGCGGCAGGTTGACCGCCATGTCGAGATAGGTCCCCGTCGGGACCGTGTCGCCGAACTTCAGCTCCTCCGCGGCGATCGCCTCGGGCACCGCCATGTCGTAGCCCTGCGAATGGCCATCACGGGTGAAGATCGAGCGGATCATCGCCGCGTCGCGCTTGCGCCGGTTGCTGGCGCGCAATTCGTCCGCACGCGCGGTGCGGCGCGCGATCTCCGCCGCACCAGTGCCCTTGTACGTGAACGCGGACATGATCAGCCGGTCGACGCGCTGGGGCTCCGCCTGCGCATAGGCGCCGGCGCGGATCGCGCCCGACGACGTGCCGTACATGTGCACCTTCAACGCCCCGGTCTCTTCCATCAGCACCGGCATCGCCGCTTTCAGATCCTCGACGCCGCTGGCGATGTCGGAATTGTTGCCGGAGCTGCCCGAGTGGCCATAGCCGTCATGGTCCATGGTCCACACGTCGTAGCCGTAACGCGCGAACACGTTCATCATCGAGTACTCGCCCTTGCCCGGTACCACGAGATCGTAGGAGGTGCGGGTCGAGTTCGACGAGCCGTGCACCAGGAACAGGATGGGCAGCGGCGGCTCGCCCGGCTTCGGCGCGGCGGCGCGCTTGCGCCACAGGTTGAGCTTCACGTTGCCTTTGGCGCCCCAGTACTCGTGGCTCCAGACCTCGGCGGGCGCGGCCGCGGCGGTGCTCGTCTGTGCCAGCGCGGCGGGTGCAAGAAGGCCCGAGGTCAATCCCGCGCCCAAGCCGAGCCCGGCCGTCATGAGCACCTCGCGACGCGCAAACGGACGATCGATCTCGTTCATGGCGTTCTCCCTTGTCTCGTTCCCTTGGGGCGCGGTCTATGTCCGCCCCCCTATGAAATTCGTTGCCGCAATGTAGCAAATGGAAATGACTGCCGTCAGGGGCGAGTCTGTGAGGGTGGCCATGCCGCCGTAGGGCGGAATAGCCATCAGGGCGTTTACGCCCGTCTTCGCTGGGCTATGGCGTATTCCGCCAGTCACCCGTCCACGGCGCAATACGCTGCGCTATTGCGCCCTACGCACATCCTACGAACGAACATCGCTCAGCGCAAAGCCGGCGATGCGCTTGTAGTTCTCCGACAGCGCGCGCAGCTCGGCCTGGGTGATGTACTTGTCGAGATCGTCGAACGGCCGGTCGCCGACCAGCTGCTCGACCTTGATGTTGATGAAGTCCGGCGGGTGCTCGCGGTTGGTGCGCACCACCTTCGCCGTCGCGTCGAGCCGCGCCGCCTCGTAGGCCTTGAGCGCCGCGGCTGCATCACGTTCGCGGACGAAACAATCCGCCAGCGTGCGCGCGTCGACTGCCGCCTGCGCGGCGCCGTTCGAGCCGCGCGGATACATCGGATGCGCGGCATCGCCGGCGAAGGTCACGCGTCCGAACGTCCACTGTGCGACCGGATCCTTGTCGACCATCGGATATTCGAGGATCTGGTCGGCAGTGCGGATCAGCTCGGCGACGTCGAGCCAGTCGAAACGCCAGTCCTTGTAAATGTCGAAGAAGTCCGCGAGATCGCCCGGCTTGTTCCAGTCGTTCTGGTCGAACGTATCGCGCTTGATCTCCGCCATCCAGTTGACGAGCTGGTTGCCGTCGGCATCGAGCGCGTCGATGATCGGATAGATGACGATCTTGCCGGTGAGGATCGAGCCGGTGCGCGTGTAGCTGCGGCCGGTGAGGAACGGTTTCCGCCGCGTCACGCCGCGCCAGGTGTTGATCCCCGCGAACGCGACCTGCTCGTGCGGATAGAACTGCCGGCGCACCACCGAGTTGATGCCGTCGCAGGCGATCACCGCATCGCCGCGCACCGGCGCGAGCGGACGGCCGCTCGACATTTCCTTGAAGTGAACAGTCGCGCCGCTCTCGTCCTGGTCGACGCCGACGCATTCGTGATCGGTCCGGATGCGCTCCGGGCCGAGCCGTGCGAGCGCCGCCTTGAAGAGGATCATGTGCAGGCGGCCGCGGTGGATCATCACCTCGGGAAACTCGTAGCCTGCGTACTTCCCCCGATCCTCCTTGTAGATGAGCTGACCGAACCGGTTGAAGAAGCAGCTCTCGCGCGTCTCAATGCCGGCCTGGAACAGCGCATCCCCGACGCCGAGCGTCGTGAACTCGCGCATGGCATGCGGCAGCAAGGTGATGCCGACGCCGAGTTCCCTGACCTCGGGGGCGCGCTCAAAAACCCGGCAGGAGATGCCGCGCCGATGCAGGTTGAGCGCCAGCGACAGGCCGCAAATGCCGCCACCGACGATGACCACGTCCACCGCGCGTCTCTCCCATTTCGGCCATATGCGTGCGCCGCCACAATCTACGTGCCGCGCCTCAGGCGGTCAAAATCGCTGTTAACCCGCCGCTATCGCCTTCGCGGTACCTTGACGCAGGCGTGGCATCGCCCCCCGGAAATGCCCACTTCAAGGGAAGCCCGGCTCGCGGGAACTCTCGCGCTGGCCACTTGGTTCTGTTAGGGATTTGCGCGGACGGTCGCGCGCGGTATGCCCAGCGGCGATGTCGAAGGTCGCCCGACCTGGAGCAAGTAATGTTCGTTCGTTTTCGTGCCGCGGCAGACGCTTTCAATCGGACGATCGGCTGGCGGCGCGTTGGCTTCGTGCTCAGCCTCACCATCATCGCGGCCGCCGCGGTGGTGCTCTACAACACGCTGCACGACATCGACTTCGAGTATCTCTACGACTCGGTCAAGTCCTATGAGCGGCACCAGATCGTCATGGCCGCTGTGTTCGTGGCGGCAGGCTACTTCACGCTGACGTTCTACGACTTGTTCGCGCTGCGCACGATCGGCCGCAAGGAGGTGCCGTACCGGACCGCCGCGCTCGCCGGCTTCACCAGCTATTCGATCGGCCACAACCTCGGCGCCAGCGTGTTCACCGGCGGCGCGGTGCGCTACCGCATCTATTCCGATGCCGGGTTGTCGGCGATCGAGGTTGCAAAAATCTGCTTCATCGCCGGGCTCACCTTCTGGCTCGGCAACGCGACCGTGCTCGGGCTCGGCATCGCCTACGATCCGCACGCCGCCAGCATGGTCGACCAGCTGCCGCCGTGGTTCAACCGCGTCGGCGCGATCGCCGCGCTCGGCGTGCTCGCGACCTACGTGGCCTGGGTGTGGCGCACGCCGCGCGTGATCGGCCGCAGCGACTGGGAAGTGACGCTGCCGAACGGGCCGTTGACCTTGCTGCAGATCGCCATCGGCATCGTCGATCTCGCGTTCTGCGCGCTCGCCATGTACGTGCTGATGCCGGACGAGCCGCATATCGGCTTCATCACGCTGGCGGTGATCTTCGTCTCGGCGACGCTGCTGGGCTTCGCCAGCCACTCGCCCGGCGGGCTCGGCGTATTCGATGCGGCAATGCTGGTCGCGCTGTGGCAGTTCGAAAAGGAAGACGTGCTGGCCGGGCTGCTGCTGTTCCGCCTGCTCTACTACATCACCCCGTTCGCCTTCTCCCTGATCGTCCTCGGACTGCGCGAAATGTGGATCAGTTTCGCGCCACGGCAACCGGCAGGCGAAGCCGCGGGCCGACCCGGGCCGACCGACGCGGCTGTTCCGCCTCCGACCATGACCGGACGCGAGAAGTGCGACGCGGCCTGAGCTTCGCACGTTAACCGTTCATCGCGATTGCGTTGTCATTGCCGGCCGCAAAGCGCTGAATCGCGCTGGCCGCAGTGGACATCGCCGCGCATCCCGATGGAAACCGGTATCCACTTTTCCAGGACATGCGCTAAGTAAGCACTGCACTCCGCCGGATCAGCGCATGGCGACTGACAGCGACCGTTTTCATTCCTTGCCTTCACCGGATTCCTGGACCGGTCGCCTCCACCGTGCGCGCCATGTACTGATTGCCGCCGCCGTCGTATTTGCCGGACTCGCTTTGCTCGGCGCCGTCACGCTGGCCGAGGCCGCCATCGGCTTCCTGGTGGTCGGCGGCGCGACACTGGTCGGCGAGGAGTTCATCCCGCGCACCGGTGACGGCTCGGCCTCGCGACAGCTCGCGCCCGGAGTCAATGCGGATCTGTTCGTCGACACCGTCATCTCCGCCCTGCCCGACCCCGCTATCGTCCTCAATCGCGACGCTTTGGTCCTCGCGCTCAATGCGCGTGCGCTGGCGCTGGCGCCGGCGCTGCGTCGCAATGAGCCGGTCACGATCGCCTTGCGCATGCCCGAGCTCGTGGCCGCCATCCGGCAGGCGATCGCGACCGGCGTCGCGCAACGGGTCGAATTCTCCGAGCGCGTGCCGATCGAGCGGTGGTCGGAAGCCTTCGTGACGCCGTTCAACCTCGCCGGCGCGATTGCGGACCGCAACCTGGTGCTGGTGACCATCCACGACCTGACGCCGCTGCGACGCGTCGAGGAAATGCGCGCGGACTTCGTCGCCAATGCCAGCCACGAGCTGCGCACCCCGCTCGCGTCGCTGTCCGGATTCATCGAGACGCTGCAAGGCTCGGCGCGCGACGACGCCGCGGCGCGCGAGCGTTTCCTCGCGATCATGAAGGATCAGGCGACGCGCATGGCCCGCCTGATCGACGACCTCCTCTCGCTGTCGCGCATCGAGCTCAATGTCCATGTGCGGCCGCAGACGACGGTCGATCTCGTCCCGCTCATCCGCCAGGTCGCCGACGGCCTGCAGATGCTGGCGCGCGACCGCGGCGTCGATATCAATATCGCCGCACCGCCGATCTCGACCGTCCCGGGCGACCGGGACGAGCTCATCCGCGTGCTCGAGAACCTTGTGGAAAACGCCCTGAAATACGGCGCGTCCGGCAAGCGCGTCGACATTACCCTGGGCGCCGGCACCCGCCCCGACAGCGGCGCCGACGAGGCCGTCATCGCCGTGCGCGACTATGGGCCCGGGATCGCGCCCGAGCATCTGCCGCGGCTGACCGAGCGCTTCTACCGCGTTGATGTGGTTGAGAGTCGCGCCCACGGCGGCACCGGGCTCGGCCTCGCGCTGGTCAAGCATATCGTCAATCGGCACCGCGGCAGACTGACGATCGAGAGCGAGGCGGGGCATGGCGCGACCTTCACCGTGCGCCTGCCGAGAATGCCGGAATTATCTGTCATAAATCGCAATATTCGTTGATATTCATATACTTGAATTGTCATTTAGCTGTCACTGAACGCTCATAGAAGCGTGACATGGGCGGCGTAGGACACCAGCGGGCTTCGGACATGGGCAGGCGCGTTGCCAGCCCGACGAAGGCTCCCGGTGGCGTAGGTACCGCGCCCCCAGCCGAACAACAAAACGAGCGGAGGGCGAAGCCGTGGGTTCCCGACCCGCGTCGGCCGAGCCATTCGCCACAACCTGGAGAGAACCCGTGAAGCTGTTAAAATCCCTCGTTGCTGCCGGCGCTCTCGGCTTGGCCGCGACCCTGCCCGTCGCCGCCGCCGACATTTCCGGCGCTGGTGCGACCTTCCCCTATCCGATCTACGCCAAGTGGGCCGACACCTATAAGAAGGAGACCAACATCGGGCTGAACTATCAGTCGATCGGCTCGGGCGGCGGCATCAAGCAGATCAAGGCCAAGACCGTCACCTTCGGCGCCAGCGACCAACCGCTGCCGGGCAAGGAGCTCGACGAGGCCGGTCTCGCTCAGTTTCCGATGATCATGGGCGGCATCGTGCCGGTCGTGAACCTCGATGGCATCAATGCGGGCGAGCTGGTTCTCGACGGCCCGACCCTCGCCAAGATCTTCCTCGGCGATATCAAGAGCTGGGACGACGCGGCGATCGCGAAGCTCAACCCGAGCGCCAAGCTGCCGAAGCAGGCGATCGCCATCGTTCACCGCTCGGACGGATCGGGCACCACCTACAACTTCGTCTACTACCTCGCCGAGGTGAGCCCCGACTGGAAGTCCAAGGTCGGCGTCAATGCCTCGGTTCAGTGGCCGGCCGGCATCGGCGCCAAGGGCAACGAAGGCGTCGCCAACAACGTCGCCAACACCAAGGGCTCGATCGGCTATGTCGAGTACGCCTATGCCAAGCAGAACAAGTTGAACTACACCAAGATGGTCAACAAGGACGGCAAGGTCGTCGCGCCGTCCCTGGAGACGTTCCAGGCCGGGGCCGCCAACGCCAACTGGAAGTCGGAGCCCGGCTACGGCGTGATCCTCGCCAATCAGCCCGGCGAGAAGTCGTGGCCCATGACCGCCACCAGCTGGATCCTCATCTACAAGAAGCCGCAGGATCCGGCTGCCGCCGCCGAGGCGCTCAAGTTCTTCGCCTGGTCCTATGCCAAGGGCGGCAAGGCGGCCGAGGAGCTCGACTACGTGCCGATGCCGGCGAACGTGGTCAAGGACATCGAGCAGACCTGGGCGTCGGAGATCAAGGACGGGCAGGGCAAGCCCCTCTACACGGTGAGCAACTAACGCTTGCCTCACTCAGGAAAAGGCGCCTCACGGCGCCTTTTCCCTGTGAATGACCGCAACGAAAACGATTGTTTGTCGGCCGCAAGGCCGGTTGATTGGCTCTCCGAGACAATACCCAAAAGACCAGGAGAGCCGTCATGGAGCCCGCAAGGAGGCAATCCGTGGTCGACGTCGCGTTGAATGCTGGGAACGTTCAGACCAGCGAGACGGTGTCGCGCGCCAAAGTGCTGCACAGGCTGCGCCTGAACGACGCTGTTTTCCGCAATCTCACCTTCATCGCCGCGATCGGCGTGCTGATCCTGCTCGGTGGAGTCATCGTCGCGCTGATCGATGGGTCGATGCTGGCGCTGAGAACCTTCGGCTTCAGCTTCCTGGTCGACGAAAGTTGGAATCCGGTCACCGAAAAATTCGGCGCCATCGCGCCGATCTACGGCACGGTGGTGACCTCGTTCATCGCCATGCTGATCGCCGTGCCGGTCGGCATCCTGATCGCCGTGTTCCTCACCGAGCTGTGCCCGATGTGGCTGCGGCGCCCGATCGGCATCGCCATCGAACTGCTCGCCGGCATCCCCAGCATCATCTACGGCATCTGGGGCCTGTTCATCTTCGCGCCCTTCCTCCAGCAGACGCTGCAGCCGTTCCTGATCGGAGTGTTCGGCGATATCCCGGTCCTGTCGTCGGTGTTCGCCGGTCCGCCCTACGGCATCGGCATGCTGACCGCGGCGCTGATCCTGGCGATCATGGTGCTGCCGTTCATCACCTCGATCACCCGCGATGTGTTCGAGTCGGTGCCGCCCGTACTGAAGGAAGCGGCGTATGGCGTCGGCTGCACCACCTGGGAGGTCGTCCGCAACGTGGTGATTCCCTACACCCGGGTCGGCATCATCGGCGGCGTCATGCTCGGGCTCGGCCGCGCCCTCGGCGAGACCATGGCGGTGACCTTCGTGATCGGCAACGCGCACAAGATCTCGCCGTCGCTGCTGGCGCCCGGCACTACGATCTCGGCGACCATCGCCAACGAGTTCACCGAGGCGGTCGGCGACATCTACACGTCGTCGCTGATCGCGCTCGGCCTGATCCTGTTCGTCATCACCTTCATCGTGCTCGCCGCCGCGCGCTACATGCTGCTGCGACTCGAGCGCCGGGTCGGAGGCTGACCATGAATCCGCTCTACGGTCGACGCAAGCGCAAGAACGCCATCGCCATGACCCTGTCGCTGCTCGCCACGGCGTTCGGGGCTGGCTGGCTGGTGCTGATCCTCGGCGTGCTGCTGTGGCAAGGCTTCTCCGGCCTGTCGCTGCAGGTGTTCACCGAGATGACCCCGCCGCCGGGCTCCGATGGTGGCCTCCTCAACGCGATCTTCGGGAGCGTTGTCCTGACTGCGCTGGCGGTCCTCATCGGCACGCCGATCGGCATCCTTGCCGGCACCTACATGGCCGAATACGGCCGCCACTCCATGGTGACGACGGTCGTCCGCTTCATCAACGACATCCTGCTGAGCGCCCCGTCGATCGTGGTCGGCCTGTTCATCTACGAGGTGATGGTCGCGCCGATGGGACACTTCTCCGGCATCGCCGGCGCGGTCGCGCTCGCCGTCCTGGTCATTCCGGTGGTGGTGCGCACCACCGAGGACATGCTGCTGCTGGTGCCGAACCCGCTGCGCGAGGCCGCGACGGCGCTCGGCATGCCGCGCGTCAACGTGATCCGCCATGTCTGCTATCGCGCCGCCTCGGCCGGCATGCTGACCGGCGTGCTGCTGGCGATCGCCCGCATCAGCGGCGAGACGGCGCCCTTGCTATTCACCGCGCTCAACAATCAGTTCTGGAGCACCAATCTCAACGCGCCGATGTCGAGCCTGCCGGTTGTCATCTTCCAGTTCGCATTGAGCCCCTATGCAGACTGGCAGAAGCTCGCCTGGACCGGCGCGCTGATCATCACCTTCACCGTGCTCGCGCTCAGCATCACCGCCCGAGCCCTTGCTGGATCGAGAAAGACGTCATGAGTATCGCCCAAGCCACTCCTCAGGTTACCACTCCGACCGCTGTTCAGGCCCCCGTCGACCAGTCCAAGCTTGCGGAGAAGATCTCGATCCGCAATCTCAACTTCTACTACGGCGACAGCAAAGCCCTGAAGAGCATCAGCCTGCCGCTCTATGGCGGCCTGGTGACCGCCTTCATCGGCCCGTCCGGCTGCGGCAAGTCGACACTGCTGCGCATCCTCAACCGGATGTACGACCTCTATCCGAACCAGCGCGCCGACGGCGAAGTCCTGCTCGACGGCGAGAACCTGCTCTCGCCCAAGCAGGACCTCAACCTGCTGCGCGCCCGTGTCGGCATGGTGTTCCAGAAGCCGACGCCGTTCCCGATGACGATCTACGAGAACATCGCGTTCGGCATCCGGCTGTACGAGCGGCTCCCCAAGGCCGACATCAATGACCGGGTGGAATCCGCGCTGCGCCGCGCCGCGCTGTGGGAGGAGGTCAAGGACAAGCTGATGGCCAACGGCCTCTCCCTGTCCGGCGGCCAGCAGCAGCGCCTGTGCATCGCCCGCACCGTCGCGGTGCGTCCGGAGGTCATCCTGTTCGATGAGCCCTGCTCGGCGCTCGATCCGATCTCAACCGCGAAGATCGAGGAGCTGATCGACGAGCTCAAAGAGGACTACACGATCGCGATCGTCACCCACAACATGCAGCAGGCGGCGCGCGTCTCCGACTATACCGCGTTCATGTATCTCGGCGAATTGGTGGAGTTCGGACCGACCAGCAAGATCTTCACCACGCCGAACGATCCGCGCACGCAGGACTACATCACCGGCCGCTTCGGCTGATCGCCGCCGGCGATACAGACAGGCCCGGCCCGGAGCAGGACATGACACCGATGACTGACCATACCGCAAAAGCCTTCGACGCCGATCTACAAGACCTCGGCCGCATGGTCGCCGAAATGGGCGGCCTGGCAGAGAAGCAGATCTGCGACTCGATCGACGCGCTCGCCAAGCGCGACACCTCCCTCGCCGAGCGCACTGTGGCGGAGGACGTCCAAATCGACCAGATCCAGCGCGAGATCGAGGAACGCGCCATCCTCACCATCGCCCGCCGCCAGCCGATGGCGATCGACCTCCGCGAGATCGTCGCCGCGCTGCGCATCGCCAACGATCTCGAGCGCATCGGCGATCTTGCCAAGAACATCGGCAAGCGGGTCGTCGCGCTCGACGGCGAGTTCCAGTCGCAGAAGCTGATGCGCGGGCTCGAGCACATGGCCGATCTCGTGCTCACGCAGATCAAGGACGTGCTCGACAGCTATGCGCGTCGCGACGTCGGCAAGGCGCTGGCGGTGTGGCGCGGCGACGAGGAGATCGACGCGGTCAACAACTCGCTGTTCCGCGAGCTCCTCACCTATATGCTGGAGGACCCGCGCAACATCACGGTCTGCATCCACCTCCTGTTCTGCGCCAAGAACATCGAGCGGATGGGCGACCACGCGACGAACATCGCCGAGACCGTGTATTACATGGTCGAAGGCCACGTGCTCCCGGACGAGCGCCCGAAGGGCGACACGACGAGCTACGCGGTCGCGGCACACAGCTGAGCAGGTAATGTGGCGTTCGGGTTGCAGATGAAAATCACGCTCACGACAACCAGCAAGGAGCCCTGAGCGGTATGACCGCCCGCATCCTGATCGTCGAAGACGAGGAGCCGCTCACGCTGCTCCTTCGCTACAATCTCGAGGCCGAGGGTTACGAGGTCGACGCGGCTGGCCGCGGCGACGACGCCGACCTGCGGCTCAAGGAGAGCCCGCCGGATCTCGCAGTGATCGATTGGATGCTGCCCGGCCTGTCCGGCATCGAGCTGATCCGCCGTCTGCGCGCACGGCCGGAGACCAAGCAGCTGCCGATCATCATGCTGACCGCACGCGGCGAGGAGGCGGAGCGGATCCGCGGCCTCGCGACCGGCGCCGACGACTACATCGTCAAGCCGTTCTCCGTCCCTGAGCTGCTCGCACGCATCCGTGCGTTGCTGCGCCGCGCCAAGCCCGAGCGGCTCGCCTCCGTGCTCGCCGCCGGCGACATCGAGCTCGACCGCGACAAGAAACGCGTCACCCGCGCCGGCCGCGAGATCGCGCTCGGCCCGACCGAGTTCCGCCTGCTCGAGTTCCTGATGCAGAGCCCGGGCCGCGTCTACTCGCGCGAGCAGCTGCTCGATGGGGTGTGGGGCCGCGACGTCTATATCGACGAGCGCACCGTCGACGTACATGTCGGACGGCTGCGCAAGGCGCTCAACCGCGGGCGCGAGATCGACCCGATCCGCACCGTGCGCGGCGCCGGCTACGCGCTCGACGAGCGTTTCGGCAAGGACGAGCGGATGAGCAAGACGGCGTAGCGGCCGGCGCGCCGATACTCACAGACTTTGCTCACAGAACGTCGCGGACGACGGTTTTGCTTTGGCGAGAGGCGCGGTTCGGCTAGTCGTGTCCTGCTCGCGACCGCCGGTTTCACCTGGCCGGCGGAGCATGGAAAATCACTCGAAGCCAGACCGGAGGACAGGGCCGTGCGCCGCGCGGCCTTTTCGTTGTCGATAGACGCGCCGGATCGCGTGATGACCCGTCGGGCCGGCGGCGGGGTCATAAAAAGTGATAAACAGTAACCAACCGCAGCCCGGCTGACACCCGCGGGTCAAATAGCGTCAGCCAAAATGAGCCGGATGTTGCACCAGCTGACCGCGCCCGCATTCCGGCGCACCTTGGCAAAACTTGGCCGGCGGCGGCCGCTGATGACCTCGCGGGTGCCGCCGGAGGTCATCAAAAGCCATCAAAAGTCACTGAAAGTCATCTGCCGCCGGCCGGTGAGGTGCCTAGCTCGCTAGCTAGGGTGTGTACTCATAAATTCGCCACTCAGCTTTACCCCTGAAAGCGGACATGGCGGGATGTCTGCTATGGGCCATAAGGAGACATCGGTTCCGTCTGAGAAGTGAGGATGCAGTCTGACGGTGGCAATGCTCATCGAGTCGCCATATGCGTAGCCCGAGCCTTAACCGTATTTAAGGTCCGTGCTCTGTCCGACCTCGATAATATAACCGTCAGGATCGCGGATGTAGCAGCGAATCTCGCCGTATTTGGGCATCGGCTCCGTGATGAACTCGGCTCCTCGACTTTTCCATAATTTGTAGCACGCTTGAATATCCGCAACGCGGATATTCATAAAGCCGTTGATCTTATCCGGGTCGGGGACGCTGAGCGTCACCGTCGGCTTATCCGGGGTCGGCCCGCCTCCAACGTTCAGAATCATCCAGATATTCGCAAGCTGAAGGTACCCAGGCGCGTTGCCGTCACCTAGGCTCAGAATGCGAGCGCCGAAGACCTTCTCGTAGTAGCGCGCCGACCGCTCGATGTCAGTGACGGTGAGAAAATGCGCGATGCTGATCCCTTCCCGCGGGGGCATCTCATAGCTCTTCTGCTCGATTTGTATGGCATTCATTGATGACCCCATTTCGATTCAGTGTCCGCTGGATCTGAGGTGCGGTGGTTGCGGCGCTTACAATTGCTCCTATCAGCGGCATCTTGAGCCAGGAGCGCGATGACGAGTGCTCCTCTCCGTGGTTTCCGAACTGCCGAGACAAACAGGGTCCGGTGCTTATCCCCCTCAGTTGTGTCCGAACGGCCCCGACGTCGCGCTGAAGGAACCCTTTTGAACTATATAGCGGGCGACGGCGACTGCTTGCTCGATCTTGTCGCCACTATTTCCGAATTGCGGCATTGCACGACCTTCGCAGCGCAGGGCGCGGTCGTCGTCCTCGAATGTCCGAATAGGGTCATTCGCGTCCCAAATGTGGCGAACACGTCCGCGTTACCCCCGAAAGCCGACATCGCGCATTTATGAGTACACGCACTAGTCACGTGAATCTAAAGTTCGCCACATAAGGTCTGCTGGGCTTTGTTGCAGAAGCGTTTGACGGAAGCCAAAATCTGGTCTGCGGACTTGGTCCATTTGAAGGGCTTCGGGTTTTTGTTGTGAAGGTCGATGAAGGTACGGATGTCAGCCTCGAGCTGCCTGACGGAGGTGTGAACACCTCGCTGGATCTGCTTTCTGGTGAGTTCAGCGAACCAGCGCTCGACCTGATTGATCCATGACGCGGAAGTCGGTGTGAAGTGGACATGATAATGCGGCCGGCGGGCGAGCCACGCTTTGATCTTGGGTGTCTTATGGGTGGCGTAGTTATCCATGACGATATGAACATCGAGGCCTTCAGGAACTTGAGCATCGATCTCTTTTAGGAATTTCAAGAACTCGACTGCCCGGTGGCGCTTGTAGCATTTGCCGATGACGAACCCGGACGCGACATCGAGCGCGGCAAACAGCGAGGTCGTACCATGCCGCACATAGCTGTGCGTACGACGTTCCGGCACGCCAGGCATCATCGGCAAGACTGGTTGCTCTCGATCGAGTGCCTGAATCTGGCTTTTCTCATCGATGCTGAGGACAAGGGCTCGGTTCGGCGGGGACAGGTAAAGGCCGACGATATCGCGTACTTTGTCGACGAACAGCGGATCGCTCGACAGCTTGAATGTCTGGCTACGGTGCGGCTGCAAGCCGAACGCTGCCCACATTCGGCGGATCGTGGTGTGGGAAAAGCCAGTCTCCGCAGCCATCGAGCGGATCGACCAGTGCGTCGCATCGGCCGGCGTCGTCCGCAACGTCAGCTCGATCACCGCAGCAACCTGATCGTCGTTGATGGTTCGAGGGCGGCCAGGGCGCGCCTCGTCAAGCAGGCCATCACAGCGATCTTTCAGAAATCGGCGACGCCACTTGCCGACGGTGTGTTCGTGGAGGCCGAGTTCGGCAGCCACAGACTTGCTTGGCAATCCATCCGCGCATCGCAGGATCGCGCGGCATCGCTCAGATAGCGACCGGGCAACACGATGACGACGAACTTGCCTCTCCAAGTACGTCCGCTCCTGCTGACTCAGCACCAACGGCGCAATCGGCCGGCCTCTCATACCTGCATTCGCCACAAGCGCTCTCCTTCAGAGGTCCGAGCGCTCTTTTATGTGACGAACTTGCATTCCAGATGACTAGTCGGCAATTCCAAAACTCGGCATGGCGCAAGACGCTTGTTGATCGCTGCTGAAGCGGGACTGACACCAGAGCTCGGCCGTGCCATAGGGTCTTGCTGTCC
>Ga0081540_1001971_pt1 | contig 17127 bp, 20 predicted proteins | sample TabmetS2T1R1_FD_71024 | JGI IMG/M metagenome (GOLD analysis project Ga0081540, IMG submission 71024) | Tabebuia heterophylla rhizosphere microbial communities from the University of Puerto Rico - S2T1R1 | ecosystem: Host-associated > Plants > Roots > Rhizosphere ... | reverse complement strand
AACGGCCGTCCTGGGGCGCTGACGCGCCAGTTCTCCTGAACGCACGCGTTTCCCTTAACGCGAACTCAACACTGCAGGCGTTGGAGCTTCACAAGCGCGCTCCATACTCGCGCGCGGTCCAGGAGCCGGGGGACACCAGCACAGGAGGACACCTCAAAGCTCATGTACCAGGTCAGCAGGGCGATCTATCGAGAGCTCTCGAACGAGATCGTCGGAGGTAGGGACGCCCACGAGCAGGTCCTGCATTCGTGCGAGGCGACGATCACGCGCCTCGTGGGAGACAGGCATTACTTCGCACGACCGGCGCGGTACCTGTTCCACGAGATCAGGCCGCATTTCCCGATGCAGGCACACCCGCGCGTCTGGCGCGTGGTCTACGGCTACGTCAGCTGCGCCATGGAGGTCCTGGAGCGCATGCCCCAGAACGGCTTCGATGCCAACGGACAGCCCCTGCAGTGCCGCGCGACCCCCCGTCGCGGCACGCCGTGCCAGCGCATCCCGCTGCATCACAACGGCTACTGCCCCTCCCATCAGCACCTCGCGGAGACCGAGCACGTGCTGACGGAGGAGGAGCAGATGATCGCCGCCTAGGGAATCCCTGCAAAACCACCCCATCCTGCGCGCATCGGCACCGCTGTAAGTGGTGCCCGCGCGCAGGTAAGGGGTCGGCCGCCTCAAGCGGCTCCATCCGCCCGATGTGCGCGCGCCGGGCACGGCCGATCATGCCGGCATGTTCAACGACAGCCTCCTGAGCGTCCTGTCACATGCCCGCATCGACGAGTCCGAGCGATACTGGATCCGTGCCCACACGCGTGACGAGCAGCCGGTTCATCGGCCGCACCCGCGAGCTCGCGGAGCTGGAAGCGGCCATCCACGACGCGTCCGGTGGACGCCCGTCCCTCGCCTTCATCGCGGGTGAGTCGGGCGTCGGCAAGACGCGCCTGCTCGGTGAGCTCGAGCACCTCGCTCGCAGCGCCGGCACGCGCGTCCTGACCGGAGATTGCGTCGCATTGGGGGAGGACGAGCTCCCGTACGCCCCCATCGTCGCCGCACTGCGATCCCTCACGCGTGACGGCGACCCGGTGCTCGACGAGCTCGGCCCAGCCACGCGGGCCGGGCTCGCGAGCCTCCTCCCCGAGCTGGCTCCCTCGACCGCCGTCCCCGCCGAGGACCGCGACGCGCCGCCCCAGGCGCGCGTCTTCGAGGCGCTGCTGACCCTGCTCGAGCGCCTTGGCCGCGAGGACCCGGTGCTGCTGGCCATCGAGGACCTCCACTGGGCCGATGCCTCCACGCGCGCGTTCCTGGCCTTCCTGGCGCGCAGCCTGAGCACCGAGCGCGTGGTGCTCGTGGCCTCCTACCGCTCCGACGAGCTGCATCGCCGCCACCCGCTGCGCCCGCTCCTGGCCGAGCTCGAGCGCGGCCCGAGCTCGCGACGCATCGAGCTCTCGCCGCTGACCCGCGAGGAGCTGGCCCAGCAGCTCGAGGACATCCTCGGCGGCCCGCCCGAGGCCGGCCTCGTCGAGCGCCTGCACAAGCGCAGCGAGGGCAACCCGCTCTTCACCGAGGAGCTCCTTGCCGCCGGCCTCGATGGCCGCGGCGAGCTGCCGCCGACGCTGCGCGACGCGCTCATGGTCCGCATCGAGGCGCTCTCGCAGGCCGCGCAGGAGGTCCTGCGGCTCCTCGCCCCCGGCCGCCGCCTGGATCACGCCACGCTGGCGGACGCGTCGGGCCTCGACGCCGGCGTCCTGCGCGAGGCGCTGCGCGAGGCGGTCGCCGGCCACATCGTCGTCGTCGCCGACGACGGCCAGTACGCCTTCCGCCACGCGCTGCTGCGCGAGGTCGTCCACGACGACCTCCTGCCCGGCGAGGCGGCGGAGCTGCACCTCGCCCTGGCCCGCTCGCTCGAGCGCCGCGTGCAGAACGGCGGCGGCCACGACGCGCAGCTCGCCGCCGAGGTCGCCCACCACTTCCTGGCCGCCGGGGACCAGCCGGCCGCGCTGGGCGCCGCGGTGCGCGCGGGCCTGGCCGCCACGGCGGTGCAGGCCCACGGCGAGGCCGCGCGCCTCTACGAGCGCGCGCTGCAGCTCTGGCCGCGGGTGGGCGACCCGCAGGCGATCGCCGGCATGGATCATGTCGCGCTCCTGCGCGCCGCGGCCGAGGCCCACGACCTCGGTGCCGACCGCACCCGTGCGGAGCCGCTGCTCGAGGCCGCGCTCGCCGAGGTCGACGAGACCGCCGAGCCCCGCCGCGCGGCCGACCTCTTCGAGCGCCTGGCCAGCCTGCGCTGGAGCCTGGGCGCCGCCGAGGCCGGGCTGAGCACGCTCGAGCGCGGCCTGGCGCTCCTGCCCGCCGATGACACGAGCCCCGAGCGCGCGATGCTGCTCGGCCTCCAGGCCAAGGTGCTCATGCTCGGCGGGCGCCACCGCAAGGCGATCGAGGCGTCGCGCGAGGCTCTCAAGGCGGCCGTCGCCGCCGACCAGCCGGCCGCCCACAGCCGCGCGCTCAACGTCCTCGGGACGTCGGTGATGTCGCTCGGCGACGTCGACGAGGGCGCCGGCTACCTGCGCCAGGCGATCGCGCTGGCCTCGCAGCGCAACTGCTTCCCGGAGCTCGTCTCCTCCTACGTCAACCTGGCCGACAACTTCCACACCGCCGGTCGCTCGGAGGAGGCGCGCGCCATCGCCCGCGAGGGCAACGAGCGCCGCGAGATCGTCGGCTCCGGCCGCCAGAGCGCCTGGCTGGAGCTCATCGAGGCCGAGATCGCGCTCGACACGGGCGACTGGGCGTTCGCCGAGCGCCACATGCCCAACCACGGCCCGGTCGCCGGCACCACGTTCGTGAACTTCGCCCTGCGCCGCGCCGAGCTGGCGCTCATCCGCGGCGAGGCCGCCAAGGCCCGCATGCTGCTCGACGAGGTCGAGGAGGTCTCCAGCGACCTGCAGGAGCCCCAGTTCCTCGGGGTGCTCGGCGCGCTGCGCGCCGAGGTCGAGCGCCGCGACGGCGAGCTCGACCTCGCCCGCCAGGCGATCCGCCGTGCGCTGGACCGCATCGAGACCTGCACCGACGACGTCGTGCGCCTGGCACGCGTCGCCGCGGTCGGCGTGGTCGTCGAGGCAGACGTCGCGCAGCGGGCCCGCGACCTCGGCGACGCGGAGGCCGAGCGGCGCGCGCTGCTCGAGGCCGACTTCCACGTCGGCCGCGTGAGCGCGGCGGCCGAGGACGGCGGCCCCGTCGAGGAGGCCTGGATGCGCAGCGCCGAAGCAGAGCGCACGCGCGCCGACGGGCGCTCCGACCCGGCGGCCCACGAGGCGGCCGCCGACGCGTGGGAGGCGGTCACCCGCCCATATCCGGAGGCGCTCATGCGCTGGCGCGCCGGCGAGGGCCACGTCGCCGCGGGCGAGCGCGACGCCGCGATACGGGCGCTCGCGCGCGCGTACGCGACCGCCGCGCAGCTCGGCGCCGGCTGGCTGCGCGGCGAGATCGAGAGCCTCGCCGCGCGCGCGAGGCTCGCGCTCCCGGGCGCGGCGCCGGCGGTCGAGCCCGAGGCGGCGGCGCCCGCCGAGGACCCGTTCGGCCTGACCCCGCGCGAGCGCCAGGTCCTCGCCCTCGTCGCCGAGGGCCGCACGAACCGCGAGATCGGCGAGGTGCTGTTCATGGCCGAGAAGACGGCCAGCGTCCACGTCTCGCGGATCCTCGCCAAGCTCGACGTGCGCAGCCGCACCGAGGCGGCGGCGGTGGCCCACCGCCTCGGCCTGGACCGCAGCGTCGTCGCGCAGTCGCAGACCGCCTGACCGCGGGCCCGGCTCGCCGTCGCGAGATGACTGGGATCAGTCATCTAGGATCCGGCCGCGTGGAGCGCATCGGCTTCGTCGGACTGGGGATCATGGGCTCGCGCATGGCGGCGAACCTGCGCCGCGCGGGCTACGAGCTCACCGTCTACAACCGCACGCGCGAGCGCGCGGACGCCTGGTCGGCCGAGCACGGCGGCGCGGTCGTTCCCACGCCGGCGGACGTCGGCGCCGCCAGCGACGTCGTGATCACGATGGTGGTCGACGGCGCGCAGGTCCAGGAGGTCCTGCTCGGCGCCGACGGCGTGGCCGAGGGCGCGGCGCAGGGCACGCTGTGCGTCGACATGTCGACGATCGCGCCGGGCGACAGCCGCCGGATCGCCGAGGCGCTGGCCGACAAGGGCATCGCGTTCGTCGACGCCCCGGTCACGGGCTCCAGCCCGAAGGCCCAGGACGGCACGCTGACGATCATGGCCGGCGGCGCGGCGAAGGACTTCGAGCGCGCCCGGCCGCTCTTCGACGCGATGGGCGAGACGATCGTCCACGTCGGCGAGGAGGTGGGCCAGGGCGAGATGGTCAAGCTCATCAACAACGCGGTGGCCGCCTCCAACGCCCACACCCTCGCCCAGGCGCTCGTCGTGGGGCGCGCGACCGGCGTCGACCTCGACGCGCTGGTGCAGGTGATGGGCGCCGGAAGCGGCGGCTCGGCGATGCTCGCGCTGAAGGCCGGGCCGATGCGCGAACACGACTACGCGACGCTCTTCAAGCTCGAGCACATGCTGAAGGACGTGCGCCTGTGCCTCGACGAGGGCCAGGCCGCCGGGGTGCCGTTCCCGGCCGCCGCGGCCGTACGCGAGGCGCTCAGCGCGGGCATTGGCCGCGGCCACGCCGACGACGACTTCGCCGCGGTGCTCGAGACGGTCGAGGGGATGGCCGGCGTTCGCCTTTAGGCGCGTTCATACGACCGTCCATCGAACCCTCCACGCCGTTTGCAGCTTTCGCGCGCAAATGTGCGCAATTGCGCCAAGCTGTTCCAAAGCGCGCTGAGAGCGCGTATCAAGGTGGCTGGATGTCGGACGCTCGCGACAGGGACGGCCAGCGGCGCGCTCATCTGACCCTGATCGGCGGGAAGGGGTCATCGGGGACGCGCAAGGGGCCCGCGCGCGTCGCCCACCCGGCGCAGCCGATGGTGCGCGCCCGGTTGGCGGCTCTCACCGATCAGTGCGCCTTCTGCCGCACGAAGGTGCGCGGCGTCGTCGGCGTCCTGATCGACCCCGAGCGCACACCGGACAAGACCGGCTTCCTGCCGCTCGCCGACATCGACACGCTGCTCGTCGACCACGTCGATCCCCGGGCGCTCGCCGCCCGTCGCATCGGGCCGCTGCGCCATCGCGACAGCCCGGGCGTCCTGGGCGGCTACATCGGCAACGGCTGCATCGAATGCGACGAGCTCATCGGGCGCTTCCGCTTGGCCGACCTGCTCCACGAGCACCTGCACGCCGGCGGTACGTACGCGCAGCTGGACATCGGGATCCCGGTGGACCTGCCCGCCGTGGACCTCGCGCGGCGCGTCAGCGCCCACGGCTGACCGCGCTGCGGCGGCACGGGCCACATGAGTGGCAACGCGCCACGTCGATGAGCGGAGAAGCGCCTCATTTGCAGGGCATTTGGGATTTCCGCTCAGCTTTGAAAGAATGAATAGATCCCGGCGCTCGGGGCAGCACCTTGCTGTCCGCAGCCCGGGATGTAGCACGCCAGTCCCCCCTTTCTTCTCTTCCTTATGCCAATTGCTTTCAAGGAATGGGCGGTCACCGTCCGCGCTCTCGCCGAGGGCGAGCAGCTGATCACGCTGCGCAAGGGCGGCATCCGCGAGGAGCGCAAGCACTTCGAGGTCGAGCACGACCGCTTCTTCCTGTATCCGACCTTCGAGCACCAGCGCAACGACGTCGTCCGCGCCTCCCACCAGCCGGAGCTGCGGCGCGCCCTCGAGGAGGGCGTGTGGCCCGACGCCGAGCCCCCGGCGCAGGCGCTGACCCGCGACGGCGGCATCCCGCAGCCCGACCGGGTGCGCATCCGAGCGTGGGCCGAGGTCGCCGCGCACTGGACGATCACCGATCCGCGCACGGTCGACGCGCTCTCTCCGTACTACGTCTGGACATCGGACTACTGCGAGAAGCGCCTGCAGTGGAAGCGGCGCCACCCCCTGCATGTGCTGCTGCTGCGCACCTACCGTATCCCGCGGCCCGTCACCGTGAAGGTCCGCGACGACTTCCACGGCTGTCGTTCATGGCTGGAGATCACCCGCGACCTGCCGTTCGAGGGCACCCCGGTGCTCTCCGACGACGAGTTCGATCGCGCCTCCGAGGAGATCGAGGCGATCGTGCACGGCGGCGTCGTGGAGCGCGTCCCCGCGCTGGCCTAGCTTTCTAATCGGCGTCGCGCGGGTCCATCGGCCCGCGTGCGACCGGCCGCTCGGTCGAGGCGACCTCGTGGATCGCGAGGTCGCTCGGGCGGGCCAGGAGGCCGTGCAGCTCCTGCTGGTAGGCCTCGTGAACCGAGCTGCGGTAGTACTCGGCCAGCGCGGCGCGGTCATCCCATTCGTACACGACGACGAACTCGTCGGCGCCGTCGAGCGCCTCGGCGAACTCGAACGAGTGGCAGCCGGGCTCCCGGCGCGCGGCGGCGGCCGTGCGGCGCATGAGCTCGACGAGCTCCTGGCGGGCGGAGGCGATGCCGTACACGCGGCCGACGGCGACGACGGTCATCCCGGGAGGCTAACGTCGCAGTGATGGAGGCCGTCGTCTTCTGCGGCGTCCAGGGTTCGGGCAAGACCACCCTGTATCGCGAGCGCTTCCTGGACACCCATGTGCGCGTGTCCATGGACCTGCTGCGCAGCCGCGTGCGCGAGGAGGCCTTCCTGCGCACGTGCCTGGCGACCGGGCAGCGCTTCGTCGTCGACAACACCAACCCCACGCCGTCCGATCGCCGGCGCTACGTCGAGCCCGCGCGCGAGGCGGGCTTTCGCGTGATCGGCTACCTCGTCGAGATCGACCGCTCGCTGGCGCTGGCGCGCAACGCGCAGCGCAGCGGGCGCGCGCGGGTACCGGTCGCCGGGGTCGTCCGGACCGACCGCCGGCTCCTGCGCCCGACGCCCGAGGAGGGCTTCGACGAGCTCTGGCACGCGACCGCCGCGCCGGACGGCGGCTGGCGCGTGGAGCCGATGCTCGTCACACCGCCGCTGTTCTAGCCACGAGCATCAGCGCCTCGTCGATCGCGCGCAGGGTGTCGTCGCTGAGCTTGACGCCGGCAGCCGCGGCGTTCTCGCGGACCTGCTCGGGGCGGGTGGCGCCGACGATCGCGGCGGCCACGTTGTCCTGGCGCAGCACCCAGGCCAGGGCGAGCTGGGACATCGTCAGCCCCGCCTGCTCGGCGATCGGGTGCAGGCGGTCGACCGCGTCGAGCGTCGTGCGGTCCAGCCACTGGCCGATGAACCGGCTCATGTCGCGCGAGCGCGCGCGGGAGGCCGGCGGCGGCTCCTGGCCCGGCCGGTACTTGCCCGTGAGCACGCCCTGGGCCAGCGGCGACCAGACGATCTGCGAGATCCCGTTGCGCTCGCACAGTGCGATCAGCTCGTTCTCGGGGTCGCGCCACAGCGCGGAGTACTGCGGCTGGCTGGAGACGAACTTCGCCACGCCGGGCATCGCCAGCGCCTCGCGGATGCGCTCGATCGGCCACTCGCTGAAGCCGATGAACCGCGCCTTGCCGGCCTGCACGACCTCGGTGAGCGCCTGCATCGTCTCCTCAAGCGGCGTGGCGTCGTCGTAGCGGTGGCACTGGAAGAGGTCGACGTGGTCCATCCCGAGGCGCTCGAGCGACCCGTCGATCTGCTTGTGGACCTGCTCACGCGACAGGCCGCGGTCGCGCGCGGACATCGGGAAGTAGGCCTTGGTCGCGATCGCGAACGAGTCGCGCGGGTAGTCGGCGAGGATCTCGCCCCACGCGCGCTCGGCGGCCCCGCGCCCGTAGACGTTCGCGGTGTCGAAGAGGGTGATCCCCGCTTCGATCGCCGCGCGCGTGCACGCCTCGGTGCGCGCGCGCCCGATGCCGCCCGCGTAGGTCAGCCACGACCCCAGCGCGATGCTCGACACCTCCAGGCCGGAGTCGCCGAGCGGGCGGTGCTGCATCAGATCATCTAGCCGATGATCTCGGTGCCGATCCAGGCGATCACGCCGACGAGCGCCACGATCGCCAGCAGCCCGATGAGCAGGCGGCGCGGATCGCGCACCGGCTTGTCGGCGGCGGGCTCCTGGGGGTCGAGGAACTCGGCCTGCAGCAGCACCTCGCGCGCGGCCATCTCGCCCGAGCTGGGTACGAGGACGTCCCGCGGGCCCGCGGCGAGCATGTCGGGCACGTCGAAGCCCGCAGAGCGGCGGACCATCGACGGGATCCCCTCCTCGATCAGCAGCGACTGGACGAACTCGGCCTCGGCCTGGTGCTGGGCGCGGGCCACCCGGACGAGGTCGCCGTGGCTGTAACGCGGGTCGATCTTGCGGGCGAGGTCATCCGCCATCGACGTTCACCTCGACCTCCTCGATGACGCCGCCGGCGATCCGGTAGGAGCGCACGCTCGGCTCGCCCTCGCGTCGCACGCCGACGATCAGCCACTCCACCCCGGGCCAGCCGCGGGCGAAGTTGACGTCGGTCTGCGATGGGTAGGGCTCCGAGCGCGTGTGGGAATGGTAGATCGCGCCCATCTCGGCGCCATCATCCTCGAAGTCGTCCTGGGCGCGGATGATCTCGCGGCCGTCGACCTCGAAGCGCAGCGGGCTGGCGGCGACGTTGGTGGCCTCGTGTATCGCGACCGCGGCGCCGTCGCGCATTGCGACCATGCCGCAGCACTCGTTCGGGAAGTCGCGGCGCGCGTGCGCGACGATGCGGTCGAGCAGCGCCCGCTCGATCCGCACTACTCGGTCTTCAAGACAGGGCGCTCTTCGTCGTCGTCGCGGCGATCGTTGTCGCCGCTGAGGCCGTCCTTGAACTCACGCATGCCCTTCCCGATGGAGCGCCCGACCTCGGGCAGCTTCTTCGGGCCGAGCACGATGAGTGCGATGGCGAGGATGACGATGAGCTCGAGCGGGCCGACGTTGGGCATGGACCCAGACTAGCGCGACGGGGATCGCGGTTGTGACAGTTCCTACCACCAGACAGTCGAGTCGAGGTTCTCGATCTCCTCGACCGGCCGGGTGTAGATGCCGCTGGAGAGGTACTTCCAGCCGTCGTCGCAGACGATGAAGACGACGTTGCCCTCGTCCATCTCGTTGGCGATGCGCACGGCGATCGAGGCGATCGCGCCGCTGGAGACGCCGGCGAACAGCCCCTCCTCCTGCAGGAGCCTGCGCGTCCACACGACCGCGTCGTGGTTGGTGACGAAGATCTTCCGGTCCAGGACGGAGAGGTCGATGATCGGCGGGATGAAGCCGTCGTCCAGCGAGCGCAGGCCCTGGACGGGCTCGCCCTGCATCGGCTCGGCGGCGACGATCTTCACGCGGTCGCCGAGCTCCTCCTTGAAGCGCCGGCCGTTGCCCATGAGCGTGCCGCCGGTCCCCAGGCCGGCCACGAACGCGTCGACCTCGCCGTCGAGCTCGTCGAGGATCTCGGGCGCGGTCCCGTTGTAGTGGGCCAGCGGGTTGGCCTGGTTGCCGTACTGGTAGGGCATGTAGTACGAGGCGTCGGCCTCGGCCATCTCGAGCGCCATCGCGACGGCGCCGTTGGAGCCCTGGGCGCCCGGCGAGTAGACGATGTCCGCGCCGTACATCTGCAGGAGCTGGGTGCGCTCGGGCGTGACGTTGTCGGGCATGACGACCTTCAGCGGATAGCCCTTGCGCGAGCAGATGAGCCCGAGCGAGATGCCCGTGTTGCCCGAGGTGGGCTCGAGGATGGTCATGCCGGGGCCGATTGCGCCCTTGTCCTCGGCGTCCTCGATGAGGGCCCGCGCGACGCGGTCCTTGACCGAGCCGGTCGGGTTGCGCGACTCGAGCTTGGCCCAGATCCGGACACCGGGCCTGGGCGAGAGACGGCGCAGCTCGACCAGCGGCGTGTTGCCGATCGCCTGTACGAGGTCGCTGTAGCGACCGCCGCACGGCTTGTTCTGGAGCGGGGGGAGCGCCACTTCAGAAAGTGTAGTACCCGGGTCGTCGCGCAATCAGCCCAAGCCGCGGCGCTCGCGCTCGCGCGCCCAGATGGCCTCGGGCGGCTCGTCGGCGTGGTCGGGCGGGGTGGTCTCCCAGTCCAGGCGGCGGTGCGTGAAGCGGCGGCTGAGCGCCTCGCGCTTGCGGTCGTTCGCGACGCCGACGTCGAACCAGCTGATCGGCGCGGCGAAGCCGTCGGCGACCGCCACCGCGACGGCCAGGGCGAGGATCACCGCCGCGACGAGAGCGATGCCCGGCGCCACGAACACGAGCACCACGGTCGCGATCACGGCCCCGAGCAGGGCCCACCCCAATGGCGTGACCCGACGCATGGTCGGGATGGTGTCAGGCGGTCACATCGCGCGCAAACGCCTCGAAGGCGTCCACGTAGCGCTGCAGCTCGTCGTCGCCGTGCGCGACGCTCAGCGTCCACTGCTCGTCGACGCCGGGGGTCATGAAGATGCCGTGGTTCATGTGGTACAGCCACGACAGCGTCGAGAGCTCCTCGTCGACCTTCGTCGCGTAGTCGCGGTACTCGTAGAGCGGCTCGGAGGAGAAGACGACGCAGCCCTTCGAGCCAAGGCCGACGGTGTGGCACGGCAGGCCGTAGCGCTCGATGACGTCGTCCAGGCCGGCGCGCAGGCGCGAGTCGAGCTCCTCGAAGCGGGCGTAGGCGTCGGCGGTCAGGACCTCCGTGAGCGCGGCCTGGGCCGCCGCCATCGACAGCGGGTTGCCGTTGAAGGTGCCGACCTGGCGCACGCGGCCGGTGGTGATGAGGTCGGCGAGGGGCTCGGTCATGCCGACGGCGCCGCTGGGATAGCCGCCGGCGATCGCCTTGGCCAGGCAGACGATGTCGGGCGTCACGCCGAAGCGCTCGACGGCGCCGCCGGCTGCGATCGTCATGCCGGTCTTGACCTCGTCGAAGACGAGCATGACGCCGTGCCGGGCGGTGAGCTCGCGCAGGCGCTCGAGGTAGCCCGGCTTCGGCGCGACGATGGTGATGTTCATCATCGCCGGCTCGAGGATGAGGGCGGCGACGCGATTGCCCATGTCGTCGAGGACGCGCTCGAGGACGTCGGCGTCGTTGAACGGGATCGCGCGGGTCAGCTCGCTGACGGCGTGCGGGTGGCCGCCGCCGAAGGGGATGCTGCCGGCGACGCCGCGCTCGCCGAGCTGGTCCAGCGGCGGGCGGACGCTGACCATGACTGCGTCGTGGTGGCCGTGGTAGGAGCCCTCGATCTTCAGGACGAGGTCGCGACCGGTGGCCGCGCGGGCGAGGTGGACGGCGTCCATCGTCGACTCGGTGCCCGAGTTGGTGAAGCGCCACTGCGGCATGCCGAAGCGCCGCTCGAGCTCCTCGGCCACGATCAGCGAGCCCTCGGTGGGCGCGGCGAAGTGCGAGCCGCGGGCGGCGCGCTCGCTGACGGCCTTCACGATCGCGGGGTGCGCGTGGCCGACGCACATGACGCCGAACCCGTTGTGGAAGTCCAGGTACTCGTTGCCGTCGACGTCCCAGACCCGCGCACCCTCCCCGTTGGAGATGTAGATCGGTCGCGGGTCGGCGGCCTGGAACGAGCTCGGGACGCCGCGCGGCATGACGGCGAGCGCGCGGTCGTAGTAGGCCTGTGAGCCCTCCGTGCGGGCGAGCAGCTTGCTGCGCTCGAGCTCGGTCAGCTCGCGCACGCGAGCACGGTCGATCGTCTGCGGGACAGTGGCCATGCGGCGCAGCGTACGCGGTGCGGCTGTCGGCGCTCGGGGGGTTAACCCAACCTGGGCATTTGCTACGAACCCGTATCATCCGGAGTCGTAATGGATCGGTCCGTCGTCGCCGCCCTCGAGGCGGCCGTGCATCGCGTCCTGGACCACCTCGCGTCCGAGCTGGCCGATCTCGGCCTGCGCCAGGCCGAGATCAACGCGCTGGCGCAGCTGCGACCGGGCGAGCCGCGGCCGGTCGGCGAGCTCGCCGCCGCCACCGGTCAGCCTCCGTCCACGCTGACCGGGGTCCTCGATCGCCTCGAGGCCAAAGGGCTCGCTCGGCGGCGCGTCAACGCCGCTGACCGGCGCTCGTTCACCATCGGGCTGACGCCGGCCGGCGTGGCAGCCGCCGCGCGGGTGCACCAGGCCTTCGACGCGCTCGACGCGGCGGTGCGCGACGACCTGCCACCAGCCGCGATGGATGGCTTCCACCACGTGCTCGCGACGCTCGAGCGCCACACGACGCGATGACCGACGACGCCTTCCTCGCCCGCTTCGAGGCCGGGCGCCTGGACTCGTTCACCCACCGCGACCACCTGCGCGTCGCCTTCGCCTACGCGCGCCGCGGCGGCGTCGAGCACGCGATCGAGCGCGCGCGCAGCGGCCTGCGCCACTTCACCGCTGCCCACGGCGAGACCGAGCGCTATCACGACACGCTCACGACCGCATGGGCGCGCATCATCGCCCACCACGCGCTCGCGCACACGGGCGGCTTCGAGACCTTCCTCGCCGCCAACCCACGCCTGCTCGACCGCGAGCTCCTGCTCGCGCACTACTCGCACGAGCGCCTGTTCAGCGACGCCGCCCGGGCGCGCTTCGTCGAGCCGGACCTGCTGGCGCTGCCTAGGCCGCGCCGCCCGCCATCGCCGGGAGGATGACGAGCGTGTCGCGCTCGCCCACCGGCGTGTCGAGGCCGCCGAGAACGCGGACGTCCTCGTCGTTGAGGTAGACGTTGACGTAGCGGTTCAGGTCGCCGTCCGCGCCGAAGAGCTGGTCCTGCGTGGCCGGGTGCTCCTCGGCCAGCGTGCGCAGGATCTCGCCGACGTTGGCCCCCTCGGCGTCGAGCTCGCGCTCGCCGCCGACGGAGGGGCGCAGGACAGGTGGAATGCGGATCGTGGCCATCGGCTGCGGCAGGCTAACCGGCGGCGGCGCAGAACGCCTCGTAGTCCGGGAAGACGCCCATCTCGTCGTCCGAGATGGCCTCGGGCTCGCGCGAGCAGATCGGGCACTCGGGGTCGCGGCGGACCTTGAGCTCGGTGGTCGTGGCTGCCAGCGCGTCGTACATCAGCAGGCGGCCGATGAGCGGCTCGCCGGCGCCGATGACGAGCTTGACGACCTCGGTCGCCTGCAACAGGCCCATCGTGCCGGGCAGCACGCCAAGGACGCCGTTGGCGCCGCAGGAGGGCGCGAGCTCGGCGGGCGGCGGCTGGCGGAACAGGCAGCGGTAGCACGGCCCCTCGTAGGGGGCGAAGACGCTGAGCTGGCCCTCGAAGCCGAGGATGGCGGCGCTGACCACGGGGATCCTCAGGCGCACCGACGCGTCGTTGAGCAGGTAGCGCGTGGGGAAGTTGTCGACGCCGTCGACCACGATGTCGTAGTCGCGGATGATCTCCATGATGTTGGAGGCATCCAGCCGCGTCTTGTACTTGACGACGTTCACGTCGGGGTTGAGCGCCTTGATCTGCTCCTCGGCCGAGTCGACCTTGGGAACGCCGACGCGGTCGGTGGTGTGGATGACCTGGCGCTGGAGGTTGGAGACGTCGACGACATCGTCGTCGACGATGCCCAGCGTCCCGACGCCAGCGGCGGCCAGATAGAGCGCGGTCGGCGACCCGAGGCCGCCTGCGCCCAGCAGGAGGACCTTGGCCTCCAGAAGCTTCTGCTGGCCCTCGACGCCGACCTCCGGGAGCAGGAAGTGGCGCGAGTAGCGCTCACGCTGCTCGGGAGTGAAGGTCTTGGGAGTCTGGACCGGGTAGCCGCGGTCCTTCCACAGCGTGATGCCGCCGGTCATCGACTCGACGTGCTCGAAGCCGAGCTCCTCGAGGGTGTTGGCGGCCAGGGCGCTGCGGTTGCCCGAGGCGCAGTAGAGGATCACGTGCTGGGAGCGGTCGGGTACCGCTGCGTCGATGCGCGACTCGAGGTAGCCACGCGGAACGTGCTTGGCGCCGGGGATGTGCCCGGTGTCCCACTCCTCGGTCTCGCGGACGTCGATGAGGGCCACGCCCTCGCCGGCGAGCTCGCGCGCCTCGGACGGATCGACCTCGTCGATGCGGTCCTTGATGCGGCGCACGTACTCGGAGCCGGACACGCTCACGGTCAATTCACCTGGAACTCGGTCAGGATTCACTTCAAAAAGTATAGCGCCGCTGGGCGGGCAACCGCGAAAGCGGCCGGCAACGGCGCCACAGGGTGTTCCCCGGGCTGCGCCCTGCCGATAACCGGTGGGACCCCCCATGAAGCGCCCGGCACTCCTCACCCAGGTCCTCACGGTCAACGCGCTGCTCATCACCGCGACCGTCTTCGCCGTGTCGGTGGCCACGAGCCTGCACGCCGAGCCCTTCATCGAGCGCAAGCGCTTCCTCGTGCTCGTCGCCGCGCTCATGGCCATGGTGCTGTTCAACGGCTTCCTGCTGCGCCGCCGCTTCGCCCCCCTCGACGAGCTCATCAGCGCGATGGAGAACGTCGACTTCGGCCGGCGGGGAACCCGCGAGCGCATTCCCACCGCCAACGTCGAGGAGGTCGTCCGGTTGCACCAGGCCTTCGATCGCATGCTCGAGCGCCTCGAGGCCGAGCGTGCGCGCACCGCCAACGCCGTCCTGCAGGCCCAGGAGGGCGAGCGCGCCCGCCTGGCGCGCGACCTGCACGACGAGGCCAACCAGGCGCTCACCGGCGTGCTGCTGCGCCTCGAGGCCACCGCTCAGCACGCGCCGCCCGAGCTGCGCGAGGAGCTGCGTGAGACGCAGGGCGTCGCGACGCGCGCCATGGGCGAGCTCGTGCGCCTGGCGCGCGAGCTGCGCCCGGTCGCGCTCGACGACCTCGGGCTCGGCGCCGCGCTGCGCACCCAGATCGCCGACTTCGGCCGCCGGGCGGGCATCGACACGACCCTCGACCTGCCGGCAAGCGGCCTGGAGGACCTCGGCGCCGAGGAGCAGCTCGTCGTCTACCGCGTGGTCCAGGAGGGGCTGTCCAACGTCGCCCAGCACGCCGCCGCCAGCAACGTGCGCGTCGACGTCGAGCGCCGCGGCGAGGGCACCGTCGTCCGCGTCGCCGACGACGGCGAGGGATTCCGCAGCGACCAGGCGACCGCCGGGCTCGGCCTCACCGGCATGCGCGAGCGAGCGGTCCTCGCAGGCGGGCGGCTCGACGTCTCCTCCGCCCCCGGAGCCGGAACGACCATCGAGCTGCGACTCGGGGCGGCGGCATGAGGCTCCTGATCGCCGACGACCACGGCGTCGTGCGCGGCGGCCTGAAGCTGCTGCTCGACCGCCAGCCCGACATGGAGGTCGTCGCCGAGGCGGCCGACGGCGCCGAGGCGGTCGCCCAGGCCCTCGCCCACCGCCCCGACCTCGCGATCCTCGACGTCGCCATGCCGCGCCTCACCGGCCTGCAGGCCACGCGCGAGATCCGCTCGCTGGCGCCCGACGTCGGGGTCCTGATCCTGTCGATGCACGACGACGAGCGCTACCTCTTCGAGGCCTTGAAGGCCGGCGCGTCGGGATACGTGCTCAAGCACGAGGCCGACCACGACCTCGTCGACGCCGTCCGCGCCGTGCACCGGGGCGAGTCGTTCCTCACCAACGCCGCCGAGCGCTCGCTCGTGCGCGAGTGGATGGCCGACGACAGCGCCGGCCCGCGCGAGCCGCTGAGCCCGCGCGAGCAGGAGGTCCTCAAGCTCATCGCCGAGGCCCACACCAACCGCGAGATCGGCGAGGTGCTGCACCTGGCCGAGAAGACGGTCGAGTCGCACCGGGCCAACATCCTGCGCAAGCTGGGCATGCGCGACCGCGTCGAGCTCGTGCGCTACGCGATCCGCCGCGGCCTGGTCGAGCCGTAGGGGTGACCGGAACGGCCGCGTGGCCGTGTCGGTCGGGCCCCCAGTCGTCATCTCACGGTCACGCTCCTCGCAGCGCCTCGGTCGGCGACAGCCGCGCCGCGCGGCCGGCTGGGTACAGGCCCGCCGCCGCGCCGATGGCCAGCGCGGCGCCCAGCCCTCCGGCCAGCGCCTCTGGCGGCACGACGGCGCTCCACCCCCGCGCGCCCGCATAGGCGCCGGTGACCAGCGAGCCGATCAGCACGCCGGCGAGCCCGCCGCCGGCGGCGAGCAGGAGCGACTCGACGAGGAACTGCGCTCGCACGTGGCCGCGGGTCGCGCCCAGCGCCCGGCGCAGCCCGATCTCGGAGCGCCGCTCGAGGACCGAGATGACCATCGTGTTGGCGATGCCGATCCCGCCGACGAGCAGCGCCACGGCGCCGAGGCCGAGGAACAGCCCGGTCAGGGCCTTGTCGGCCTGGGCTCGCGCCGCCAACGCGTCCGACGGCCGGCTGACCTCGACCTCCTCGGGATGCTCGGGGTTCGCCGCGGACGGCAGCAGGTCGTGGATGCGCTCGACGGCCGAGGAGTCCGCGCGCAGGTAGACGACGCTCGCCGAGCGCTCGGCGCCGAGCTCGCGCTCTGCGGCGTCGTAGCCCATGAGCGCGGTGCGGTCGAGGTCGGGGGCGAGCTCGAGCGGCGCCATGATCCCCAGCACCGTCCACCACCGCCCGGCGATGTAGACGAGCTCGCCGGGATGGTCGACGCCGAGCTGCTCGGCGGCCTCCCATCCGAGGACGACCGAGCGCGTGCGCCCGTTGGCGCTGTTGAGGAAGCGCCCGCGCAGCATCGCGCCGCCGAGCGTCTGCAGCAGCCCGGGATCGGCCGCCTCGACCGCGATGCCGCCGGTCTCCTCGGGGTCGATGCGATCGCTGCGGCGCACGGTGGCGTCGAGCGAGCGCACCGAGTCGACCCGCTCCACGCCGCCGACGCGCCGCAGCGAGGCCTGCGTCGTCTCGGGAAGCGTGGCGTCGTCTCCGGCCAGGGTGTGCCCGGGCGCGGCGGTCAGCAGGTTGGTCCCGAGGCGGTCGAGCTGGTGCAGCAGCCCGGCGCGCGAGGACTCCGACAGCCCGAGCACGGCGACCATGCTCGCGATGCCTATCGCGATCCCCAGCGCCGACAGCGCTGCGCGAAGGCGCCGCGTACGCAGGCCGACCGCGCCGACGCGGACGAGGTCGGATGGCAGCAGCCGCGAGGTACTAGACACGGTCCGGCCTCCGGCCGGGGGGACCCCCCCCCCCCCCCCCCCCCGCCCCCCCCCCCCCCCCCCCCCCCCCCCCCCCCCCCCCCCCCCCCCCCCCGCGCG
>Ga0081540_1001970_pt1 | contig 17130 bp, 11 predicted proteins | sample TabmetS2T1R1_FD_71024 | JGI IMG/M metagenome (GOLD analysis project Ga0081540, IMG submission 71024) | Tabebuia heterophylla rhizosphere microbial communities from the University of Puerto Rico - S2T1R1 | ecosystem: Host-associated > Plants > Roots > Rhizosphere ... | reverse complement strand
ACGGTCTCCCCCGCGTAGGCCCAATGGAAGGGCAATCCGATCTGGTGCAGGACGCGGCCCTGAACCAGGAGTGGCCGGAGTCGCCGTGTGACCATGGCGCGTGCCTCGATTCGGCCCCGGGCCGATTGCACCGTCAGCCAGCCTCCGTGTTCGATGCCACGCTCGGCGGCCAGCTCCGGGCTCAGCTCGACGAACATCTCGGGCTGCAATTCGTTGAGCCAGCTGTTGAACCGGCTCATCGGTCCGCTCAGGTAGTGCTCCGTCAGCCGGAACGTCGTCGCCACAACCGGGAATTCTGCCGTGGGCGCGAACGCGATGTGGTTCAGCGGCCCCGGGAAGAGGCGAACCGTCGGGCTGGACGTCTGTCCGGGGTAGAGGAGGTTGCCGACTGGCGACTCGACCGGTTCGTAGTGAGTCGGCAGGGGTCCGTCCTTGACGGCCGGGGCGTAGAGCCAGCCGAGTCCATCGGGCTTGAGGATGAACGGCTGGTTGCCCGCGATGGCCCCCATGCCGGTCGCGCTCGGTTGTGGTCGGTAATCGGGCGGCTTCTCCGCCTCGAAGTCGGGACGATCCAGGCCGACCCACCGCCGCGACTCGGCGTCCCACCAGATCAGCTTCTTGCGATCCGACCACGGCCGGCCATCCGGAGCGGCACTGGCGCGGTTGTAGAGGATCCGGCGGTTGTCGGGCCAGGCGAAGCCCCACTCCGGCTGGAGAGGGTTGTCGGTGCGCCGGCGATCGCGAGCGCGGTTGCGGCCCGGTTCCGGGAAGACGCCGGTATAGACCCAGCAGCCGCAGGCCGTCGACCCGTCGTCCTCGAGCTCGGTGAAGGATGTGAGCAGGCGGGGCCGGCCGGTGCGTGGGTCGATCTCGGTCAGACGGTGACCGTTGATCTCCTGCAGCACCTTCTCGAGATCGGGCTCGCCATCGATGCGGCTCGGCGTTCCGTCGGGCAGGGTCGGTCGCCGGTCGAAGTCGTAGTCCCAGGTGAGATCGAGCAGCGGCCGATCACGCGGCTCGGTGGAACCCGCGTACAGTGACTTGAGGCGCTTGCCGAGCTGATAGAGATACCAGGCATCGGAACGGCTATCCCCGAGCGGATCGACGGCCTTCCCGTGCCACTGAAGCAGGCGCTGGGTATTGGTGAGACTGCCCTCCTTCTCAGGTGCGGCCGCGGCCGGAAGGAGAAAGACCTCTGTCTTGATCTCGGAAGACGGCGGCCCGCGGGGGTCGCTCTTCCAGAACACGGCGCTCTCTGTCTCGAACCAGTCCGCCACGACCAGCCAGTCCAGGTTGCGCAGTCCGGCCCGATGGAGGACGGCGTTGATCCCACCGCCGGCAGGGTTCTGGCCGAAGAGGAAGTAGCCCTTGACGCCACCCCTGGCCATCCGGTCGAAGTAAGGCAACTGCGAGTAGTCGGTGTCGACCCTTGGTAGCCAGGAGAAGCAGAAATCGTTCTCGGGTCTGGCCGCGGGGCCGTACCAGGCCTTGAGGAGGCTGACGATGAACTTGCGGAAATTCACCCAGTAGCCGTCGGGGAGGCCCTCGTGCGCGACATAGGCGTCGAGCGTCCGGTGCTGGGCATCGGCGGTTGGCTGCGGCAAGTAGCCGGGCAACACGTCAAACAATGTCCCGAGGTCGGTCGACCCCTGGATGGTGGAATGGCCGCGCATGGCCATGATGCCGCCACCCGGACGCCCGATGTTCCCGAGCAACAGCTGCAAGATTGCGGCGGAGCGAATCATCTGCACTCCGGTCGCGTGCTGGGTCCAGCCGAGGGCGTAGACGATGGTGCTCGTCCGCTCGCGCCCCGAGTTCGCGCAGAGCAGCTCAGCGACGCGCACCAACTCCTCCGGGCTGCAGCCACATACCTGCGCGACGAGGTCCGGCGTGTACCGGGCGAAGTGGCGCCGGAGAAGCTGGAAGACGCAGCGCGGGTGCTGCAACGTCGGGTCACGCGGCGGACTGGAGTCCTGCACGTCCGTCAGGTGGCTGCGAGGTGCGGAGTCCGATGGCGCCCCTGCCTGCAGGCCGTGTCCGTGAATCCCGCCCTCCTCGTGCAGCGTCCGCGGCGGATGCGCCTCGCCGTCTTCGCCCGGCGTGCCCTGGTACCCCCAGTGGCCTTCCCAGGCGTCGTACTTGCCGGAGTGTCCATTTCCCCGGTAGCCGCTGAACAGGCCGGCCATGTCCTCGGTATCTCGAAAGCCCTCCTGGATGATCGTCGAGGCGTTGGTATAGTTGACGACGTACTCCCGGAACCATCGGTCGTTGCCGAGCACGTAGTTGATCAGGCCGCCGAGAAATGCGACGTCGCTACCGGCGCGGATGCCCACGTACACGTCGCAGTGAGCCGAGGTCCGGGTGAAGCGGGGGTCGACGTGCATCAGCGTCGCGCCCTTTTCCTTCGCCTTCATCGGCCAGCGGAAGGCGACGGGGTGCGCCTCCGCGGTGTTCGTGCCCATGAACAGGATGCAATCGCTATTGGCCAGATCCTGCTCGTAGTTGGTGGCCGTGCCGCGGCCGAGCGAGGCGCCCAGACCGGGCACCGAGGAGCTGTGTCACGTTCGCGCCTGGTTCTCGATCGAGACCACGCCCAGGCCGCCGCCGAACAGCTTCTTGATGAGGTAGTTCTCCTCGTTGTCGATCGTCGCTCCTCCCAGCGTGCCGAAGCTGCGCACCGAGTTGAGTCGTCGACCGTGCTCATCGGGGCTCGTGAGGTCGGCGTCGCGCGCGGCCTTGACCTTTTCGGCAATCCGGTCCAGCGCCCAGTCCAGCGAACGCGTCTCCCAGTGGTCGGAGAAGGGGGCGCGGTAGAGGACCTGGGTCACCCGGTGCGGGTTCACGGCGAGCTGAAAGGCGTTGGAACCCTTGGGACACAGAGCACCTTCGTTGATGGGGCTCTCGGGGTGGCCCTCGATGTCGATGATCTTCCCGCCCTTCGTGTAGATGAGCTGACCGCAGCCGACGGCGCAGTAAGGACAGACACTCTCCGTGACGGTGGCGCCCCGCAGTCTCGAGGTCTTGGCAACGGTCCTCCGGCTGAAGGGCTCCCGGGAGGGCTGCGGGCGTTTCGAGAAGGACAGACGGAACATGTTGAAGGAGTAGGGTCTCGGGGCTCTCTGGACCGCTCGTGCATTGCGGCGACCATTTCGTTCTTGCGGAAACCGTCGGCCGGCGATTCACGGTTCGGTCAGGACCGCCATTCTCGTCACCTTGACGCTCCCATCCGCGAGGCCGGCGATCTTGGCGAACCACTCCTGGACGTACGGCATCGCGTTGTGGGCCTCGAAGTCCTCCAGGGTGGCGAAGATCTCGTAGAAGACGAAATGCCCGGGATCCTGGCGATCCTCCTGGAGGAAGTAGACGAGATTCTTCGGATCACCGCGAACGAGCAAGATGAGCGGCAGCGTGGCGGCTCGTAGCTCCGCTTCCTTGCCCGGCTTTGCTCGCACCTCGGCGACGACCGAGTACGCACCTCGAGGTACCTGGGAGTAGCCCTTCCCGGGTCCACTCTTCGTCATGTCGTCCTTCACCATTGCCGAGTTCCTTCAGCGTGCGGTCGCGGTGAGCATTCGCCTGCGTGCCTCGAGAGCTTCCTGGAAGGTCTTCTTGACCGGTCCAAGCACCTGGACGAACTCGAGCTGCTCCCCCTCCGGACCCTTGCAGTAGATCAAAGCCCAGCCGTTCGACTTGCCTGAAGTGATCTTGTTCGTGTTGGCCTCGAGGGGAGCGTCTTGCCGTTCCTTCTCCGACGTGACGGTGATCACGCGATTGGCCCTTACCTGGGTCATTCCTCGTCGAGCAGATTCTGCCTCGAGGTCGTGGATGAACTTGTTGAAATCGACGTCGTCGCGAATGTAAAAACAAAAGTGCATCGAGCGTGGGTAGGCGGGACTCATGTGGTTGCGAGGCTCCGCCCAGCTGTCTCCGTCCCCCATCGGCTGCGTCGCGTCGCGGTATTGCAGAAGCTCGATCACCACGTTGTCGAACTGCACGAATCGAACGTCGAGCCGCTGCACGCCACGCTTGAGGTTCGGAACACCGATCGTCCGTGGATTGACTCTCAGCTCATGAGCGAGGATCTCCTGATCGGTCATCAGGGTGGCGTGAATCTTCTCGCCCTGAAAGTCGCCGTCACGCATCACCTCGTTTCCACCGAGCACCTCGGTGTAGAACTCGAATGCCCGGTCCATGTTCTGGACCGTGAGGCCGACGTGCTGCACGCCTTGAAGTCGAAGGCCGAGCGCTCCTGGAGCTGGCGATTGGCTGGTCTCGTTCGGTTCGTTGGACACGGTGCCTCCATGGATGTGGCCGGGTGACGGAGTGGGGCCGGCGTGTTCTCTTTGCCGTTTGCACATTGGGTTGACCGTCTCGTTCTTGTGGAGACCGACGGAAGGTCGGCTGGTAGATGGGCTGGTACTGCCGCGACTCCCGGAGCCGCCCCGTCTTCCTCGCTCAGGAGCTTCCATCCCAGGACAGAAACCACCGCCCCTCCCGCCAGCTGGACGACGGGCAGGGAAAGGTCGAAGAGTCGCACGACGAAGGAGCCAATCAGCATCGACCCCAGAAGGAGTCCGAAGGAGTACGTCGCCACGCGCCGCGCCAGACCGGCCCGGCTCACTGAGTCCATGCTCTCCGTCATCGCGAGGAAGAGAGGAGCGTCCCCCAGGGGGTTGATGACGGGGAGAACCGCCCCGACGACCAGCAGGGTCGCTCCGGCAAGCTGATTGAGGTCACCCCAGAACAAGGGCGCTCTCCGGCAGGGGCGCGATGAGGGAGTCGCCTACTTCGAGAAGTGACTGGCCAGTGCCTTCAATCCGCCGTCGTAGAGCTCCTGAAAGATCCGGGAGGCCTCCTGGTCGCTGACGCCCTTCGGAGTGAATTCACCCGACCACTCCACGCGCGAGCCCTTGCTTCCCTCGCGATTCGAGACCCTCAAGGTAGAGCGGTAGTCGGTCACAGGAAAGGATGCACGGACGATGGTGTACGTGTATCGACGTTGATCTTCATCGAAGGTCAGCAAGCGCTCAAGAATCGCGCTCCCATCGGGGAGGGGGAGCCGACGCGTGCGTCCTCCTTCGGCCAACGTCGAGTCGGTCACCGAAGGGTTCCAGTCCGGAAGAGAGCCGAACCCACCCACCAGCTGCCAGACCACTTCGGGGGGAACGGCCAGCTCAATGCTCGAGTATGCGCTTGCCATGGTTATTGAAAATCCCTCGTCGAGAGAGCCTAGACGTCCTCGATCCAGACTGTTTGAGCGTTCACGAATTCAAGCGCCCCAAGATGCGACAGCTCCCGGCCATAGCCGCTGTTCTTGACCCCACCCACGGGTACGCGAGGATCCGACGCCGACACGCCATTGATGAACACGCCTCCGGTGTTCAAGTCACCGGCAATCCTCCGGGCTCCTTCAACGTCCCGCGTCCACAAGTTCCCGCTGAGGCCGAATTGACTCGCATTCGCCTCTTGCACCGCCTCTTCGACATCGGGCACCCGCGTCAATGCCGCGACAGGACCGAACGTTTCCTCATCGAAGGCAGGCATCCCCCGACGAACTCCGCTCAGTACGGTCGGCTTGTAGAATGCTCCGGCCCCTTCCACTGGCTTGCCGCCGCACAGCACCCTTGCGCCCTTGGAGACGCTTCCCTGGACCTGCCCGTGCAGTGAGTCGCGCAGATCAGTCCGGGCCATGGGTCCCATCTGGTTCGCGGGATTGAAAGGGTCGCCGACGCGGAGCGAGGTGACCGTATCGACGAACCGCTCTTCGAACTCGTTGGCAATCTTCTCCAGCAAGATGAACCGCTTGGCAGCAAGACAAACCTGGCCGGCATTGCTGAAGCGTCCTCTGACTCCGGCCGCAACGGCACGTGGAATGTCCGCGTCCTCGCAGACGATGAAGGCATCGGATCCGCCCAGTTCCATGACGGTCTTCTTGATGACCTTCCCCGCCTCGGAAGCCACCGCCGAGCCCGCGGCGACGCTGCCCGTGACCGAAGCTCCCTGGACGCGAGAGTCGTTGATGATGCTGACGACATCCTGTCTGCGCACGATCAGGTTCTGCACCACGTCGTCCGGGAAGCCGGCTTCTCGCACGATCCGCTCGAACTCGAGGGAGCTCCTCTGCGTGTTCTGTGAGTGCTTCACCAGGACCACGTTGCCAGCCAGAAGTGTCGGGATCGCCATCCGCGTCAACTGCCAGATCGGGAAGTTCCAGGGCATGACCGCGAGGATCGGACCGAGGGGCAGGTACGAAACGTACGCGTTGACCGAGCCCGTCGCGGCGGGTGCGTCGGCCAGCATCCGTGGACCATTCTCGGCATACCAGTCAGCCTCACGCGCGCACTTTTCGACTTCTGCTTCCGCTTCCGCGATGACCTTTCCCATCTCCGTGGTGATGACCTTCGCGAGCGCGGCCCTGTTCTTCCTCAAGGCGTCAGCAAGGCTCGAGAGCAGGTGCGCTCTCCTGTGGACCGACAGCTTCCGGAATGACCGGAAGCTGCTGTCGGCCCTGGAGAGCGCCGTCTCAATGACCGCGGGAGTCTGGAAGGAAAATGTCTCGAGCTGCTCGCCCGTTGATGGATTGACCGTGACAAAGCCTGGAGCGCTCATCTCGTCAGTTCCTCGGTCTCGATCCGGTCTCAGATGTCGAATACGATGACCGCGCGGCCGATGATGTCGCCGGCGCGCAGGAGGTCGATGTTCTCGTTGACGTCCTGGAGACGGATTCGCTTGCTGGAGTGCTGAATCCCGCCCTTCTGGGCGAGTGCCAGCACTTCCTGCAGGTCGCTGTAGTTCGACCAGAACGACCCGTGATACGTCAACTCACGGCCCGTGAACGGAAACAAAGGAATGTCGATCCTGTTTCCTACCAATCCGACCGAGACGAAGGCTCCGGACGTGTGTAGCAGGGCGATGCCAGTTCGAATGGTTTCTTCCGCGGCGACGCAATCGATCGCCGCATCGAGAGTCGACTTACCAGTGAGTCTGGAAAGTTCCTGCTTGAGGTCATTCAGGGACTTGCTGGTGGTATTGATCGCAACGTCCGCGCCGCGCTCCTTTGCAATGCTCAGCTTCTCCTGATTGCGGGCAAAGACCACGACCGTTCCCCCTGCCGAGAGCAACTTTGCATATTGCACGGCGTAACTACCGAGCCCACTCGCTCCGAATACCCCGATCATGCGATCCGGTCCGAGTACACCGGCCGCTCGCAGCTTCTTGATGGCACGATACGGCGTGACACCCGCATCCGTCAGGGGCGCGAGCTCATCCCACTTCAACCGCTTCTCGATCCGAATCAGTTGACGGTACGGAACGGGAATGTACTCGGCGTAGCCACCTGGCGGACCGAAGCCTGGCCAGCTTCCGTGCTCACAGAGCTGCTCATTGCCCACGCGGCATTCACGGCATGTTCCGTCGCCCCAGCCGGCTGCGACGACGACCTGATCGCCAATGGCGAGCTGCGCGTTCCTCGGTACCTGCTCGCCCAACCTCTCCACCAGCCCGGCAATCTCATGGCCCGGGGTGATGGGAAACTTCATCTTCAAGGCGGGCTCGAAGTAGCCGTCGATCAGCTGCACGTCCGAACGACACATCCCGCATCCACCGACTCTGACCAGGACCTGGTCGGGCGAGATGTCCGGGACGTCGATATCCTCGAGAACGAGGGGCTGCCGATACTCATACATTCTTGCCGAAAGCATTCGATGGTGTCCTGTCAATGTTAGAGTGTTGGACCTGTCGTGGTGTTCGATCGCGCGGTCGTCGACGGTCCCAGCGCAGAGACCGCCGCCTCGGCGACTGCGATGTCCTGCTCGACGGTGCCGGCGCTGGTTCCGACGGCGCCGACGATTTGGCCGCCGAGCATCACTGGGAGTCCGCCGCCAAAGATGACGACCTTGCCTGCGTGGCTCTCCTGGATGCCGAACAGCGGCTTGCCCGGTTGTGCGAGGGCACCGAGGGTCGAGGTCGTCTTGTCGAAGGACCTTGCCGTGATGGCCTTGTTGATGGCGAGGTCGATGCTGCCGATGAGTGCGAGGTCCTGACGCGAGAACGCCAGCAGATGGCCGCCTGCGTCGACCACCGCGATGTTGTAGGGCACGCCCAGCCTCTCGGCCTTGGCTTCCGCGGCTGACAGCATCCGCTTTGCGTCCTCGAGTGTGAGACTTTCATACGAGCGTGGCATGTGGTCCCCGAAGCCTCAGCGAGTCGAGGGGCTCACTTGCCTGCGCGTTGCGTGGTCGGGACGTTCGGAGGAACCGGGTCTCGCCGAGTCTCCCGCGCTCGGCCCGCTCGGCTCTCGTCCTCTTCCAGCGCGGCAATCAGCTTGGCGGCGACCAGATGGTCGGACCTGGGATTTTGCCCGGTGATGAGCTCACGATCGACCACGACGTTGGGGGCAAAGTCGACCGCCCCGGTGGTCACCTTGCCGCCCGCGGTCTCGAGGGCATAGGGCATCGTGAAATACATCTTGGCGTGAAGAATGTCGTTCTCGACCCACTTCTCTTCGGAGCCGGAAAAGATGGTCATCTTGTAGCCGGCGTACGACCACCCTTTGGCCCATTCCTTGGCCTTGGTCTCATCTCCAGCGATCAGCGAGGCGCGGAACTCTCGCGCGTGCGGAAGGGTCGAGATGAGAGCGATCGGACCGTGGCAGAGAAGTGCCGTGGGCTTCGAGAGATCGTGGAAGTGGCGGAGGATCTGCCCTGTGTCGGGGTCTTGCATCAGGTCAACGACGGGCGCCTGGCCGCCGGGCACGAACACGCCTGCGTAGTCATCCAGCCCTTGCTTGATGACTGAACGCAGGGTGGAGACCTGGTTCATCACCGGATCGTCCGCCCAGAAGACCTTGGCGCGGGAATAGGCGGCCTGGTCGCCACCAAAATGCTGGACCGAATCGGAGGCGGCGTCCATGTGGGGCTTGGTGCCGTCCGGCGTTGCGAGACGCAGCTGGTAGCCCGCCTCGATCAACGCGAGCATCGGGACGACGGTTTCGTTGAGGTAATTGCCGGTGGGTCCGGTGCCCCCGCCCTGCACCTCGATGCGAGTGGCGTTGGAACCGACGACGAGGACTTTGCCTTTGGACATTGGAACTTCTCCTTTCAGCGAGAGATTGAGTATCGAAAAGCCTGTTCTGGACCGCCTGGGCGTTGCGGTGACTGTTCAGGTCTTGCGAGAATCGGCAGCTGCGGGTCGCGGGACTCAAGGCTGACTGGCGCTGAGCGCGTCGTCCGCCGCGCCGAAGGGGGTGAACGGTCGGAGCGTCCGTCGGTACTCCCTCGGAGTCGTGCCGACACTCTTCCGGAAACGGGCGGCGAAAGACGAGGGGGTGTGAAATCCCACCGCGAGCGCGATCTCCGAGATCGAGTGGTCCGACGAGACGAGCAGGCGACGGGCCTCTTCAATTCGAAGGCGGGTGAGCGTCTCGTGTGGCGTGCTTCCGGTTGCGAGGCGAAACGCGCTGCAGAAGTGGAATCGACTGAGGCGCACCAACCCTGCGAGGTCCTGAAGCGAGATGCTCTGGTCGAGGTGGGCCCTCATGTACGCAAGGGCCCGGGTGACCTGCCACGACGTCAGCCCACCTCGAGGCACTGGCGAGATGTCGAGCACGGCTGACTGGGCACCAAATTCCAGGGTGAGCATGGCAGCGCCCAGTGCAGGAGTCGGGCCGGCGGAACCAGCGTCGAGGACGCACCGCGGCCACGGCGGAGGGGCGGGCGCTACACCTCGTCAGCGTGGCGAACGGAAGGGCAGCCCGTCAACACAGCGGATCGCCACACCTGGGGGTGTTGCACACCGGCGATGCGCGAGCAGGTCTCTCAGGGCGCGGCGACGACCTCGACTCCCTCGAGCGCCAGGCCAGTCTTCCGGAGGGTCCGGGCGAGGTTCTCGGCGGGAGAGTCGTCGACCGGCTGCGGCAGGGGGCGGAAGTCCCAGTGCGTGCTGCTCATGACCGCCTTGACGTGAACGTCCGGCCTGACCATCGATACCGTGCCCACGCTCGAAGGAAACCGCGCCAGCCGTCCGCCATCTCGTGCATCGAACAGCTCCGTGCCCAGTCCCATGTAGAAAACGAGGAGCGACCGTCCATCGAGTGACCAGCGCAGCTCGTTGGGACTGTCGAAGGTCTGGTTGCGAACGCTCCAGATCGCCCGACCGGTCTTGGCATCCCAGAGCGAAAGGGTTCCGGCGGTCACGACCGCCACCTGGGTGGATTCCGAATTGAACCGGAGCCGACCCACGGCTCCGTCCATCGGGAGCTGACGTTCATCTCCCGTCGCGAGGTCACGAACGTGTGCCGCAGCCAATTCGGTCCAGGCGACTCGCTGCCCGTCAGGGGACAGTGCGACGCCTGTCAGGTTCGCCCCGCTCACTCGAGCAGTCTCGCTGAAGAGCACTCGATTCGATGCCGCGTCCCAGACCTCGAGCCCATCCAGTCCGAACAGGGCTGCGCGAGAGCCGTCGGAGGAGAGCTCGGCCTCACAGTTTCTGCACCGACGGCTCCAGACATCTCGATGGTTCTCGACGTCCCGGAGAGTGACGTCGTCAGTTCCTTCGCTCGTCAGGAGGACGAGGCCATCGCGAGCAAAGACCCCACCGGTGAGACCCTTCGCAGCCGCGTCCCGAGCGATGAGCTCGCCTGTCGGGCCGAAGAGCTCGAAGGTCGGCGTGGTCGAATTGACGCCGGCCAGCTGGCGGCCCGTCGGGGAGAACGCAGCTGTCACTGGAAGCCACTGCCCGGGATGGCCGATGGGTGACTCGTCAGGAGGAAGTCGCCAGGCGGCGAGCTGCGACGCCCGACCGAGTCCAGCCGCGAGGACACGCTGTCCATCGAGCGAGAACGCAAATCGCGGCCAGGTGGGGGGATAGTGGAGACTCCCACGGATACTTTGGGTTCGAAGATCGACCACGTCCGCCCGGCTCGACCCGATGCGGGCGACCACCACCAGATGGCCGTCTGGAGAGACCACGGCCCCACCAAGCAACACCGCGCTCGTCGCAAGGCCAGGCTCACCGAGGGCAACGGTGAAATCTCCTTCTGGCGCGCCCAGCGTCTCCAGCCAGCCCCGTCGAATCACGAGGAGTCCGTGTCGACTGAAGAGGAGATAACGAAAGCCGGTCCCTGCTCTCTGCCCGAGCTCGCGGCCGTCGTCGATCGAGAGCAGGTGCACCCTCTCGGTCGAATCGCGGTAGCCAACCAGCTGCCCGTCATCCGAGACCGCACACCACGGATCAGTCGCAGCAACGTCGGTCGCGAGTGTGGCCGGGGGCCTGCCTTCCCGCCTCGCGATCAGCTGCCCTCTGAAGACCACCACCGGCGCCGGAGAAGGGCCGGGACATGGGCGGCCGACGGTCTCTCGGTCGAACATCGCCAGCCGCCGTCCGGTGGTCGCATCGAAGAACGCCCATCCGCCCGGGAGCGAGATGCGCACCTGATTCCCGGGGAGCAGGGCCGCGGCGGCGACCCGCTCGAATGTTCGCGACCAGAGCGCCCGTCCTCCCTCGAGCTCCCGGACCTCGACACGGTTCGCGGCGGCTGAAAGAACGATCCCCCGGCCGTCCCCGAGCGTACCGACATCCGTGAAAGAGTCGGGAAGCCCGTGGAGGGAGAGGGTCCGTTCAATGACCCGCTCCTCGGCGAGTGCGACGCCCCAGCGTGCCTCGAGTGTGTCGTGCTGGGCGCGCGCAGCAGCAAAGTACGCGGCGGCCAGGGACCAGTCCGATTCACGCTCGGCCGCATGCGCGCGCTCGATGAAGGAGCGGGCCAGGTCGCGGCGTGTCACCTGAAGCCTGAAGCCGACCACGACCGCCGAGACCAACAGCGCGCTCAAGGCAACGGCCAGTCCGGCAGTGAGCGCTCGATGACCCGCAGCGAACTTTCGCAGCAGCTCCCAGGTGCCGTACTGGTAGGCTCGAACTCGCCCGCCGCTGACGTAGGCCGAGAGTTCCTTCGCGAGCGCCTCTCCATTCGCGTAGCGCCCGGCGGGCTCGGCGAGGAGTGCGCGCTCGGCGATCGCGGCGAGCTCGGCCGGGGCCTCGGGCACGAGTGCACGGACCGGCGGAAAGCTCCCGGTGCGCACCAGTTCCAAGACTTCGGTCGCGGTCCCGCCCTCGAAGGGCGCGCGTCCGGTCAGGAGCTCGTAGAGGATGGCCCCGAGGCTGAAGACGTCGCTCCGCTCGTCGATGGCCGCGACGTCGCCGCGCGCCTGCTCCGGGCTCATGTAGGAGGGAGTCCCGAGCGCAACTCCCGCCAGCGAGAGCGCCGGATCCCGCGATGCGCGCCCGTTCAGCAGGGGAACCTCGTCCTCATTCTCCTCGCGCAGCTTGGCCAGCCCCCAGTCGACCACCACGGTCTCGCCGAACTCACCGACCATCACGTTGGAAGGCTTGAGGTCGCGATGGATGATGCAATTGTCGTGGGCATAGGCCACCGCCTGGCACGCGTCGACGACGTGGCGGAGCAAGTGCAGGCGATCGGCGAGCGAGCGCGTGCGCGCGAGCCGCTCGTGTAGCGTTTCCCCGCGGATCAGCTTCTGGGCGCAGAAGAGCGTCCCGTCCTCGCGGCGAGCGAGCTCGTGGATGGCCACGATGCCCGGGTGCTCGAGGGAGGCAACGAGCCGGACCTCCCGCAGGAAGCGGGCGCGAGCCGCGCGCGCCGAGCCGCTGTCCGGAGATTGGTCCGCGACCGGCGACAGCTCCTTGAGCGCGACCTCGCGTCCGATGATCTGGTCGCGTGCCGCACGGACCACGCTCTGACTGCCGCGTCCCACCTCTCTCAGCCGAAGGTACTGCCCTGGCCGTTCCGGCGGTACCTCCAGGGCATCAGCCGAAGCGACGTCTGGCGCCCGCGCTGCGGCGCCCGCAGAGCCGAGTGTCGAGTGGAGCGCCGGCGAGGTTCCCGGTGCGGCGTTCACCGCTCGGGCGGTACCCGCCTTCGCCATGATGGCGCTCTCGACCAAAGCCTCGATGAGCTTTCTCCTGTTTCCGTCGAGCGCGCCGCTCAGTTCGAGCCTCGTGAGGAGCGACTCGGAGCCGTCCTCGGACAGGCCCGCCGCCGCTGCAATGACCTGCGCGGGCGTGGCGAATCCAGCCTGCGTCGCCAGGACCCCGACCATGAGATCGCGATCACGCAAATGCTCACCTGCAAGGAAAGGCTGCGCTACCCGTCCCCATGGCAAGCCTCGCGCCAGCGACGAGGTGGATGAAGCGCCAGGCCGCGATCGACCGTCCAACGCGATCCACACACTGGATCGCCACACTTTGGGGGTGTGTCACACAGGTGCGGCGCGAGCAGGCTTCTCAGGGCGCGGGGACGAGCTCGATGCCGCGAAGCATGAGCCCGGTCCGTTGCAGCGTCCGGGTAAGGCTTTCGTCGGCGGGTGTCGGGTCGGGCGGCGGCACCGTGCGATATCCCCAGGTCTTCAGGGCGACGACGGCCTTGATGCTGAGGTCGGAGGAGTACTGCTCGGCGATCACTGGGCTGACCGGTGGGGCAGCCGTCTGGAACCGGGCGAGCCGCTCGCCGGTTCTCGCGTCGAGCACCACGGTGGAGCGATGTCCATGACGCAGGAGAACAGCGCGGCCATCGGGCGTCCATTGGCAGAATGCTTCATCCGGAGCGTCGTTGACGACCGACCAGATCTCCCGTCCCGTGGCCGACTCGCGGAGCGTCGCGTTGGTGTTGGTCACGGTCATGAACTCTGCGCCGTCACGATTGAAGGCGAGGCCGCGGAGCGAGCCGTCGAGGGAAACGGTCAGCTCGGCCTGTGAATCGATGTCGTGCACGAAGAGTTGCTCACCGAAGGTCCAGGCCAACCGGCGGCCGTCGCCCGAGAGGGCGCTCATCGTCTGGTACGGGTGAGCTCGTTGCGTCTCCAGGAAGAGGCGCTTCGCGGTCCGGGTATCCCAGACCTCGATACCATCCTCCCCGAGCTGTGCGATGCGTGAGCCATCATCGGAGACGGCGATGGTGGTGCACGACCGACAGGGTCCTCGCCAGAGGACGCGATCGGTCGTCAGGTCGTAGATGACCGCCGCCGTCGAGTCCGGCGCGATGCTGGCCACGCGCGGCAAGTCACCGACCAGCTTCGGGTTGATGCCGAGGTTGCGTACACCGCTCGCCGCCAGCTTCTTGGCGTCTGGCTGATAGAATTCGAAACGGCCCGAAACGTTGTCCAGGAGCAGCGAGCTTCCGCCACTCCGCGAGTTCATCGCGTTGTTCCACCATCGGGGCTGGTGGGGCATCTCGTCTCCGGGCAGCTGCCAGCCCTTCAGGACAGACGCGTTGCTGAAGCCCACCGCGTACACCCGCTGATTGTCGAGTGAGAAGGTGAACTGCGGCCATCCTGTCGGATAGTGCAGGATTGCCCGAATGGTCCGGTTCCGGAGGTCAACGACCACAGCCTGGGTCGTTCCCACGGCGCTCGCGATCACAGCCAGATTGCCGTCCGCAGACACCGTACCGCCGCCAGGCGGTGGCCGCGCTCCCGAGCTGCGGCGCTCCTCCGGGAGAGCGATGGTGAAGTCTCCATCGGGGCGCCCGATGGCCTGGAGGCGTCCCTGCTCGACCAGGATCAGCCCATGAGGAGTGAAGCTCAGGGGTCCTCTCCACCATGCAGTCGTTGTGGCGGCGCGGGCGACCTCCCGTCCATCCTCGACGTCGATGATGCGCGTCACAAAGCCCTTGGACAGGTAAGCGACCTGGCGACCATCCGCGGAGACGAGACATTTCTCTCCACCACCCTGTGTGGCTGTGTTGGCGTCGGCCGCCAGGACGCGCGTTTCGGTCTCGCCACGCCAGAAGAGCTGCCCATCGTGTACCCAGGCCGGGGGCGGAAAGCGGCCCTCACAGAAGCTGCCCCAGCTGCGCGGCCACGACTCGAGCACGGTGCCAGTCATCCCGTCGCGAAACTCCGAGCGATCCCCGTAGTCGACTCGGAGCATCCCCAGCCCCCGCGAAATGAAGCCTGCCCATAGGATCCGCTCGTCGGGATGCGTCCACAACGTTGCTCCATTGTCGACGTCCCGAACCTCGATGCGCTCTTTGGTGACCTCGACCGCGACGATACGCCCGTCCTTCAGCACCCCGACATCAGTGAACGCCCCGGCCGGCCCCTGCCGTGACAGGATGCGTGTGGGCATCCGCTCGGTGGCAACCGCCAGGCCCCAGCGCTCCTCGATGGTGTCGTGCTGCACACGGGCGGCGGCAAAATACGCGGCGGCGTTCGACCAGTCGCCGTCCCGCTCCGCGGCGTACGCGTGTTCGAGGAATGAGCTGGCCAGGTCCAGGCGCGCCCGGTGCAGGCGTATCGCCCCGATGGTGGCGGCCACGAGCAAGAAGGCGGCGGTGATGGCCGCTCCGGTCACCAGCGCGCGGTGGCTCGACGCGAACTTGCGCAGGAGCTCCCAGGCGCCGTAGCGGTACGCTCCCACCCGACCTCCGGTGAGGTATGCCGAGAGCTCCTTCGCGAGCGCCTCGCCATTCGGGTAGCGCTCGGCGGGATTGACGCGGAGGGCGCGCTCGGCAATCGCGGCGAGCTCGGACGGCGCGTCGGGGACGAGCGCGAGGACTGACAGAAAGCTCCCGGCACGGACCTGCTTCAAGACTTCGGTCGCGCTCTCGCCCTCGTAGGGCGCGCGTCCCGTCAAGAGCTCGTAGAGAATGGCCCCGAGGCTGAAGACGTCGCTCCGGGCGGTGATGGCGGGGAGGTCTCCGGTCGCCTGCTCGGGACTCATGTACGCCGGGGTCCCGATGGCCGTCCCGGCCACGGTCAGGCCCGGCTCTGGGGACGCGACGGCGAGCGGCACCACCTCCTCCGCCTCTCCCAGGCGCTTGGCGAGACCCCAGTCGACCACGACGGTCTCGCCGAACTCACCCACCATCACATTCGACGGCTTCAGGTCGCGGTGGATGACCTGCTCGGAGTGCGCGAAGCCGACAGCTTCGCAGGCATCGAGCACATGGCGCAGAAGTCCCAGCCGTTCCTCCAACGTGCGACACCTCGCGAGCCGCGCCTGAAGCGTCTCTCCGCGAATGAGCTTCTGGGCGCAGAACAGCGTCCCGTCCTCGCGTCGCGCGAGCTCGAGGATGGAGATGATGCCCGGGTGATCCAGCCCCGCGACCAGCCGCACCTCGCGCACGAAGCGCGCTTTCGATGCGCGCGAGGAGTCATCCTCCGCGGACGCAAGGAGCGTCACCAGCTCCTTGAGCGCCACCTCGCGGCCCACGACCTCGTCGCGGGCGGCGCGCACGATGCTCTGACTCCCACGGCCGAGCTCCTGCAGCCGCGTGTATTGCCCCGGACGCTCCAGAGGAATCTCGGGAAGGGCGGGGACATTCCCGTTCGCCGTCGTTCCTCCGGCCGCGGACAGGAGCGTCGCGAACAGTGCCGGGGCGCCGCCGAGTGACGTCACGAGCGCTTGCGCATCGCCGTGTCGGGCCGCCAGAGCCTGCTGGACGAGCGCTTCGAGCAACTCCCGCCGCTCGGCGCTGAGCGCGCCCCCCTTCTCCAGACGGGTCAGGAGCGATCCGGACGTCCCGTCGACCAGCCCCGCCGCCGCCGCGCTCAGCACCTCGGACGGAGTCACGAATCCGGCCTGGGCGGCGAGAACTCCGACGATGAGGTCCCGCTCATGCACGGCCAGACTCCATCAGGATGACCTCCGGAGCGGCTGGCCCTTCAGGCTGCGCCACTGGTGATCTTCGGACGTGCCCAGCTTGCGAACACGTCGATCTGGCGGGTGCGGACCTCGGTTGGAGCGCTGATGAGATGGCCCAGCGCCGCGATGATGATCGCCTCGGCGTCGCCCGCCCGGGTCGTGATGGCGTGATCGACCGGTGCCCGCAGACCATCGTCGAGCGCGCCGTCCGTTCGAGCCTCGTGAGGGACTCGAAGCCGGCGTTGGCCGGGCCCGCCGCGGCTGCAATGACCTGCGCGGGCGTGACGAATCCGGCCTGCGTCGTCAGCACCCCGACGATGAGATCGCGATCACGCAAATGCTCACCACCAAGGAACGATCACCGTAACAAAGCGCTCTCTTCCCGTGGGCGGCCGCGTTCCCGTCGCCCGATGCCAGTTCACTTTCCGTCATTGCTCGTGGGCGCAACGCCGACGCAATTCCTAATGAGCGCAG
>Ga0081540_1001629_pt2 | contig 17137 bp, 23 predicted proteins | sample TabmetS2T1R1_FD_71024 | JGI IMG/M metagenome (GOLD analysis project Ga0081540, IMG submission 71024) | Tabebuia heterophylla rhizosphere microbial communities from the University of Puerto Rico - S2T1R1 | ecosystem: Host-associated > Plants > Roots > Rhizosphere ... | reverse complement strand
CCACGACAACTACTTTGAAGTCATGTTGAGCGACTATGCCTTTCGCCATCACGTCAAGCCCGGCATAACGGGCTGGGCGCAGTGCAATGGGGCCCGTGGTGCCACGCCGACGATCGAACACGTTACGCAGCGCGTGAAGCTCGATTTGTGGTACATTAACAATTGGAGCCTCTGGCTTGACCTGCTGATCTTGATCAGGACGGTCTTCGAGGTTCTGCGAAAACGGAACGCTTACTGAAGCGATCTTTTGCGGCGCGGCTGGCACGCGAATCCTGGAAAACAACAAGTCACGCTTGCTGGACTGCATCCCGCGCGCCTCCTTTTTGGCCGTCCGCGAGCTTCAGCTCATCAGCCCAGAGCATGGATGCGGAAAGCCTGCTCGCACTTGATGCTGGCATCTGCAATCGCAAGATCGTCCGTTCTCCGATTATGCCGAAATCGACGGTCCAAGGCCGTCGTGGCCCCTCCAATTCAGGATGCTGCGGCGCGCCCAAGCGACGCGCTTAAGGAATTATTAACGGGCTAGATGGGAATTTGTTGGCGGAATGGCAGAAAAGCGTCCGAAAGAAGCATCGAACAATGATCTGGCTTGCAATGAACTTGGCGGTTGGCGGCCTGTTGGCGCAGCGCTTCAGAATCCTGGTGTTGGCGCCTGCGACCTTTGTGATGGTGGTCATCGCGATCGCCGTCGGAGTATCCCAGACCAGCAGCCCCTGGTCGATCATCTCGATGATCGCCACGGCAAGCGTGGGGATACAGATCGGCTATTTTCTTGGAATGTTGATTCAACGTGGCGGAGCTTCGCTATTGTCACGCAGGTCAGCTCGCTTTTCGAGGAGGGGCCGCAATACGTGGATCTCCCGGACTCCGATTTCGTGAGCGTGCATCTTAGAAGCCGCTAAGCAGCCGTCCCGTCGGGCCTCACTGCGTACGGGATGGTGTCTCGAGACCGGACTAATTTAGCCAGTTTTTGGCCTCGGTCCTCAGGCCGTGCGATCTTCAGAAGCACTTTTCCAAACAGAGCAGTTCATCAGCAGCTACTTGCACTCGGAATAGAACTGACCATTGGTTGCCACCAACCGCTCCAGGCAATGCCGGGGATCAGCGACCTGACCCGCAACGCTGAAATCGTAAGCGTAGCCCTTGAGCACCAGAGCGTAGCGGCCTGGTGCCAATGGAGTTTCCGGATTCTCGCTTCGAATTTCGTACATGTCAGGAATATCCTTCTTCGGTGCCGTTCGATACGGGATCGAAATATTCCGAATCACCCAATTGTCGTCGATCTCTGACGCTACCCGCTTGCCGTCCTTGAAGCTCAATTCCCTGGTGATTCTGGCAACGACCCGAACCTCCGCTCGATCGGCCGCGTTGGTCGCTGAATCCCGTCGATAGACGATGAAGGTCAGGTGTCCGTCCGGCAACGTCGTACGGCTGTTGGTCGTGATCAGGGAGGAAATGGCAACGCGCGCGTCTGGCGCTCTGCCCGGCAACAAATCGAGTTGATAGAGCTTGCCCTCGCTCACTGCATAGATGCCAAAGGACGATGGGAGAGCAGGCGACGCCTCCGCAAACTGTGGTGGAGACGTTGCCGATGGCGCGGATTGTGAGGCAGGCGTTACCGCTTTCGCCGGGATTGACTTTGGCTCATTGATAACAGCGACGTTTTCCTTCTTTCCCAGAAGGTTGAACATGACGGCCGCAAGTGCAACCGCAACGGCAAGTGCTACTGCGCTAGCCTTGGCGAAGCGCCAAGCCACCTCGGATCCGGGATGTCTCTTCCAAGCCAGGGAAGTAGTGGGTGCAGAGATCTGGACTTCGATCTCTGGAGGAAACTGTTGGACAACGGGCCCGACATCGTGGCGCGGAGCATGTCCCAACATTGGAGACATCCCTTGACCCGGCGCCAGCAGTGCCGCTGCTGTCCCTTCTTTCTTTCTGTGGAATGCCTCCACGCCCTGGATAGCAATTTCAAGCGATTTGGAAAGTCTTCGTGTGTCCGCGAAACTATTCGAGCCGAATTGCTCCTGCAGCTTGTGTCGAGCGAGCTCGTAGATTGTAGCGCGCAGTTGCTCGGGGTCTTTTTCGACCGAATCAATTATGCGAGAAAGCACAAGCGCGAATTCAACCCCTTGGGTGACGGTGGGGACCGCGTCCTCGCTTTCCGGTTCCAATTTTTCCGGGCCCATGGATTTTGATCAGCGTCCAATTGGTGCGTCGCGCAGTTTGATGCTCTAAACACGTGGTTGGCAAGGGAACTGTCATTGAGGCGGGTTCAGGCCAGCGATCGGCGCCGATCGCAAGCGAGTGCAGGCAGCTGAAATCCTGCAACAGTCCCCAGGAAGCTGATGTCGAACAGCTTTTTCGAGTTTGGCCAGAGCGCCAAAGAGTTCTCTTGCTTTGGTTTCGGGAGCGTTACGGTGGAGCAGCGTCGATCGAAGCCTGTGGAATATTGCTTGCGTCACATTAGCGTCGCGCTTTCCAATGTAGCTTCATTGGCATCATACGGAATAGCCGTACGGTTGCGCTGGAGACGAGGTTGCGTTTGAACTAGGCTTTGGCTGGCATATTCTTTGCATTTACTTCACTGGTGCTGTTAGCTCGCGTAGAGGTTCATATGTACCGAACAGGCAATAATGTTGAAATTAAATTGCGACTGAATGAAATCAACCGAAGGTTTGTTGCATTGTCGACGACCTCCTCTGAACTCGCCAATTTGGCCGCACAGCTGGACCACCTTCGCCAGGTGAACGAGAGGATTAGCCATTTGGCAGTTCGCATGTCCCACTCAAAGCGAAGAGAGGGCGATTGTCTATCGCGCGACCTCCAGGGCAGAAGTCGACCTGGCATTCGGTTTCCCATTAGAGACCTCGCCGACGAGTATTAGCGTTGCTCCGCAGATCACAGCCCGGTAAGCGTTCGCCGCTCACCGGCGGAATGTGATCTGCACGGGCAGGCTCCAAGTCGGCTGTCGCCGGCTGGAAAGCAGTCTCAACGAAGTCGCCGCCTCTGCAGATCATTTCAACTGCGACCGCGCGAGGTAAGACGTCTAACGACAGTCTAGATTCGGTCGGCGACAGCATGAGTCCGCCAAGTCGAAGGCCGGCGCCATCGCGGCTCAGGTCGCGCTCGAAGTCCGGCAACGGTGAGCAGCGCGCCCCTCTTCAGCCACGCCGCTTTCAACCGCTCGACGCTCCTGCCCGAAATGCACTTGGCGATTCCCCCGTCGCTACCACCGCCCAACCGGGCAAATCCAACAGCCACAGCGAACTCAGGACCGGATAAAACTTGGGGGCAAGGTCAAAACCGCCGAGCAGAGTTACCCTTGCCCGATGGCTTCGCCACGATGCGCGCAACAAGAGCCAGCGCTTTGGGCCATGCTGTCGCATCCGGCACGCGCCGTCGCAGCCCTTACCTTCGAGCCAAACTGTCCAGCTGCCTGCAGTGGCGACAAAGCATCAAGCCTCAGAGCTCAGAGTAGCAAGTGCATGCCAAGCACGGTAGCTTGGGATCGAAAAGTATTGCAAAGCATTGCGAGCACTTTGAATGGCTAGCGCGTCAAAGAGCTTTCTTGATCCGATTTTGCGCGGAGTTCGAATTGTTGGCGGCCCGCGAGTAGGGGTCATTGCGCGCACAGGATGGCAAGCGCTTGAAAGGCAGATCCTCCCGATCCCGGTGGATCAGAGATCGCGTTCGACTGGCCGCGTTCCTTGGGCTAACGGGAAGGCTGCTCTTTCGATCGTCCCGGCGGTGCAGTCAATGAAGTTCGGCGCTCCGTCTGGCGACTATTCATCTCGCAATTCCGGGTACGCCCCTGTAGCTTTGGGCCTGGAGGCTGAGTTGCTATGACGCTCGCTATGGCCCCATTGTTCTTGCAAGCGCTTATTTCGTCGTGGCTTGGATCACAAAAAAGGCTTCAATTGGCTTCGACCGTAGGGAGCGAGTGCTTTGGGCTGCGATCCCGATCGCGCTCGCGTTGCTTGGCATCAATAAGCTATTTGAAGGCGCCCTGACGAATGTGGGCCGCTTGATTGCCTTTGATCAAGGTTGGTACGCCCACCGGCGGGTGCTTCAGATCTGGCTCGTTGGCAGCGTCCTCGCAATTTGTTCGATAGGCGCGATCGTCTTATTGCTTTCGGCAAGGCAAGCGAGCCTTTCGACTCGGTTGGCTTTGTCAGCAACGATCATGTTGCTGGCGCTAGGTCTGACGAGGGACGTGTCGCTCCATCAAGTAGATCATTTGATCGGCGAGCGCATTATGGGCCTAAAGTTAAATTGGCTTCTTGATGTTGGCGGACTTGGGCTGGTTCTGTTTGCCCAAAGGCGCGCAAAAAGTGGTCGATAGCCCCGGTGACGACGATGACGATCAGGCCATCGTGAAACCATTAGTCAGCCACGAGCGCTTTATCCGGTGAGCGGGTTTGCGAAATCACACCCCGCGCTTCGCAGCGCAGCACGCATATTTCTTGAACGACTCAGCATTTCAAGAAACTGTGCTGCAGCCGGAACGTAACCCAAGGTATCGGTTTGTCCTAAACCGCATTGAGGGGCCGGAGTGGAGCCGAATGCCTATCGTCTTGCAAATCAACGTCGCTCTGTGGGGAATGCTCATCTGTTTGGCTATCCAGGCAGCAGGTTGGCTTAAGGCTGCGTTTTAGGAAACCACGCGTTCAATCAGCAAAAACTGCTGCCCGGCCATGCCGCCGGAGATGGCAGTGGTCTCGGTGCTGCGTCGCGGCGTGGAGGAGTTGTGCTCCCACTCTCAGCCTCCCGGTTTTGCAATTCGGGTGTAACCAATTGAGGACGGGGTGCATCTCATTGCGAAGTATTTTTTCCGGGTAGGCCGCTGAGCCAGCGCCGCGGCCGTTGTCATTCCGCCGGAGCGCCCACCGCGTGCGTCTGGACCCCAATTGAATCTCCGATACGCCGCTCAAGAGAGGCCATGGTGCTCTCGAGATTTGCCTTGCGAGCAGCAAGCGCTCTGGCCAGGAACGGGTACTCCGGCTTTGTGGGATCCAAGATGCGGGCTTGCGCTTCCTCTTCAGCGATACCCGCGTCGAGGATTGCGACAATGCGCCTGAGATCCTCAATCAGTCGACGAATTTGTATTGTTCTTAGGGGCGTCTCATCCGTGCGATACGGCTGTTTCATATTGGCAATCCATTGACCTAAATCGGCACACTCAAGCGTGAGCCGCGAGCGTGACTTCAGGTGACAGCAATTGTCTTGCCAATAAGCGGAATTGCCAGCGCAGGGCTGACCCTGGGTTTCCACCGCCCCGGGCAGGGCAGTAGACCGGACGTGGGGCGGCTGATTCAGGACGTCGGTCTTGACCCGAAGCGGAAGCGAGCGGGCTGAATCCAGCGGGGGTGACACCGAAGCTGATTAATAGTTCGTTCATCGTAGTTGTTAGACCGAGATTCAAATTTTTTCGTCCATAGTTGCCGCGCTCCTGCGGGCTTTCGTTGCAATCAGCGGCCGCAACCTGTCTCGCCTTGAATCGGATGGTCGGTATGGCGATCGCGCATCAAGCGCATTGTGCAGATGGTTGCTGCGGATTGGCCAGGCCGCAGTTGTGGCTGAATCGCCTGTTGTCGTTGCCGCCAAAATTGCTGACGATCTCTGTTGTTGTCCTTGCGACGGGGCTGGGCGGATGTGCGCGCAATTCGGCTCACCTTGATCCGGGTCAGCGGGAGACAACGGCATCCCCTGTTCGCTCGCCTGCGCGTGCCCGTGCTCACCTCCAAACACGGCAATATGCCGAATTGCGCATTCGCCGACCGGGCCCGGCGCTGCTTGTATCCCAGCCGGCGCCCGACTGCGAATTCAAGCGGACCGATTTAAAGGTGGTCGACCCGGAAGAATGGGCTCGCTTGAAGACTGAGTACGAGCGGCAGTGTTATCAAGATGCCGAAAGGGCGGCGCGAGACCGCCTAAGCCAGTTGCAGGCGTCCAGCAGCTGCGAGATCGAGCGCGTTCCGTGGCAACGGCCCATTCGGTAACGAACGCGCAGTTGCGATAAAGCTTCGAGGATTTCAACCCTTACTAGTAGCTCGTCTGCGTTGGCATTTATGGCTCCTTGTGGGCAATAGCCCGGCCACTCCTCCAGATTCAGCCGTCTTCCCGCCATACCACGGCACGCTTTTGTCGCGAGAGCTTAATCCATCGCCGGTATTCAAGGATGAATCGGCAATTGCTGAAAAGAGGAAATTTCTAAAATTCAAAAATAGGGAGAGATATTTTGCAAACTCTCTACGAACTGCTCGGGGCGCTTCCTGACGATGATGCCGACAGGCTCAGAGCGGCATTCCGCAACGCCGCCAAGGCCAGTCATCCCGACAACAATCTGGACGATCCCGATGCTCCGCAAAGGTTCAGACAGGTCGTCCGCGCCTATGTCATTCTCCGCGACGAACGGCAGCGAATGACCTATGACACGCTGCTGGCCAGGGCCGACCAGCAGCAGCGAGCTCTAATTCCGAGGCGCAAGACCGTCCCAAAAATCCGAAACCTGGTTTCGGACACCCTCGCAGGTATTGTGATCGCGTTCGTGTCCATCGGAGCATTCCTGCTGTTTGAAAGAATGCAAGGGATTCCCAACGTCCCAGCGCAAGCACAGCAGACAATTGTGCAAGCATCGGCACTGACCGCTGCGATGCCGACGGCACGGCCATCCGATACGATCGGCCGAGCCGGCGAACGCAATGCGCTTGATCAAATGCCGGTCTCCATCGCGCCGGAAGCTGCCGACGCCGTCAAGGAGATGACGGCACCACATGCCCCGGCAGCCGCGGACAGCACGGGCACTATTCCGGCGATTTCCGAAGTCGAAGTGAAGGACGCCAGATACTATCGACGGCAGGGCCAACTTGCGTATCGCAGCGGAGACTTAGCCCTTGCACTGGTCGATTTTGATTTGGCGATCAATCTCGATCCGAATTCCTCCGACACCTACATCGATCGCGCCATTGTCTTCCGTCGGATGGGCGATCTGAAGAATGCATTTGCCGACATCACCCAAGCCAAGCGCATTGATCACCTGAAGCTACAACAAACGACGTCGCTGTCTGGCAATAGGTGAATCTGGGCGGGATACCGCTTTCCGAGTTGCCAAGGTCGCTTCTGGCCGATTGGGGGGACGGGGCCGAAGCAGGCCGACGCCCCGATTAAGGGAAAATTTACCATAAATGCGCGATTTTGCCACAGAAACGACTCAGCCTGTCCTTGGCAAATCGCATGTTCGACGGAACGCTTGTGGTGCACTTGCGGAAGCTCGCCGTAGGCTTCCTGATTGCTGTGGCTTGTCCTTTACTGATCTCAGGTCATCTATGCGCTGCTGATCTTCTCCCTTTGAAGCCCGCGGTAGATCAACAGTCGCCTTTATTGCCAGAGGCGAACAAACGCCGCCTCTTTGAAGAGTTCCTGAGGTTCATAAGGCGAGAAGGTCGCTGATCGAGAATGCTTCATCAGGGACTGTCCTGCCTCGCTGCCGAGCTCCTTGCATCAAGCGCGCCGTCACCGTCAGGATCGGCTGCCCGGAAGCCGCGTTCCACCGAGGCGAGATACTGGTCCTTGGTCCAAAGCGGACATCCGCCGACGCCTGCGCTACAGCGTCGCTTTCCGGTCTAAGATATACCTTCGCGAACGGCTTGTCCGCCGACTACCACACGTTCGGCGCGGGGGAGAGGTTCGCGATGATGTTGATGAAGGGCAGGATGAGGCGCACTTTTCCTCTGTCGGTAATTTGTCCACGGCCATGTCGCGAACGTCTCGATCTGACCACCCGAATGTTCGTTTTCAGGCCGTAGCACGTCCTAGAGCCGTGTCGTCGCATCAGAGTGGTCCATCCATGCAAACTTGCATTGGAAGCCTTTTCAGCGGGTGTGTCCGGCGAGGGGACCTGCTGACGACGGTGGGGCGCGCGACAACTTGATCATGATCAGCTCAGTGAGGTTTTCAGAACTATATTTATACCGACTACGGTTGGGCCACCGATGACGGACAGGATCAGAAGCTCCAGCGCGCGCCTCGCAACACGGGCACACTCGACACGTGGGAGAAATACGCGCCTGACGCGAAGTTGAAGAATGGCTCCGGCGCTGCCGCCGTCAGCCGCGATCCGAGCACCGGTCAATGGGTGATCGTGATCGGTGCTTGGAACGGCGGGATCTACCGCTACGAAGGGGCGTAGGTTGGCGCGACTTGGTTGTTAGGCTCAGCCATCCTTGGCCGCCGTCCGCTGCACGACTTGGCGCAGAATGCGGCACGAAGTGACGAGCGCCACGATGCACACGACACATGCCAGAGGTCGTGCGATCAACACGGACGACGGGCCCATAATGTGGTGGAGGAGATCCGCGAAGTTCTTCTCTTGGTGAAGACCCGCGAATGCGCCGACAGTAAGCATGTACACGAGCGCGTCGCCACCGCGAAACTCCTGCTGCGTCGCATACACGAAGATCGGCAGCAGCATGATCACGATATCGTAGGGGTGGTGGTAGATGGCCAACATCGAGATCGATGTGATCGGACCGATTAGCGCCAACATAAGCGTTCGATCGTTCATGGCAGACTTGTCCGTGCGCCACAGCGTCCTTGCTAGCCAAGCCAACGTGATCATCGTCAACACCCAGCCGAGCAAGCGATTCACTTCGATGTTGGGCCAGATGGCATTGAGCAAATACGGCCAGTCCGTCCGAGAGCCAGAGCCGACACCACGCGGATCGGGGTAGTTGAGACGCTCCGGATCTTCGAACACGGCCATGTTCGCGCGGTAGTCTGCGAGGATCTCGAAACCACCGTGCCCGAAGGTGCCGATCAACGTAAGTAGTGCCCACGTTGCGAGCATGGCAGCGGCGAGGCCGTACCGGCGCAACGCCACGACTATGAGCAGGAAGGGCATGCCGAGCGTCACCTTGAGCGCACCCATGAAACCGGCGTAGGCGACGACGAGAACGTTTCGGCCTGTACGCAGCTCTACCATGAATAAGCTAAATAGGCCGAGCAGGATCGAAGCCGGCTGCCCAGCCCAACACGCCCAGCGAACGCATGAACTGCACATCACGAGACCGAGCACCAGCACGCGATGTGAGCGATCCCAGGCCGGCACATACGCCTCCATGAAGCGCCACAGGCCGTAGAGCATGACGACGAAGCCTCCAAAGAACCATGCCTCTCTGGCGACTGGATACGTGAGCAACGTCATGGGCAGCACGACCACCGAGGACGCCGGCGTGTAGAAGTGGCCCCACGTCATTACCTCGCCGATGTAATGCAGATAGCCTTCGGTCTGGACGTTCCAGTCGTAGATGTTGTGTCCGTGCCGCAGCAACTGACCGGCGACGTAGAGCTGGGCGAGATCGTGACCGAACCCGTTGAAAGATCGGCGCCCAAGCGCAAGTCCGAGCGCGAGCAACGCGAAGCCCAACACCATTCGGGTGCGAAAGAATTCTCGGTCGACGAACAGGCGCGTGAGTGGGCCCATCTAGGTTCTCATGATCTCGGTTGCGTAGGACGGCGGCGTGGCTTCAGGTGTTTTCCCAATACCCATGACGAAACAGATTTTTTTCACGTGTCTTTGCAAGGCTCGTGTAGAAAATATTCTCGATCCCGCGCATGTAACGTTCGGCCATTTCGGCTTTGCCTTCTTCTTCCTGAACCGGGATGCGCTCGCCAGGCCGCAAAATCCAGAACGCTTGCACGCCGCCGCCGGATTTTACGATGATGCTAGGAGGAGGCAGGAGCATCAATGTCGGCTTGAAAAGCGACGACCGATGTCAGCTTTGGCTGCCTTCTTGTTGAGAGGTGCGTTCAAACTGTTCATGGAAAAATAAATGTTGGCGCGTCCTTGACATTCGCTGATCCATTTCACGATGGCGCCTCCGTCGTGGAGATCGGCGCGCGTGAAGGCGCGAGCCTCCGGTTTTCCCGCGGAATGTGTGACTGGGTCGATTGGAATTGCGACTAGGTGCGGGAAGGCCGTAGGCCATTTGCGAAGAAAAGCGTGCGCTTGCTTTGTATCACCTTTCAGAGGTCGCATGTTTCTAATTCCTCGAAGAGCTTTTCGTGCGTGAGACTTGTCTGGAGAGCTTGGCATGCGTGGACACCTGCGTCTATTTAGCTCGGTCTGACGTTACGGTCATCATCATCCTGACTACATGCGTGAAGCCGCTGAAGCCATCGGATTAAGAAAGAACGTAGCGGTGGTCAAATCGGTGGTCGAGCTAAACCAGCCTACCAAAACTCAAAAAAATACTGATCCAACTGGTGGGCCGCCCGGCAGGCCTGCAATCAGACCGTTATGAGCGGCGGTATATCGGCTACCTTCGTTGATTTTACTACGCTTTCGTTCGGCGATGCTCCCGGAGTTGACGAAGTACTTGGCCGCTCAGTGCTCGGCCGAAACCTCGTGACAACGCCGCGTGATCCCGACATACGGCACCGGGCACTGAAACACGGCCATGAGCGACAAAGCAACGACTCAGCCGAGCCCTTGGCAAATCGATTTGGCTTTCGTGGAGAAGAGGCGGAAGTTGCACCAGGTCAGATAGCAACGATCGGCGACTCTTTCACGTTTGGCTGGGGCTCAAACTTGCGGGAGACCTGGCAATACAAGCTGGAGCAGCGCTTGTCTTCAACTGCGTCTCCAATGAAAGTTTACAATTTAGGTCGGCCCGGCTCAGACCCAGATGATTATCTAGAGGCTGCGCGCTCTTACGTACCATTCTTGAAACCAAAGATCGTGGTCGTATGATTGGTTCAAGGCGATGATCTCGCACAGCTCCTGGCGAAACGGCGACCCCAGGGCGTCGCCGGTGGAGAATCAGTCGAGTGGGTCGGTGGCGCGCGGTACGCCCACGATGAAGGCCGCGGTCTTGGGCCGGCGCCGTGTCATCACGCAATCAAACTCGACGATTGCCAGGTTATTGGTGTCGCGACTCACCGGGAACATGCCAGTAATCTCGAATCCAAGCCGGTCACATTCCGTGATTACCGCCATAAAGCTAGGCATTCCCTTGTAGATAGCTTTGAGTGGTACCTCGGACTGAACCGCTCCGATGCGCGAGATGCAGGCGTCTGCGCCGCGCAATACCTCCAGATCCCAGCCCTGCGTATCCATCTTCAAGAAGACGTTGTGCGCGCCGGCGGCGTTCAGCATCTGATCGAACAAGCCATCAAGTCGCCGCACCGTGACCTTTTCGATGCTCTTTATGTCATTGCCGTCGACCGACCTCGCCCCAAACTCGCTCGGCGCGAGGAAGGAATTGAGAAACGAGTTGCTCATCACGTTCATTGACCTATCGGCATCTTCGCTCCCCAGGGCGAGATTGTGCACCTGCCAGCTTCGATCGTGCCCACAGTGGCGCGCTATCACAGCGAAATTCAAAGCTACCGGCTCGAACGAAATGATTCTACCAGAGTATCCGACCTCACGCAGGAAAAAGGCATATTCACCTTGGTGCGCGCCGACGTCGAGCACCAGATCAATATCAAGTGTCGTTAGAAGTGCTTTAATGTGCTCTCCATACGTCTCACTGGAAGGGTATTGAACAAGATCGTACCCGAGGCGTCGCAGTGCCCGCTTAATTACTTTTTTGGCCGAGTTCATGCCTCACGACCCTCGCTATGCTCGTGCCGTTCCGCTGAAAGAACACCCCTTACCGTCTGCAATAGCATATCGAACCCGCGTGGTCATTGATACGGTTATCCAACGCACCGCCCGCTACACTGGTTGTCGCCTGATCGGTACAAGGATTTCTGGCGCTGACCTCCGCCGAGGGGACGCCGCGATGGCGGCTTGAGCCGGCAAGGTACACCGACAGATGTAAGGTTCAAGTTGGCGCGCCCCATTCCCTCGATTCACGCCGGGCGGGCTCATTTCGCTTCAGCAATATCTTGAATCCTTGTTGGACGCGGAGAGAATCGTTTCTTCTGCGCCAGAAAAGGTAACTCAATCCAATGGTAGGATGCCGATGCCAATCCGAATGAAACCATCAAAGCTGCTATCTTTCCCATGTTGCCGTACTTCGACAACCCGAGCACAATAGGATAACTCCAGAGATAAAAGCCGTAGGAAATTTTACCAAGGTAGACAAGCGGACGGACCGAGAGAAACGACTTGAGCGGGGTTTCACGCTGCAAACTTGCTATCATTGCAGCCGATAGCAAAGCCGTAATAGAAAGTCCCGCAGTCTGCGTAAGAACATTTCGATGAGGCAAAAGCAAAAGAATTGCTAAGAGGCCACCGCTCGCAACGAGCCACATCCCGCTCAATTTTGATTGTGAGATCGGGATTTCGTCGTACAAGAAGTGCCAGCAAACAACCAATTAGAAGGGCATCACCGTGGGTATCGAAGCCGTTGTAGGTCCGTTCAGGATCCGCACCGTCTAACGCGAGGAAGCATCGCCATGTGACCATCGCGATGATCATGGCAAGGACACAACAGATCGCGCGCCGAGAGAAGATGAACACCAGCAGCACAGGCCAAAGCAGATAGAACTGCTCCTCCATGGCAAGCGACCAAGTGTGGCCGAGGTTATGCTGACTCCACCAAACGAATGCTCTGTTCCAGTTCATCAGATAGACGGCGGACAAGCCTACAGCTCCAAAAGACCAGATATTTGGAGCTCTCACGCTCATCTCGAGAACCACGACCAAGAGAAACACAGCGAAGGCAGGCCACAGCCGCAGAACTCTTCTAATATAAAAATTCCGGTAGTCGATCGTGCCTGTCTCGGACAATTCGTTGGTCAGCAACGTCGTTATCAAATAACCGCTGAGGACGAAGAAAATGTCTACGCCTGCCCAACCGCCGGGAAACGCAGACTCCCATGCGTGGACCAAGAAGACAAAGATGATGGCTAGGGCTCTGAGGCCGTCGAAAGCGGGTTCATACTTCAAATCATTCGCTCTGACATGTAATAAAGCAACCAAGCGCTGGTAATGACAGTCCTTCTTCTGGGAAGTTTGCTTAGAGCCGCCACCAAGGCTACTCCACAATTGTAACGCTGCTTCCAAGGTGCGCGCCATCTATTTCGGGTCCGATCGCACGTGAATGCGATCAAGATGAAGCGCCTCTATTCGGTTACTCAGAAAAACTGCTATTCGGGAAAACGTTGGCATCCTACGAGGAAAAAATGGCAGAAGGGTGAAACGCTGTAGCATCAGCACTCGTTCAACAAGGGCCGGGCTAGTCGTTTTCGCAATCTTAAATAGTGCCATCGCCACCGAAAACAATCGGGGGGTTACCCCGGAGAAGCAAGCGCCGCTCGGCACTGACCTATCTCGTCAACGATCTTGGCCGTCCATTCACCATCGCCGGGTTCGGCAACAAAACGCGCGATTGGTGCGACGAGGCCTCAATGCTCGACACACGGCCTTCGCAAAGCGAGCGCCGTTGCGATGGTAGAGGGTGGCGCCGCGGAGCTTTGCGCGCTGTTCGACTGGTCGAGGCTGGGGCCGCAGAGATCTACATTCGCGAGGCGGAGAAACGCGCGATGTCGGCAAATGACCGATAGTGTTGAAAAAGTCTTTTTTGGGTGACCAACGAAATTTTGAGGGCCCGCTGATGCATTTCGCCGGTGGCGACGTGGCGGACCAGCTCGTTTGACAAAAATGGACCACCGACCTTCGCATCGGCGCTGCGGAGCTCTGCAGTGGGCAGCGACGGCTAAAAATCAACTTTCGCGAGATTATCGGTGTCGTTCGATTTTCGACTTTTCAACATAATCGACCCTTTGCGGGCATGCCCGAGACCCGCGCCGTGCCCGAGAACCTTATTCCGGTCTGTGCGTGGTGATGCTGGTGTTGGAGGCCGCAAAATAGCCCCGCGTGCCCGCGTACTCCAAAACCGAGTTCACGGCGGCCAAGATCGTTTCACGGGATCCAGCCGCCGTAGTAGCGCGGAAACAGCGTCGGCTTTGTGTAAAGTCCGGTGACGTAGCCGCTACTGACGCAGTAGCCGCCAGGATAGCTGCGATAGTAATAGCCAGGAGCGTAACCCCGACCTGCGTAAGGATCACCATAGCAATAGTAGTCATCGTAGTTCCAGGGCGCGGTGGTGGAGGCGACTGCGTCCGCCCACAATCCGTACCCGCGATCAGACCGCTGTCGACGCGTAACCCCAGCAACGCTCGGTCGGGTTGACGGTCGATTGGCCCCTGCCTGGGCGCTCTCGACCCCCAGCGAGACGCCGCGCTGTTCAGACCAGCTGAACGACAGCAGCGCCACACATGCAACGGTCGAGGTTGCGAGTGCAGTTCTTATCAAAGCCGCCTTCATGGATTTTCTCCATCGCTGCACGACCCACATTGAAACGGTGCGCCGGCGATCAGCCTAATGGTATGAATTTGGCTTTTTGGTGCGCGGGCGGCGGATTCACCACTCGAACAGCCGAACCACTTCGAGCTTGGGGCTAATCTTAAGACCGCCAAGAGCATTGGCCTCGATTTTCACTAAGGGTCCCCGTTGGGTAGATCGTTAGGCGCAGGCCGTGACATCTGCTGTGTGAGGCAAACCAGATCATCGGTGGGACGAGAGGATCTGCTCAACCATCATACTTCAGGCATCAAACTGACACAGGTTCGCCGCGCAATAGGTCCTATTTTCGCCGTTAGCATGGCCTACCGGTGCCGTGCGTCTCGTCATCGATTCGCTCGCATCGATGACGGGGACGGGAGTATAAAGGGGCATCCTGACATCTGGCGCTGACGGTCTCCAAGATGCCGTCCGCGTCGCCGTGGCCTGGGGGCGGTCCAATGCCACAGTTCCGTTATCGAGCCATCACCAGCGCAGGCGAGATTATCGTCGGCGAGGTCGACGCATCATCGCGTGAGGAGGTGATGCGGCGCATCGAGTATCTGGGACACTTGGCGATTGATGCCGAGGTAGCGGCAACGGGTATCCTGACCCGCAGCCACCGGCGCGGCGGAAAGCTGCCGGGATCTCGCGACGTTTCCATTTTTTTGCGCCAGCTCGCACTTCTGATCGGCGCCGGATTGACGCTCGAAGCGGCGCTCCAAACGCTCAGCGGAGACGCCAGCAAGGCGTTGGCGGGGTTCGCGAATGGGCTGCGTGCATCAATCTCGGCGGGCGAAAGCTTCGCGGAGGCTCTCGAGCATCATTCTTCGATTATCGATCCCGCTTATGTCGCGATGGTACGGGTGGGGGAAGCATCGGGCAATCTTGAGGCGGTGCTGCGCGCGATCGTCGAGGATCGAACGCGCCGGGAGCTGATGACCGAGCGGATCAATTCGGCAATTCGCTATCCATTGTTTCTCATCGGCACGGGCACGATCATTCTGTTGTTTTTTCTGATTTATGTGGTCCCGCAGTTCGAACCCGTTTTCAAGGACCTCGGTGGGCGTCTAAATTCGGGCGCAGCGTTGATCGTGGCGGCCTCCATTTGGCTGCGTGGCAATGTCGACCTGCTCTTGGGGATGTGTTTGGCTTTGGTGGTCGGCACCTGGCTGGTGTTGAGCAGGCGCGAATGGCGGGCGCGGATCTTCGCTGCCATCGCAAGGCTTCCAGGAATCTCGGGACCGATGGACGACCGGCGCACCGCGCGGATCGTCGGAACGCTCGGACTACTGCTCGAAAATGGCGTGGCGCTTCCGACCGCGCTCAAAATTCTGCGCGATGTTCTGACCGAGCCGGAATACGTTGCCGCGGTCGACCGGGTGCACGAGCAGGTACGAAATGGCCGAAATTTCGCTGACGCCTTGGCGGAAACCAATCTGCTTCCGCCGCTGGCGGTAAGGATGCTGAGAGTCGGGGATCAAGTCGGAGACATCGCCTCCATCGTCCGTCAGGCATCACATTTCTATGAACACAAGCTCGGCATCAGCCTCGACAGGCTGATGGGCGCGATCGGACCCGCCACGATTATTGTTGTCAGTGTAGTCATCGGTACGCTGATCGTATCGATCATGAGCGCGCTCCTCAGCATCACGGAACTTGCGCAATGATCACCAAGGCCGTTGGGATGGATCGGTCTTTGCAGCCGAGACCTCGAACGGGTTCCGCCGATCTACGCGCCGGCTTTACCCTGATCGAGGTCGTGGCAGTGATGCTGATCATTGCGTTGGTCGCGTCGCTTGCGGTCACGATGATGACCGGCACCGGACGAGGCGGGCTGAAGGCGCTGACGCTCGAAACGGCGGCACTGCTTCGGCGCGAGCGTCTTGGTGCAATCATGACCGGGAGGGCCCGCGAGGTGTCTATCGACGGCGGGCGTCGTGTTCTAGTCGGCGATGGAGGCGATGTCCTCGCCATCCCGCGCGACGTCGCCATCGACATTCTCGGCATCGACGCATTGTGGTCTGGGCGCCAGGCCGTCGTTCGTTTCACTCCGGACGGAGCTTCGACCGGGGCGGTACTGAAATTATCACGTGAGAATGCTGAATATGAAATTCGCGTCAATTGGTACACTGGAGGCGTCGCGATCGCGCCGTGACGGCAGCGGGCAGGCGGGTTTTAGCCTTCTTGAGGCCTTGGTTGCGCTAGCGTTGGTTCTCGCTTTTGCGGTGGTGCTTGGTCCGCACCTTTCGCATGCGCGCCGCATTATGGCCGATGCAGATGGCCGCGTCGCCGCGCAAGTTCTGCTGCGCTCCCTGCTCGATGCTCCCTTCGATCGTTCCGGCCTGGCCAACGTCTCGCGGGATGGCGAAACAGCCGGACTGAGATGGCGTGTCGCCTCCGAGCCGGTCGCCGCCGCCGCTCCGCGCGCTGCCACCCGACCGAACTGGCAGGCTTATCGTGTGACGGCAAGTGTGGCGTGGGGCGCTGATCAGGTCATTACAGCGGAAACGATACGGCTCCGCAGGGCGCAGGGGCGATAGAAATGCAACGCCACCGGACACGCGTCGGATGCGATGGCTTCACCCTGATAGAAGTTCTCGCCGCGCTTGCGATCGCCTCCGTGATTATCATGGCAAGCACTGCGCTGATCCACAACGTTGCGCTTTTCTTCGACCGCGGAACGCGGGGGGTAACCGAAGCGGAGCGCCTGATGCTCGCGGTCGAGCGTCTGGCGGGCGATTTCAGGTCAGCCCGCTTCGGGTCGCGAAGAACGGAGGAGGGAGCCGCCGCCGTTGCCTTCGCTGGCGAGCCGTCCAGCGGAGAAGGGCAGGCTCGCATCGT